>Ga0209922_101632_pt1 | contig 21203 bp, 22 predicted proteins | sample ThiBiot_500_biof_FD_183946 | JGI IMG/M metagenome (GOLD analysis project Ga0209922, IMG submission 183946) | Wastewater bioreactor microbial communities from Cape Town, South Africa - Thiocy_expt_500_biof (SPAdes) | ecosystem: Engineered > Bioreactor > Thiocyanate-remediating > Anaerobic-Aerobic ...
AAATCGAATGTAAACAAAAGACAACATAACGTACTGAATCAACTGACCTAGATGTGTATTTAATGACATATATCTCGCTGTTCCAGTTAAACTCTTATTTTCTCGATAGGGAATATGTGTTCCATCGATAGTTCGATATTCTTTCGCCAAACCGAAGTCCACAATATGAATAATATGTTGTCGATTTGTACTTCCTCGTCCAATTAGAAAATTCTCTGGTTTAATACTAAAACAACAACAACAAATGAAACTAATTTCATTTGCAAAATAACGTCTGTTTTTACTCTCGATAGATTAAATTTCTTGAATGAACATATTCAATTCGATCCAACAATTGCAATGCAATCATCAGAACAGTTTTCAAAGAAAATCGTCGCGAACATAAATCAAATAAATCCTCTAACGACGGTCCAAGTAGTTCCATGACAAGTGCATTGCACGGTCCAGCTTGACCGTAGAAATACACTTTCGGTACGCCATCGTGTTTGCCTAAGATCGAATAGAATCGATACTCATGTGCTAATTGTGGCGTACGAGTCGATGTTTGTTCGAGTTTAATAGCAACATGTTCGTGGGTTTCAGTATTTCGACCAAGATGTATTTCACCGAAATTGCCTGAGCCTAAGACTCGGCCGATTTGATAATGTGAGCCGAGTGTTGTCGAGCGTGTTGAACGACTGGTTGTGGTTGATGTTGATGTCGGATTTGGACGGGACGGAGTGGAATTCATTGAAAAAAGATCAAGAAGAACGATTGAACGTTGTTGTTGGTAGTTTTTTTTTGTTCGTTCGAAAAAATGAAAAAAGAAAATCTAATATGGTTTTATTGTATCACCTCTCTTCTATTCTTCATTCGATCGATGCCATACAATCTAAATAGAAGAAGAAGAGAAAGAAAGAACGAATGACTACTTGTTCATCGTGTGATTCCTCTTGTTAAATATTCAAACATATATACACACACGTTCAATATTACATAAAACTGCGGAGAAGAAAAAAAAATCGAATGTTCTTTCTTTTCCCCCCTCTCTCATCGATTATACAGGCTGCCGTCGTTTTCTTTCTTCTTCTTCTTCTTTTTTTTTGTATTCTTTCGAAAAGTTTTTTCTCCTTCTTTTCTGTGGGTCATAGGCAAGGAGGTATAGAACAATCGAATATAAAAATGATATTTAACATAAAACGAAATGACGAACAAAAAAAAAGCCAAATCGAAGATGAATATGATTCTTACCTTGATTAAGATTTATGTTAATAGTCGATAAACAAAACTTGGCTTTAATTAATAAGAGCATGATGGTTTGTAGACAATGAATCACAGCAAGAAAAAAAAACGAAAGAAAAATTTGAACTAAAGGACGGAAATAAATGGACAAATGTACACGAATATACACGTCTAAAAATGAAAATTAAATGAAATGAATTTCATCGAAGATTTAACTCCCAGAATAAAAACAAAGATGTGTTAAACATCGAGAAAAGAAGTTTTCATTATCCAAGGATGGATTTGATATAAGATCGGTATTAATTGGATCAAGAATTTTTTTTGTTTCTTTTTCGAGAAAGAATTATTTTGAAAATCTTGTTTTTTCTCGATCGTTTTTTCGTTGATTTCAAAAAAACAGATTCTTGTTCAGAAGACTTTTTTCTCCAAATTATATTTATCAACTCGGAAGCAACAGAGGTCACTAGTCAATCATCTAACCTTGTAATCATAGGTGAGAATTTTCAATTTTAATTTCTCATTTCTATACAAGTGCATTTAACACTTTCAAATTATTAACATTGAAATGTGTTCAAGAATAAAATAACGAACGTTTTTTTTTGTTTCATTTGATGGTAATCAGGTTTATTAAACAGAATGAAAACAACAACAGAGAGAGATAGAGACAGACAATTGTTGTTAGTCAATAACCATTCGATCTGGTTCAGTATTATTTTCTCCGCGATGCATCGGTTCAGAGACATTCATCATAGCTTTGAAATGCTAAAAACAAAAACCGAACATAACCTATATTCAATGATTGAAATTCAGTTTCTTGTTTCATACTTCAGAGTTTTTAAAGCCAAGATAAACTGAAAACAAAGCATGTAAAGATTGTATTCGAGATTCGTAGACAGGAATATCAAGAAGTGCTAAGACAAAAAAAGCGATTTCAAATTCGACATTCTTTTGAAATGTTAAATACATACAACAAGCAATATCGGTGTAGGTTGCTAGATCAACATCGAGATCAGCAGGTGGTGCCGATGTCTAGAAGAAGGAGACGATAATAGTTAATCGAAAGAATCAATGACAAATGTGAAACCTCTTTTAAAAGTTCTTCGAATTGTGTTGGCCATTCTTGCATAAGACTATCTACATCTGGCATTGGCCTAGATCGATGAGAGAAGATTTTAGTGTTTTTCAATGAAATTCGAAAATAAATTTTACTTTCGATATTGAACCGTATCGACTGTCTTAGCTTTTTGTAATTTACTGATATTATGAACCCATTCTTCGATAGCCTTGGGATTTTTATCTGCATTTGTTACACTTCGAACATTCTACAAATTCAAAAATGAAATCTTCGATTTTCAATCTCAGAAAGTTTAAAATACAGATGGCAAAGCTGCTGCTATCGGTTGTTTGGATGTGTATCTCATTTGTAAGTTCAGAACATGTGGATCACTTTGTTTAGCAGATGGTTCATCGAGAACAGTCAAACCGAGACTATCTTCTTTGCCATCAGGTCGTGGAACTTTAAGAAATGCATCGATATCACCAATAGCTGGAACATATTCAGGTATAAATGGTTTTAATTTCGTTTCGAGAACGATATCTTGCGGTTGAAATCTAAGAAATTCGATGATTAAAATAAAACGAGAGAGAAAGAGAGAAAAAACACATACTTGTCAATGTATTTAAATAAATCTTTAATTTCAGCTGTAACTGGTAAATCTCGATACATTTTCGGATCGTAAGCATTGGAATCCGATGCTTTGTATTCCTTTTGACCTCCAGTACCATTTAATATTTGAGATGACGGTGGATCCGATTGTGAATCACCTTGTGTATCATCATTATCATCGCCCTAATATTCACAGAATAGAAAATCAAACAATAATAATAATAACAACGATGAATAATCATACTCGAGGACTAGGCTCTGGACTATCATCTGGTTCTTGCTGCTGATGACGATGATGAATCGGTTGTTCACGATTAAATTTCGGAGCGCCAGTGTCCGGTGCTAAAAGATTCAAATCGGAACTATCTAAGCAAAGCCTATGTCTTAGATTTTGTTTATATTCAATACGTTTTCACGAAACAATATTCAAAAAGTAAAAGCATAACTATTACGATTGATACAATATCTAACAAGAAAAACCTGGTATCGATAAAAGTTTCAAGTGCTTAAGACCACCTCTTGGTGAACCTAGACTGTCAATTTCGAATTTCGAAATCATTTCCTATATCGAAATACAAACCTGGCGCTCGGCGAGCACTTGGTTGCGACGTGTAAATACTTGGCACATCTTCACCATCGATTACATCTTCCGATTCATCATACGGTTGATCTTGAACAACATGCGGCTAAATAAATTTTTTGTTGTTGTTTTTTTTTTTTGCAAAATTCAATAAATCTAATCCCTACTTCATCGTCATCACTCATCGCTTCGTTATACTTGACGTTAAATGAATTCTTCTCAATTCTGCCATAATTCTTTTTGTTATTCTTGGTTATACCTCCATTAAAAAGAGAACAAGTAGAAGAAAAAAAGAGGTCAGTGTTCATCTGTATCGTACTCTAAATTCGTTCGCATGATGCACAAAAAATCACCCATTCACATGTAGACTAAACACCCGGGTGTACAAATATGTCCCATTCGTAATAGATTAGCATACATACAATCATCACTATTTTATCATATTCAAGTTTATTTTACTGGCTACGTGCGCGTATGTCATTTAAAATAGATATTATGTATTGTGTATGTTTTTTTTCTTATTTTTTATTGCGGATATGATAAAGAAAAAGAAAAAAAAATACCTTGAAAAACAAACGAAACAAAATAGATAGATGAAGAGAAATAAACACATCGGAGCATGATTACTTTCGATGTATGAAACGAGCAAAAAAAATGAATATAACATGCTTTAAGATAAATGAATGCAAACGAAGAAAAGAGAACATCCCAGAGGAAGAAAAGAAGTAATGAAAACGAACAACGAGAACCCTTTTTTTTAGTGTTTGAATAAAATAATAGGAGGAACGGGAAGTAGAGAAAGACGAGGACGAATTCGACACTTCGTATTCATTCCAATCAGTATAGAGAGAGAGAGAGAGCAAAAGATCAAAAGAATGAAGAAAAAACCATTTTCTTTTCTTGATAATTATTGAATCGTAACGATTGTTGTTTCTTCAGCAAAATCTTCAGGCAACCATGGCAACATATCATCCTCAACTTCATTCGAACAATCACCTGAATTAAGACGGATGATTGATGTATCAAGTTGAAATCGACGTGGAACAGTTTGAAATGCTGCTTTAACTGTCGTCCTAAAATCAAACAACGAACATGAGGAATTGAGAAACCAAAACAAAAAACGAATTCAAAAATGATTGGCTCAGACTTCCAAAGAAGGCTTCATTTTGTTACAAATGACTGGCCTCACATGTGAGAAATTCGAGTGGAAACTGCGCAGGAATAATCATCATCACCGCCAATCAGATTCGAACATAGGTCACTCGTTATGTTATCATCCGAAACAATTCAACTATGATTTTCATTTAAACTTACCAAAATTGTTTCGACATAAAATAAAGTGGTTTACCAAATGGAAGACCGTTGAATTGAACGGCTGCTGAAATTGTATAGGCGCCCATGTTTTTCCAGTAGATCCAGTCGCCAATTTCTAATTTTGGAATTTCAATCGATGCACTAATGCAATCAAGACCATCGCAGGTTGGACCCCAGATTGATGATGTATGTTTCTCCTTGGATTCATTCTATATATTAACATAGATTTTACAACAAAAATCGAAACTTATTTCTAAGATTTTCAAACCTTAGGAAAGAAAGATGGATCAGCTACATAGTGATCATAGAGAATACAATTAAATGAACCATAAACACCATCGTTAATATAATACATATATTTCGATTTTCCTGTTTCTGAAAAACGAAAAATCTTAGTTTGTTGTTGAATAATCCGAAAATGAAACTAACCTGCATCGATCATTTCTCGTGATGCAATAACATTCGTTGCCAATGTATAAGCAGACGCAACGTAGTATCGGCCTGGTTCAGCAATAATACGAACGTTTTCATCTTCGGGAAAATGTTCATCGATCGTTCGATTAATCGCAGCTGCTATTTCAGCAAAATAATCTTCGGTGCCCGTATTACCAGGAAAACCACCGCCAAGATCAAGAAGATTCATTGTAAAGCCTAATTTATTGCCGTAATTCATGATTGCTCGAGCATTTTGAATGGCATCAACAAAAGCTTTGCTCGTCATTTGTCCACTACCGCAATGGAAACTAACGCCAATGATATCCATGTCGAGTTCTTGTGCTTTCTCGACTAATTTTCGTGCTGTATGCATATCGGCACCGAATTTCATTGAGAAACGACAAACAGCATTCGAATCATCCGTGATAATACGTAAGACAAGTTTGGCATGTGGATGAAGTTGTTTTATTTTGAGTAATTCTTGTTCGTTATCGAATGTCATGACATCAACGCCGACTTCTTGTGCATAACGAATGTAGGACGATTGTTTGCATGGATTAGCATAGATAATTCGATCAGCTGAATAATAAAATGAAAATATTTTCAAGTTATTTTTAGCGTCTGTAAATTAAATTTTCTCTGTTAACAAACCTGAAACACCAACATTCATGACTTTTTCAATTTCTCCCTAGACAAAAACAAAAAACAAGGTCTTATTCGAAAGGAATTCTTTAATCAATTCATACTTTGCTTGCACAATCAAAACCAGCACCAAGATAGGCAAGCAATTTGATTATATTTATGTCATCATTACATTTAACCGCTAGAAAACGAAAGAAGAAAAATACACGCGATCGTTTGCGATTAATCGAGTGAAAGTCAATCAAGCGTACCGTAATGTGGTGTGACACGAGGCATCGATGTAAGCCAACGAATATGTTTGTTGCAAATATCTTCGAGATCAACAGCATAGAATGGTTCAACTTCATCTTTCTATTGAACAGAGAGAGAGAGGAAAAAAGCATTAATATATCCTTCAATTTTTCGATTTACGAGTAATTCGATCTTTTTTCGAATAAATTCTTCAGCTGTATGAGTTGTTTTAGTAACAATAATAGAACTATCTTTGATCAAATGCATTTTTGTTTTGTATTGTCTGAGAGATTTAAATTCGAGTGTCGGGAGTACTGATTGGATTGAATACGAAGTGTCGAATCACTTGAAGAGAAAAACAAAAACGCCTCGTTAGAAAAGAAATTTCAAAATTTTTCGTTTTTCTTTTCAACATACAAACGCGAAGAAAGGGACTTGTTCAGCGAGTTAACTGATGTGGCGAGTGCTAACGAAGTGGACCAGGTGTCCAAGGAGATTCAGGCAAATACGATGACACGAAGTTGTATACCGAATATAAGATAATTTCGGAAGGAAGGCCCTATATGAAAAGAGTTTTTTTTTGTTATGTATTTTATTTAAAATTCATTTTTTTTACCTTAGTAGAAGCGACCCAGCCTTTTCCTTCGAAGCTAGCTTTGGACAATATTTTCGGGTGAATTGAAAATACCAATGAAATTAATCTCCGCCTTCGACTACGCACACACAAATCACACTGTACTTTAAATAAGTAAAGTCGATTGTTTAAAACGGCTGATATTTATCGATGAGAAAATTACGTGCGTAATAAAAACGAAAACGTATGTCTACAAGAAGAAAAAATATGCAAAAGAAAAACGAGAGAACAAAAATGTGTTTATCAGAGATAAGCAAAGCAGAGAAAGAAAAAAGAAATAACGTCGTTATTTTGAGAAAAACTACATCATAGAGTCACAAGTACCAAAAAATTCGACTAACACATTTTAATATGATTTGAATGCAAATAAAATTTTTTCATCGCACTTTTATATACTCATTTCATTCGAGAAGGTGAACTATTAAGCAATCATGACTCATAAAATTGAAATAATAGTGGTTCGATAAGAGAAGAAGGACGGTTTTATGGCGGAAAATAACCAATAAATAAATAGCTATCTTTGACTAGAACGAAGCGAAGAGAGATATAATACTAAATAACAGTAAAGGGAAGGAAATATGATATAAAATCAACCGCGTGGGAAGAATTCAATATTCTGTCTTTGTGCGTTTTTTTAAAAAAAAGCCTACCGTAGATGGAGTGTGAGTTTGTAATTATTTTAGCACATCAAGTTTTAAAATAGCCCGTGTACAAGGGAACAGGTTAATTATTACTGTTAGCATTAATATGAAATAGTGTTGCTTATATAGTATTTAAGCCAAGAGAAATTGTCATGACTTTTTCATGTAATTATTCGATATCCGTGCGTACACAATATATGCCATACGGGAAAAGAAAATTGGAAAATGATTAAGTTTTCTAACCGCAAACTATATGCACGATCGAAGGTGTTTATTTGCTCGTGTACCAACACTTAGTAAATTACATTTTGTTTTTTAACTAATCTATTTAGATGTCAAATGATGATTCAATTGTATTTTCAAATGATAATTCTCTATCGACATCATTCAATCAGATAGCGGATGCGGAACTAACAAATTTCTTTGGTTGTTATCTATTAAATAGTTTAAATCCGAAATGTAAAGGTCAAACATACATTGGCTTTACGGTCAATCTCAATCGACGAATACAACAACACAATAAAGGCAAACAATTCGGTGGAGCTAAAAGAACGAACGGAAGAGGCCCATGGTAAATTGTGTTTTGAAATTATTATTAAAAAAAATCGAAAACAACGTATCTAGGGAAATGGTTTTAATTGTACATGGATTTCCTAATGAAATATCAGCCTTACGAGTATGTTTTTCTAACTCGAGATTACGTAAGAAATTTGTTTTTTTTTGTTTTGCAAAATAATTATTTAGTTTGAATGGGCATGGCAAAATCCTGAGCAATCTGTTCGTTTGAAATATTTAAATTTGCCGAAAACTCGTCGATCGAGTTTGAAATTTAAATTGAAAATTCTTAGTGAAATGCTTTCAGTTGGCCCATGGACGCGTTTACCACTGACTGTTCGTTGGTTATCAGATAAAAAACAAACATTAGAACGTTTACCACCTTTGCACATGCCGATCACAAGTGGATCAATCAATGTTTCTAAGCAAACAAATACGCTGCCATCAAAACGAAAGAAAAATACGAACCAGACGCAAACAACAAACGAAAACATCACGATTTCAGACCCTTGTTCACTATGCAACAATACGATTGAGGTAAATCGACTGCTGTCTGAATGTCAAATGTGTTTATTTGCCGTTTTTTTTGCTTAGTCATGGACGCATGTTTCATGTCCAAAATGTACGACACCTTTTCATATAATCTGTCTGTCAAAGACATTTCTCAATCCATCGGAACATTATCTCATTCCGATTGATGGCATTTGTCCATCGTGCCAAGAAATTTTACTTTGGGGTGAAATTATTCAAAACAAATATTCGAATCGATCATTGCACTCAGTCAAATGTTCGCAACAGTCAGAAGACGATGACAATCATCTTTGCAAATAAATTCTCTATTTTTGGTCAGATCGTTTATAACATCTTAGAAATAGAATAATATTGTAATTATATGGAGTTTTTAATCATTTTTTTTTGTAAATTACAAAAAAAGAAAAGATTTATAAATAAATCATTGATGATATAATTAAATCTACCGTCCTACAGGAAATTAAATTATATGCGTATTCACCAATGTTTTTCAACGTAATCAAACGTGTCAATTAGAAAAAAAAGAGTCACTATTTAAATAAATGAAAACTGAAAAAATATTTATTCCGGAATGAGATAAAAAAAACGTCAATTAGTCATGAAAACGATACGAATAGAAACAGTCTACTCATCATTACATGACCGGGTCGGATAGAATACGGTACACGTTTTTAGTATTGATACTTTAGAAATTATTGACATTGCTTGTAATGTCATTATTACTTGCTTTTTTCTCGATATCATCTTTCATACAATTACGTCGTAGTATTTTTCATATTAATATTCGAATTCTTTCCCATGTTCGAAGGTCACTGTAACCCGTTCATATATGTCTTCTGTTTCTTGTTTCAAAATACACAGACTTTACTCTGATGATTAATAATTGTACGCATTATATCGAATAAAATACGAGACAACATTCGGGTGGAATAAAATTACGTCATAGTATTTTTCACATAAATATTTGAATTCGATGCTATATTACTAAGAATCCTTTGTTGTTAATGCATTTCCTATGTTCAAAGGTCACTGTAACCCGTTCGTATATGTCTTCTATTTCTTTTTTCAAAATACACAAATTTTACTTGAGGGTGATTAATAAATGTATGCATTATATCGAATAAAATGAGAGACAACATTCAGGTAGAATAAAAAGATGCTATCTGATTAAATTGTCAATTGAAATCAAAATTGAAAAATCAATCAGTCGGACATGCTTTTCTATATTTTCGTGATTGACATAATTTTTCCGTTCATACACGTACATGTGTATTTCTTTATGGTATCTTCATTTGATGCAAAAGAAAAATATAACATACAAAAAAGACAGAAAAAAAAACACATAATAGATGCAAAAAAAAATAAATACGAGATTTGAGTTGGTTCGCAAAGAAGAAGAAGAAAACGAAAGAAAAATCGAAATATGTATTCTTCTAATAAGTCAATACCTCGGTGTCTACATTTGTATTTACAACATTCGATGACGATTGATGAAAGAATCGTTTAAGTATAGTTAAACAAGTAACAAGAGAAGATGCCGATGACGAATTTTGATGTTGTTGTTTTTGCTTGTGTTTAATGGATTGGACGGGTGAATTTGACCTCGTTGTCATCGGAGATGATTTCGTTGGTGAACAGTCATTGATTGTATAACATTCATTGGATTTTATACTTGGACAACATTTCGTTCGTTTTATTGACGTTGTTTTCGTTAAATCGAGATTCGTATGATTTCGTATACGATCGTCCATTTTCAGTAGCAGCACTTGTTGATCGAATATAACCGGAAAATAATCGAGTTTAAATGTTGAGGGGTGGAAATGTATGAGCGCACCACGTTGATATGAATATAAATCGAATTTACCGGACGACAACGGTGGTAAATGATGATTTAGTAATGCACGTAGTTGTTCGATGGTTTTATCTGATGATATTGTGAATGTTATACGAGAATTGTCTGATAGACGTTCAACTGTTATCGTAATTGGTTTTCTATAAATACGAGAAAAGAAAAGGTCGAATTAGTCAATTTTTTTAATTGTTTTCTTCATTTTCAACTTACGCCTCGGTTTTCGTTCTTCTCATTTTCATTTTGCTTTGTTTTCTCAAATAAATTGTAATTGTCAATGAAATATCGTTTTAGTTGCGAGTCGAATCAATATATTTCTTTTTTCTATAGAAATCTAAAATTAAATTGAAAAGTTCTTTTATTTCACCTAGATATGTTTTTTTTTCGCAAAGTGTAAAAACAAAAGACGAAACACTATTGCTTCTATTGCCGAAAAAACACGCTGGTTTTATTCTTCGACACACTGCTTCATCTCTTAGTAGAACATTATGACCCTGTTGCAATGTAATATTACTAGTAATATGAAAAAAGAAAAAATGAAAGAGAAAAAAACGTCGAGAAGAAGAGGAAAAAAAGCAACCAGTGCGCGCTTTTATTCTGTCTCGAGAAAAAAAACGCGAGAACGATGTCGACGACGACGACGACGACGACGATGATGATGAAGAAAAAAGAAGAGAGGAAAAAACCGTGCGTGTTTAATGTTGTTATCAGGTCGAAATGACCTTTTTCTTCTTTTTTTGCTTAGTTTAGTAAATAATTTAATAAAATTGAAAAAGTCAATGATGGCTGATTGTTCGAAGCTAAATATACGAATACAGGGATGCATAGGACATCGTTTTCTGTGTGAATAAAATTAAAAAAGTTCAAGAATTATTCAAATGAAGTTCTTATTTTTTCCTTTCTGTCACGAGTTCTTTAATTAATAACATTGTCTTGCTTCTTTTCGTACCCCTCTCTCTCTCTCTATCTCATTTTCAGGTCATTATAAGCTGTTTCCTAATCCGGAAGTTCCTAATAAGAATTTATAAAACCTTGTAAATAAAATATGTCCTTTTCAAAGATATTAATGTTGCAAATTTATATATAGTTATATTCTCATACGAAGAATAGAAATTAGACCAGTTTTTTTTTAAAATATATTTTTGAGGTGTTCGGTACACTCTCAACATTAAGTCCTTTTAAATAAATAAATGATATTTTTTATCTGAAATATTTTTCAATATATTATCTTACTCAAAAGTCAGATGAAACGCACTTTTATCTTTCAAAAAAAGTCTTACTTTTTTCTTCGTTTTAATCGAAAAAAAAAGTAAAACAGTTAATTGTGAGCTTTACAAAAGACATGAAGGCATGATTTTACTCATGAATTCTTCTAAAATTAAAATAAATGATTTATTACATACTCGTATAAGAGAAAAACACTTTGCGAACAATTCTTTTTCACTTAGTTGAATCGATCGAATAGGATTTAATGGATTTCAATTCAACTGATTCAGTTTCATGTCAAGTTAATCTAGACGTTTTATCGAAACGAATGATTCAAGATCAATTTCAAACTTTTTATCGAAACGAAAACGAAATATTTAATAACGATATTTTTGTACTCGACTTTTTTATATCAATCATGACTGGCGCGTGTAAACGTGCAAGGTCTTGCAGCACGTAATATGATTGTAACGTGAATTAGCTCAGAGGTTATTATTATTCTATAGTTATAAACCGATTATTTGCATTGACAAAAGAAAATGTGAAAAATCTAATTAACTTTGATAATAAAGGGTCTGTTACGTTATTGTTTTGTCATTTTTGAATGATGAGATATTTGATTAATTGGTGTTGATAGCGATATATGTTTTGTTAACAATCATTGAAATTAGTACGAAGAAAAAAACGAATTTTTCAATTTCATTCGAAATAAGATAAAATAAATTGTTGCAACAGAAAGGAAGAAAAAAAATAAGCCACCGGTGACTCATTCAACTGGGTATTTTTTTTTTATCCTGAATATTTAAAACAAAATCCGCATGGAAAATAAAAAAAAACATTACAACGGTGAAGAGGTCTGATGGCGTTTAAAAAATCGTTTCGTTCAACAGCAAATAAATTCAAGTATTGAAATTTAAAAAAAAAGGAAAGTAATTAGAATATTTGTTTCCTCGTACTTTAGAGAAAATGTCGTGAATAACGATGGTACTCTTGTCGAGCAATTAATTCGTTTTGAATGTCAAACAAATTGTTGTGAATTATTACTCGAGTCAAAATTGGTCGAGAGATTTTTTCAAGATTCTCAAATGAATAATTTACAATTAATTAATCGATTTTTCCGATTACTTTGTCGATCATTTAAACAATCGAGAACAAATGCAATTAAACTTTTTCTACGTTTACCAAATTCGAAACTCTTCGATTATGTTTATGATTATTTGAAACCATCGAATGCCGAAGACAAAGATCTCATCGAACAATTTATTTCCAATACAACGAAAGTTTTACAGATATTAATTGAAATTCATCCGCATTGTTACAATCAATTGGATAGTAAAGGAATTTTCGATCGATTGGAAAAATATAGTCAACAGACAACAGTTGGACTTTGATTTGAATTTGAAAAGAAAAGAAACGAATAGTTTTGCTTTGATTTAGAATGCGGATGTTCAAACAGAAATTGTAACGTTAATATCCGAGATCGACAATTTTCGAGATAATGCAAAGAAAAAAGAGAAGAAAACTATCGAATTCGAAATCGATCGAGATGATCCGCCACCAGATGATTTCCATCAAGTAATAATTCTTTTGCCTTTTTTTGCAATATAAATTCTAAAATTTTCGTTTAGCTCTCAGTTTATCCGAGTTTGAACGATATTTTTCAATTAAGTGAACCTTATCTACGAAAGAATATTACATCAGGTCAATATACAAACGGTACACAGTATCTCGATGTAAGAATTTCAATTGATTTATTAGAATAAGAAAAAAAAACAATTCGATTGAACTCGTAGATTCATTTTCGACTTCTTCGAGAAGATTTTCTCGGTCCATTACGTGAAGCTATTTGTCAATTTATGAGTGAAGATAATCGAGAGACGGCATTTCGAAATGCGAATGTTCGTTTGTATCGAAATGTTGTTTTAACAGGTTGCAATTGCTCAACGGTTGGCATTCTTTTTTGTTTAAATCTCGATCAAAATTCATTGCCAAAATCATTGAATTGGGCCAATTCTCGTCGATTAATCTACGGCAATTTACTCGCAGCTACATTCGATAATTTTGCATCGAGTTGTTTTCTGTTGACTGTCGAAGATCGATCGAATATTGATAAAACGGGAACAATTTTCGTTCGAGTAGATCGATTGAAATCTCGAATTTTTCTCTTTAGTTTCATGTTTTCTCTTTTTGTTAGTGTCAAAAAGAATTGTGCGATTACAAACTAATGCGTATACCGCCGGGAACATCGTTCACTCTATTGGAAACAACATCGTACTTCGAAGCTTATCGACCCATTTTACAAGCTCTACAAAATATCAAAGACGATCGAATACCGTTGGACAATTATTTGTTAAATTGTGAAAAAGATGTTCAACTACCAAAATATTTTCAAGAGAATACAGATATCGATTTTCGACCGATCTTAGTTAAAGATTTAGGTATAATTAATCAGTATCATGGTAAATTAAGCAATGTTACAGATCTGAGCACGTGGCCGAATGCTGAACAACTCGGACTCGATGACAGTCAATACAAAGCTTTTCAATTGGCAATTACAAAGTCACTTGCACTCATTCAAGGTAAGACCAATAACATAAATCAATCGATAAGAACCTTGAGAAAACAATTGACTTAGGACCACCGGGTTGTGGAAAAACGTTTCTTGGCGTTCGTTTAACTGAATTATTCTATCATAATCGTGAGAGAATCATCGGTTGTCAACGACCGATACTCATGATTTGTTATACGAATCATGCGTTAGATCAATTTCTTTCGTCGATTATTAAAAAATTATCACTTCAACCAGGAGAAATTGTTCGTGTCGGTGGTCGAAGTACTCATGCAGATATCGAACCATTTCTTATACAAAAATTACGGCAAGATAAACGACGTGATTTACGTTCGAAAAGCGAAGAATTATCAAAACGCTACGAAATCCTTTCGAGTATACGCAAACAAATCGATGATTGTAATGCGAAATATTATCGTTGTTGTCAACAATTACTCGATGGAAGTCAATTAGCTACAATTATGGAGAGAAGCCAATTTTTATCCTTTATTGAACCAATTCTGCATGATTTAGACATTTATAAGAAACATTGGAGATCGAATTCAGGTGGAGTCTATTGTTGTCGATTAGTTGAAACATCGGATAGTGATGGTAGTGATGATGATGATGAGGAGACGGATGAAGAGGAAGATGACTTGTCGGATTATGAACTAGCTCAACGAATGAGAAATCGAATTCATTGTCGACAATTGAATGATCTATCCGATCATGACAAGAAAGAAATTCAACAATTGTTATTGAAATGGTTGAATACGAACGATTTGAATATGCTGATGAGAGAAATAATACAATTACAGGAACGTAAGTTTGATTTATATACTAAATGACATTATTTCTTGTTCTTCAATTTGTTTCTTATACAAAGGTGATAATGACGTTGATGATGATGGTGAAGGTGAATTTCAAGTCAAAAAGAAACGTAACAAAAAATTAAAAGAAAAAGCAACAGCAGTATTAAAAGGTAAATTCTGATTTTCTTGAAGAAAGAGATCTTGAACATGTGTTCTATCAACCAGAGATTTTCAATGAAGTGCCTCAAACGACTGTAACAGATACTCAATCTGTCAACGATGAAAATATAGTTCCACTCGATGAAGACGAAGAAGAACAACGTCGATTAGAAAATATCGATAATTCTTATATTCCGTTTAATCCTTCGAATTCCAATGAGAATATCACAAAAAGTCTCGATATAGAACAATTGGAATACATGCAACGATTGATGAACAATCGAACAGCATTGATATCCGATGAACAAGCTGAAACTTATCAGGATCTATGGTCGAATTCGATTAGTAGAGAAAATCGACAGGATCTCTATCGATATTGGCTATCGAAATATGCTCACTTATTAGCAGGTTCGAACGTTTTCACATTTCGAAAACTTCATCGAAATACGTTTACTTTCAATAGACGAATGGTTTTGTTTAAATGAACAGTACGATGAAAATCATCGATCTATGCAGGAACTATGGTTAAATAATGACCTTAACTATATGCAAAATGCTTTTATGTAATGAAACTTGAAATGATCGATTTCTAGGTTCTGTTTTCTTTCTTTTAAGAATTGCTATGACGACACATTGTGCATCGAGATATCAAAAGATTTTAAAACAAGTCGCTCCTCAAATCTGTATTGTCGAAGAAGCAGCTGAAGTAAATTCATTTCAATTTATAAATACTCAAAAAACAAAACTATCGATCTGAATTTTCTTCAAGGTTTTCGAATCGCATATCATCACAGCTATCGGTGAAAATTGCGAACATTTAGTTCTCATTGGCGATCATGTTCAACTTCGTCCATCGACGAACGTTTATACACTTGCTAAAAAATATCAACTCGACGTGTCTCTATTCGAACGATTAATCAAAAACAATATGCCATCCATACAACTCTCCGTTCAACATCGTTCGATACCAATGATTTCCCATCTAACACATCATTTCTACGATATTCCAATTGAAAATCATGAATCTGTCTTAAATCGTTCGTCGATTATCGGCGTAAGTCATCCATTGTATTTCATCACACATAGTAATCCCGAAGAGAATGTTGCTGATGGTACTTCGAAACGAAATTCACACGAATGCACATACATTCTTCAATTGGCCAATTATTTACTTAATCAAGGTTATGATAAAAGTGAAATCACAATTCTAACGACATACATGGGTCAACGACAACAATTTCAGAAAATGATTAATCAAACTTGGAAACAATTGAAAGGCATTCATGTTACGGTAGAGATTTGCGTTTGTTATTAGATAAAGATCGATGAAAAAAAAAGTGTTGTTCTAGGTTGTTGATAATTTTCAAGGCGAAGAAAATCGAATAATTCTATTGAGTTTAGTTCGAAGTAATGCCGATAAACGCTTGGGTTATGTTGCTGTTGATAATCGTATTTGTGTTGCTCTGTCACGTGCACGCGATGGTCTTTATGTCGTTGGCAATTTTCATTTATTTGTCGAAGAAAATGCAACATGGAAAATCATCGTAGATAAAATCAAAGAAACGAATCTGATTGGCAAAGGTCTGCCGATCATGTGTCCGAATCATACGGATAATCAACTTATTTGTACGAATCCAAATGATTTTCTCAAACGACCATTAGGTGGTTGTGGTCTTAAATGTGAATTTCGTTTATCCTGTGGTCATCAATGTCCATCAACATGTCATATTTCATCGCACAATTCTATCATTTGTCACAAACGTTGTCTGAAAACCTATGATGATTGTGAACATCAATGTCAAAGAGTGTGTCATTCGCCAAATGAATGTCCACCATGTAACGCAACTGTTGTATTAAAAATGCCGAATTGTGAACATACGAGTGATATACCATGTGTTATGAGAAAAACGAATAAACTTGAATGTGCTGTTCGAGTACCGTATACGTGTCCGAACGGTCATCAAGTGCAAGTTCGATGTTCAGATTTAAGAAATAAAGAACTACAAGATCAATTATGTTCACAACCGTGTGATGCGATTCTAGTAAACCGATTAAATATTTAATCTTTAATTTTTTTTGTTTATTTTCTATTTATAATTAGGAATGTGGACATAAGTGCAAAGGAACATGTTCGAAATGTCTTCAAGGTCGATTTCATTGGCCATGTAATGAACGAGAATTGATTATATATACATGCGGACATAGTCAAGATCAACGCTGTCATGAAATTGGATCACGTTGTACACAAGAATATTTTAAATTATGTGCTCATGATGATACACCAAAGATTTCCTCAAACCTCAATCTATGTGAAATATATCAATGCAATCGATACTGTTTAAATCGATGCAAACATAGACGATGTGATCAACGATGTAAATTAGAATGTAACTCGCAATCGTGCAAAGAAAAATGTTCAAAACGTTTTGATTGTGATCATTATTGCAATGGAGTCTGTGGTGAACCGTGTATTCGTTGTCTTATTTGTCGAGAACGAGAATTACCAAATGATATTCGAACGGAATTAAGAAAGAATGTGCGACATAGTACTTTCGTTCAACTTGAATGTGATCATCTGTTCAGTACAATGATTCTCGATGAATATGTCGACAATTTTCAAAACAAGTATATTCACTTTCTAAAATATCATTTGATTGATTGATCTATCTTTTGTTGTTGTTGAAGAATCTTTCATCCAAGTGGATTTATGTATGTTGATTATCCTCGTTGTCCGCATTGTCAAGCATCAATGGTTCAATGTAAACGTTATTCAAGTCTGATTAAGAAAATTCAAAGTCGATTAGGAACTGTTGACAGGATACAAGAAACTCAAACTGATGCCATAAAATCGTCATTTATCTCTCTAAAAGCAGCAACATTTCCCATTGATATTGATTTGCCAGATAAAATCACGGAAATCATCCAAACAAAATGTGATTTAAAGCGTCAATCAAAACTCATTGAACTATTCGTACATGTCATCGGTCTCTTTATAAAATTATCATCAAATGTCAGTGATGAACGAGATCGACTGTTAAAATCTGTCTATAAGTTCGTCGAAGAGAATCAAACGATTTTTCTTACGAAACAACAATGGTTAGATCTCGAAAGTGAATATAATCGATTGATATTGATCGAACGTTTTCACTCGATGAAGGATCTTGATGCAAATGATGAAAGTATTGATACATTGGACGATATTCTCTTTGGACCTAATCCGTTCACTGAATTTGCATGTAAAATATGTTATTTATTATTCGGAGAAACGGATGACGACAAATGGAAATCGATTTTACTTGAAAATAAAACATGGAAAGATTTTGAACAAGATCGATTCTTATGCGATGAAAAATGGGTCGTATGCCCTGAAGGTAAACAAAAAGATAAAGTTACCTTGTTTATATGAAAAAACAATTTTATTGAAATTTGTTTTAGGAAAACATTTGATATGGTTACAAGATGCTCTTACTCCAGAATCAATATGTGTTGGATGCTTAAACATTAGAAAAACTTTAGTTTCATCATTGAGACAACCGATTGCACAAGGATACGGCCGTGGTCGATTCCCCAGAAACAATAGACCTGATTTTACATCAACGCGATCTACCAAATAGACACTCGTTTTTTTTTTCTTCTCTGATATAAATTTTCACAAAACAAATGTTTGCATTTTCAGCAGTAAATATTTTTAATACAAATACAATAATAATAAATCACGTCGTTATCGTGTATATTCTGGGATTGAAATCCTTTCTATTGCTTCAGGTTTTCATACGGATTCAACCGTAAAAATAATCGTGAAGTTCGACTGAATTAAGAGAAGTTTTTCTTGTTTTCTATGAACATGTTTAAGTATGCTGGTTACTGCGAAAAACTCATTCAATAGCACCTTTTTTCAGACGTCAAAAAGAAAAAAAAAGAGAGAGAGAGAACTATCTGCTCTTAAATAATTACTTTTTTTTTCAAAAACTAACAGAAAAGAACTTTTCAAACAAACTGGAAAAGAACGAGAGGGAAAACACTTTTATCATATTAAACGGAAAGAAGAGAAGTTACTTTTTATTTATAGTTCTAGCCCGACGATATTAAGAGAACGTTACGCTATATTCAAACGAATAAAATTCAATGAAAAAATCTGCGATTGTAATCAATCTGTAAGTTTTAGTTTTATTGGAAGAAACCGATGAAAAATATGTGTTTTTTTCTTCTTCTCCTCGTTCTTCTGTTGTCCTTGCGATTTTATTAATATATATTTATTGTGCTTTGATTTGCTATTCAACATGTCGTTTGTTTTAAAAGTACATTGTAAAGTACGCCCAAAGAACGTTAGTTTCATTTCAAGCAAGAGAAAAGAAAAAAAAGAGAAATAATTTTTAAAGTACGTTCTCATTTTCTAAGTGAGAGCAAAAAAATAACCGAGTCATTTTGTTTTCATAAAACGCTGAAAATAACTATGAAATAGAACAAAAGGTAATTAATTAGCATCGAAACATTTTCGTGAATTAGACAGCGTTATTTATTTTCTCGGTGACAATATTCACATAGTATTTAGTTGCAAATGAAAAGTTCACTCATTAAAAAAGGAAGTCTGCCATGTTCAGTAAATATTCAATATTTGAGAGAATATTTGCTATTTTTTTTTGTGAATAAATTTTACTTTAGGCAGACAGTTCCGAGGAAGAAAAATCATTTCTTCTGTGTTTTTTTGCTTCGTGACTTTGGTGGAAAAATGAATTTCAATCGGTAAGTGTTTCTCTTTCGGTGAAAAGAACATTGAGGGAGTGTTTCTACTACCTTTTCGTACTTTTTTTGCAAATAAAATACATAAAAATGAACTTTAAAAACGAAATTTTCTTTAAGGACATCACGAGACAGACATAAAATTACCAACTTTATAAACTCAGCATAATAGAAGTAGAAGAACAATTTTACCGCGTTTTTTGTTCGATCTTCATTAGATCGAAAATAACAAAGCTATGATGATTTTTAGCCGAATAAGGTTAGTGAGAACTTCCATCGAAACCCCTTTCATCGTTGCACTTTATAGTTTTCATCAGTTTGCAGAACTTCGTCTAGAAAAAAAAAAGACTAACAGAATAGTGACTGAAAACATTTGCTGTCTACAAGTGCGACAACAAATCATGATTTTCACTTCCTTCAAATATTACTTTTTTCAATTTCATTTTTACTTATTTAGATTTCCTTTCAACGTATCGATGCAAACTATTATAAATTGTCGTGTTCGAACAATTTTTCTGTCGTTATTTGCAATTTGTCTTGTTTTCATCGGTTATCTCATCTGGCCGTGGTGTTACGCGTCATGGATCTGGCAAAATAGTACTATTTATGATTCTTCTCATTTAATATTAAATACGAATCATCTGCTTGTGCCGCGAATACTTCATCAAACATGGCGTGATGATCAAAATATTCCAAGTGACTGGCAAAAAGCTTCGAATAGTTGTCGGTCATATCATTCGAATTATGAATATCGTCTATGGACCGATACAACTGCTCGTCAATTAATTGAACAAGAATTTCCCAGTCTTTTATCGACTTATGATTCGTATCCGTATGATATTCAACGTGCCGATGTCATACGTTTAGTTGTATTGTATGTCTACGGTGGAATTTATTTGGATTTAGATATTGTTTGTTTGAAATCGTTTGATTTTCTACGGCAATATGAATTCGTTCTGCCAAGAACAATGCCTGTTGGTTTATCAAATGATTTTATTCTTGCCACACCAAAACATCCATTTCTCTATCAAATTTTAACTGATTTACCCAAATTTAATCGACGAATTTTAACTAAGTAAATGAAAAATCATCATTCTCTTTTGTTTTTATTAATTGAAAATAATTTTCATTTGCATATTTAGATATTCGACAGTGATGTTTACTACAGGTCCAATGTTTCTTACATTTGAAGCATCGCATTATCCAAATCATTCGTCAATTGATGTTCTATCTCCTGAGCTCTATGGAAAATATGTTTTCAATTCAACGGTTGCTCTTTTTCGACATTTGAAAGGTATGAAAAATAAATAAACCAACGCCCAAACGCCTTGATCGGTAATATCAATTAAAATTACTTGTTTTCTTCTATTTTTAGCTTCATCTTGGCATGGCAATGATGCTGCTTTGATCAAATGGATCTATCATCGACGAATATTCTG
>Ga0209922_101635_pt1 | contig 21165 bp, 20 predicted proteins | sample ThiBiot_500_biof_FD_183946 | JGI IMG/M metagenome (GOLD analysis project Ga0209922, IMG submission 183946) | Wastewater bioreactor microbial communities from Cape Town, South Africa - Thiocy_expt_500_biof (SPAdes) | ecosystem: Engineered > Bioreactor > Thiocyanate-remediating > Anaerobic-Aerobic ...
GGAAAAACATTAATGTTAAAATCCAATTGCATATTCAAGAACAATAAAACTGCAAATCATGATTGATTTCGTATATTGTTCTCAAATAAAGTCATTTTTATTTGCAAAACGACGTTCATAAACGTTGATCAAGGTAAAGACTATAATTTTCTATAGAAATTAATGATTGAATCGAGTAGATAATTGTTATTTGACTGAGTGCACCAGTGTCTCGATTGAATAAAGTAAATTTACCATTATTTCGATTGATTGATTTTTCAATGATTTAGAAAATGATCGAGAAAGAAAAAAGAAAATTTTTTAATTTGTCTAAATCACAAAAACTCTGGATTAAGTTCAATTGAATCATTTCAAATGCTATTCAAATAAAAACTAATTGTATATGCCAGTAAACGATGATCTTGATTGAAAATCTGACTGTACATATTTTATAGTAGAAATCAATGCAAACACATGTTTGACAACGACAATCTATTTTAACTCGCACTTTTTTCTTCTCTTGGTTTAATTGGATCTAGTTATCGCATCGTTTGGCAATCAAAATGCCATCTGAGACATTGTCACAGGCTTGCTATTTACTATTATTCTCTATTTAAATCAATCCAAGAATTTGATCGTTCATTTTAGTTTTCTTCGTGTATTTTGAAATTCGAAAAAAAAGCGAATGATAATTAGATGATTACTCAATCATATAAAGCGAAAAAGAGAACTGCTTGATAATTCATACAACGGAAATGACATGAGCAAAGCGTACTCACAATATACATGCTCCATGATTAATAAATAAAGCTGAGAGAGAAAAAGAAAAAGAAGAAGAAGAAGAAGAAAAGAAGGAAAATTCTTTAAATGCGAATAATATAAAAGAACGATAAAGATCTATTGAAAACTAGGAGAAAAGAAGAGAAAAAAAAATTGTCAGTGACATTGTTTTCTCTAGTTTTTTCCTTAATGTTTATATCCATGAATGATGAAGTGTTTGCCGAAAAACCAATAGATATTTTATTTTTCTAGTTGATTAATTTTTCTTTCCAACGAATGAATGCCATACGATCAGCAGGTGAAAGTACCAGACGTGGAACAAGTTTCAAATTTGACCATGGTAAGGCCAATCATGTCGAGATCACTTTGATTATTCTTAGAGCCAAGACTTTCGAAAATCATTGTCACTCGTATACGTTCGATTTCTCCTGAGATTTCTTTCTTCCTTCTCCAATTTTTTATATTTTTGTGCTTATGTGTCTGTATTCTCATTGATCACAAACACACACATTCTTATTCACCAAAAAAAATAATGTCACTTGGCTCGTTTTTCATCAATATATAAAATAGAAATAACAATAAATCAACGATATTATTATGTGGCAAGCATTCGAATCATCAATTCAAACATTTAACAAAGCACGACGATTGAATTTAAGCCTCAGAAAACGTTCAAGTAAATTTTCGCGAGCAAAAAGCCAGTCACAATAACAACAAGATTAATTTATCTTCTTTTTCTTTTTGTTTTTATTTAAATTATAACGTGAATATTTAATCGATGTTTATTTTTAGGAAATACAGCATCAGTAAAAGCAATCAATCGGCCGACATGTACAATCAGTGAATTGATGAGAAAAACCAAATTTTCCAAAGAAGAAATTCGACATCTCTACAGAACATTTAAACAAGTTCGAGATTCGTTTCGTTTTCTATATTCATTTGATTAATTTCACTCTAATAGGATTGTCCATTGGGTGAAGTGAGCAAAACTCATTTTTCTACAGTCTATGCCACATTATTTCCCAGTGGCGGTAATGTCATTGATTGTTCTATATGCGCTTGTTTTTGTATTAAAGAAAATCATTTTTCATTTTAAGAATGCTTTCGTTATGCATCGCTTCTTTTCCAAAATATCGATCGAGCGAATACAGGTGTCATTCATTTCGAAGATTTGATTGTCACATTATCGATATTAACATATGGATCAATAGAAGATCAACTCAGTTGGATATTTGATTTGTATGATTTAAATAAAGATGGCATTCTAACACGGACAGTACGAGTTTCGAATGAGAAAATATCAGAAAAGCATTGTTTTGTTTTGTTCGATAGGAATTAGTGCAGATGGTAACATCAATTTTTCAATTGATTATTCCAGCGTCAAAATTAAATTTCACTTCAGTGAATAATACGATCGAAGAACGAACCGAAGAATTATTTCATGTAATTTTGAATTATAGTGATAAAATGGAATTTAGTAGGATTTTCTTATTTTTAGAATTGGGATCGACATAGTCGTGGAGTTATATATAAAGAAGATTTTCTTCAGTACTGTTTGCAGGTTCGTAGAATAGTAAATCCTCTCAACGATTCAGTCATTTTCATGTCTAATAATTGTTAAATTCTATAAAAACACGTCCTACAAATAACTCTCAAGAGTGCCTTTGAGTCTTCAGAGAGCTAATCAATCAATTAGATTCTCTCTTTCATTAAAATTAATCAAATTTCCTTTTTTTGTTTTTAGAATGAAACGATTTGTCAGTCGATAAATACGTTGAAACTGAACATAACCTATTAACTATTCATCTTTCCTTTTAATTTTTTGTAATATTCTTCTTAATTTCAAAAAAAAAACAAACGCGCACACAAAAAAATATTTGTATACACACACAAGTGACAATACACGTGGTGTTCACAATCAAAAAAAAACAAACAAACAAAAGAAGAGAAGAAGAATTTTCAAGAAAGTGAAAAAAAGGCGAGGCTCTGTTTGGTACGAGATCGTATTAAAAACAAAACGAAGAAAAAAAAGATTTTACTTGTACTTCCCTGAGAGAGACCTAGATATAGACACACACATTTAATATTTAGAAAAAAAACAACAACATTACACGTACATTTTAGTTTTTTCTTAACTGCATAGTTTCTAGCTGAATACTTTGCATTAGAATTAAGGTTTTTGTTTTTTAGCCAAGGATTTATATGTATATATGTGTATATATATATTAAATATTGTAACTCCTTAGTTCTTTTATCAAAAAAGAAACTACAAAAAAAAACGAAAACGAAACAAAGAATGAACACAACAAATATCGTGAATTCGCCAAACATCTGCCTGTTTTATAGAGTCGTCAAGTCAAGAGAATGAAATAAAAAGAAAAAGCAAATAACTATTAGAAGTTGTGTGTGTGGGCTTTTTTTTTCGAAGAATAATGTTAAAGAAAAATTAGGATTAAAAAAGAGATGAAGAAGAAGAAGAAACGAAGAGCAAAGTAAAAAGACATGGCACAAAATTTTTTTCCTCTGATCGATTAGATAGATTTGTGAAAAAAAATGGATGTTAAAAGATAGAACATGTCACTGTATTTTGTTTTCGAACAACAGAAACAAAAGAGAACAAATCATTTTTGTTCGAAGATGATTTGTTTGTTTTTTTTCTCTCGGTTTCTATCTCTCAAAACACTGTTATTGAAAGGTGACTGAAGAAAGAACAAATGTGCTTGTTTAAAACAACAAATAAAAAGAACTGTACAAAATCTCTCGATTCATTTGCAAAATAATTATGCAGACGAAACGAGATCAATATAGAGAATTAATGTCGGACCTGAGTAATTCGAAAAGAGAAGAATTTTGTTTGTGTGTGTGTGTTTTTTTTTCTTTTATCAATTATTTGTTTGTAAACCGTTAAGCATTTCTCCGAGTAAACAACCATCAAGAAGTTTACCATCGTGTTTTCGATCGACTGATTGTAAGAGTTTCTTCAAATCATTTCCAATTAAACGTACATCGGGTAATTTCAAAAGGATACAAGCAAATTTTTCTTGCTCATTATTTGGTACTTGCTGTTGATTTGGAGATGGATTGGCCGAATTGGAATTGGCCGTTGTATTATTATGATCGGTCGTGTATTCACTCAGAGCAGTCGTTATTTTCTCTTGAACTTCTTCAATCAAACTCGATTCAGTTACACCTTGAACATCTAAATAAATCAAATTTAAATAACAAGACAAGTTAGATTTCAAAACAAACCTGGATCGAAAAGAACTAAGTATTTAAGTGCAAGATATTCAGGATACTAGAAGAAAAACACAAAATGAATCTCTTTTTGACCAAAAAAAAACGAAATGTAATCGATACATACTTGCCACTGTAGTTGTCGAAAATCATTGACACATTGTAAATATCTTTCTGCTAGTTTTTTAACTGCTGGATTTTGAATTAGATTGATATTTAATAATTGACCATTTGCCTGTGAAAACAAAAGATGAAATTCAAAAGGAAAGACAATTCATTGCAGTATACTTACACTAACAATACAATTTACACATGTCTCTTTGGGTTGTTGACATTGTTTCCAAATGAGATCAATAATTAAGATTTCTATCCATGCAGCTTTTAATAATTTTATCTGATTATCAATCTAATTTTAAGGAGAAAAAAAAAGCAATTTGACATTTTTTGTATTGAAGATTTTTGTTTGAATTTACTTGAATATCTTTAAAATACAATGATTGTCGAGCCCAATCGACCATAAGAAAACATAATTTATCTAATAATGAACATACAACTAAGATATCTCCATCTTCACGTGTTAAATCCACATGAATCTGTTGAATATCTTCAATATAACGAACTTCCGTACACTAGATTTAAAAAAAAACAATCATTTTTGCACAAAGAAAACAAAGCTTAATCATCATACTCGATAAGCTTGATCGGATTCGATTAGTTTCGTTAGAATCTCTGGTATATTACTCGTTTCGTTCATGTCATAACTCGGTGCTAAATATTGATGATTATAAAAATAGGTCGATGATGGTCCTGTGTTATTATCTGTATTCATGGGAACAATCGATTGTTGTTGCATAGTCAATGTACTTAGAATTGACGGCGTATTTGATGATGAATTATTCGTATTGTTGAGCGTTGTTCGCGGTGATGATATTTGATAATCGAGTAGTTTCGATGAGATTTGTCCTACAGGTGATGAACTCGAATTAGATGAACCTGATGTAGGATTACTGTTACTAGTTGATGTATTTGTCGATGAAACGCCAGCTGGTAACGACGATGACGGTGGTAGAAGTAATGATGGTGGTGAATGTCCGTATGTTGTCGAAGGATTTTTATAATATGGAGTGAATGGATTCAATTGAAATGGTGGCATACGAGAATTATTTGTAACATTGGGATTTGTATTGAAAAAATCGGGATAGACATTGAATGATGGTGATGTTGACGATGATGATTTTTGTTGTTGATGTGTTGATTGATATGGATGAGGATGATGCGTTGATGATGGGTGATGTGGATGATGATTTTGATGATGTACATGCGATGGATGTGTCACATTGGCTGAACTTTGTAAATTCGAATACATATGTTGAAATGGATGAAGATTGGGTTGTTCGGGCTCGGATTTGACTTGCATGCCATTGCCATTGGTTACACCAGTGATATCTAATGGTGATTGACCATTATCCATTCCATTACCGTTTGGCATGATGTTTTGTTGAGCTTTGACCATGCTGACAAAATGTTGTCGCATGATTTGTTGACGTAGAGCTCGACTACGACGATAGAGTGGACCGAATTTGTTTCGGCCACCACGGACACGATTTTCTCGAACAGCTTCTAGTTTCATGCCGACTTGAAGGCATTTTTTAAATCGACAAAATGCACAACGTTTACGTTGAGTTTTATCGATTTGACATTGTTGTTTATCGATACATTGATAATTCTTTTTATTTTGTACTGTTCTTTTGAAAAATCCTAATCGATGAAAAACACATTTAGAAATAGTTCGAAAAAAAATATTCGTTGATTTACCTTTGCATGATTCACATGTCAAGAGACCATAATGAAATCCACTGACTTTATCACCACAGACAGGACATAAATCATTGAAGCCAAATTTAACATCGAGACCGACGTCAGGTGACGGAACATCCAGAACGCCTGGACCTAAAACATAACAAATATTTATTTATTTCATTTTAACTGAATACGAAAAACGATTGAATTATCCTTCTTTTCTTTTCTTTTCTTTTCTCTTCTTATTCTATTACTTCACGATGATCAGTTTTCAAAATCAATATCTATAATATTTATATTTATACAAACGTACACATATGCGAGAGCTTTGATATTTGATAACTTCAGATTTATATATTTTCTTCTTCTGCAAATTTCTGCACGAGCATTCTTTTACTTAATTCCATCTTAAAAATGACCAAACTATTTAATTGAACAATAAACATGCGCACGCACATCAAATTCTCTTTTGTACACTAGCGATCATAATAAATCGTTTTTTATGTGACGCGCGTTTGTTCATACTCATTTTAAAATACAAGATAGATGAGGTACAGAATGCAAACGTATAATATGTGTATGCGGAGTGAGTCGAAAGTTGCGTAAACGACTAAAGTCAACAGCTGTGCACATACATGAATGAATACAAATCTTCACGAAAAAAAAAAGAAATAAAAAAAAAGAAAAAGAGAACACTTTTGTTGTAAATCTAACGATGTTGGTGATGATGGTATAGTAGAAGTAGTGGTGGCGGCGACATGAGAGTTCACATGCATGTTGTGTGTTTGGACGTGGCCGCTTTCGGCGTGCAGTTTCTCTTTTTTTTGACCTTTTTTCTTCTTGTTCTGTGCACTCGCCGCTACCATCATACTACCACCATTACTATTACTACAACAACTACAACTTCTTCTCCTCCATATATATCCTCATATTCAACACAAGTCGATGATGAAGAGGGGCGTGAGGAACAGAGGAAAGACGCAACATCGTTACTATTTCTGTGCTTTGCACTCATACACGAATCTGTATGCGTTCTTTTTCTCAACAACGCAAAGACGTAATACGAACGTGTACATGATGAACATCTTTTTTGCCTCCTTTTTCTCTTCTCTCTTTTTTTTCATTCGAAATAATCGTTCGATGATGATGATGATGATGATGATGATGACGATTGAAATTCGAGCGAATTGTGCACAGTGGCCTTGCGCAACATCGTTAATCGTTTGGACAAACAAAGCACCGTGCACTTCTCGATGTGTGTGCATGTGTCGCGCGCGGGCGCTCGCTCGCATTCATTAACTATTTCATATTTAATCGAGTCGAGCCAAGTTAAAGTCCGGACTCAAGCTCGACTAATGACAAGGACATCTACTTAGTTAAATGCGAGTGTGATCGCAAGGACATTTTGCTCATCAACATCACTGATCAAATAATGTGCATGTGAACACCTGATGATAATGATTAGATAGAATGACGCAGTTTCTTTTTAATGATAAAAAATTTTTCAAACCAAATTTAGATTCAATGGTCGAAGAACGAAAGGAAAGGAAAAACGAAGATATGCAATTGAACTAAAAAGCAAATAGACATGAAAAATTCTTACCCATCCGAGGAGCGAATTGTGGTGAGGCGGTGATTTTGAGTTTTTGTTATTGGGGTCAAATATAATAGTAGTTTAAAATCAGCGCGTGTGTATTTATTGACGACTCGTTTTTTTTGTGCCTTTCACGTACTCGACTTTCTCGTGCTCAGTTAATGCTTGATGTCGAAGGATAAATACTGCGTAACATTTGTGTGTTATGCTCAGCACATCCAATTTTTCCTCCGTGATGGTGTATTCCTGATGTTACTCGTCGAACGACGCCAACGCAGCATATGTATTGTAGTAATATGTATATGTATGTATCGCAGTGATGGTAGTAGTAGTCGACGTTGTCAGTAGTAGAGTGTGCTACGCGAACTATTTTGCTTTTTCTTTTTTTTTCTTTCTTTCTTCTTTACACCATTGCCGCCGCCATTATCGCTCGTTCGTCGAGCTTTTTTCTCTTCTTCTTTTTTTTTTGTTCTCTTTCTTTCTCTTTTTTTTCCTCTCTTGCGTGTATATGTATGTGCTATGATGCCCATGAACCGATGAGAGGAGGAGAAACAACGCAATATGCGCAACTACTATTGTTTCACCGCTTTATTTTACTTCGTTTGCTTTTTTTTCCTCTACGTTCTCTCTCTCTTTCTCTTTGTATATGTACATATATGTTCATCATATGACGATAGAGCGTCATCGAAAGAAAAAAAAGGATGAGCTGTTCGCATATATGCAAACTAACAAGCGCTTGCACATACACACACACTTTGCGTCAGCGTTACCGTTAAAAAAGCAATTACAGTTTCCTCTTCGTCTTCTTCTTCTTCTTTTTTTCTGCTTGTATATACGCATATGTATAATCATATGATAGTTACATTACAGCCTTTCATTTGGCTGCTATTTTCTTTCTTTGTTCATGCATGGGCATGTAACATCTATGTATTAAAAGAAACTCGATTAATTTCGCTGCAATCTATGTACGAATGGTCAAGATCAACATTGTCGTGCAATGTTTATTCTCATATGTGACTTTCTCTCTCTTTTTTTCCATTCTTTCGTTCTTCATTTTTTTGATATATTTTTGCTTTTATGACAACAATGACCGAAGACATCTAGGTCACTCATTTGTTCTTTGTCGTCGTCTATTTGTCTGTCTGACCATCGGCTGGACGTTGTTGTAGTAGACTGTCTCCGATACGATAGGAAGACAAAAAAAAACGCGTTCGTTGTGAATGCGGTCGATCGGTCATTAAAACACGTACATAGTGGCCAGACGATTGTTCGATTACTATATGCGTAACCTTATATATGAAGGGCATGTACAGATGGTCAGACATACTCAAGCGAATAGTTAAGTGAAACACTTGAGACAGACGTTATATGCTTATTGGTCAGTGAATATGAAGGCGAAGGAGATTAAATGATACAAAAACTTATTTAACATTTCTTTCATTGAAAAGAACACAAACATGTATATATATAATATAGATATTGGCATTGAGTATTAGAAAAGGATGATCTCTCTATTGGGATGGTTTACATAATCATAAGCAATTGTTACTTAATGAGCTATTTGAAGCTTACCCTTTTTCTTGTTGGATTTCTTTTGTCTTTTTCTTGTGGACATTGTTATTTCGCTTGGATCATCGATACTTAAGCGTGTTGAATCTTCTCCATCGTCATCATCATCATTCTCAGTTTCGTCTGTATCTTCAATTGTTTGCTTTTCATTTTTATCAATATCAAGTAAATCATCGAGAGTTTGAGTTGTTTTCAAATATGCATTATTCTCATTATCGATTGTTGTTGGTGTTTTAACATCATCAAAATTATCATCAAAATCATTGCTTGATTCCGAGATATAATCTTTGCTAGTTGAATTCGTTCGTAAATAAGTTGTTTGCTGAATTTTACATTGACTCATTTTGCTGAATTTATCATTTCATAAACAAAATAAATCAATTCTAAAAGATGAAAAAGAAGAAGAAGAAAAAAACATGATTATCCGTGATTTATGACTAATATTCATTGATTATTCGAGTTACATATTTTTTTTAACGTTTTCTCCTCGTCGGACAAGCGTAATGACACATAGTTAACGTTCTATATTCACATAAATTATTTCTTTAGAACTGTTCTGCTTGATTGATTTTACATTTATGAAGTAAAAACACAAAAAATATGAAATTACTCACGGATAAAACAGTGAGAGTGACTGATCATATAGGTGCATGTTTTCTGTTCGTAGACAATATGTGACTTACATTTCAAATCAAATAATAAAATTGTTTTTCTTTTTGAACAAGTAATATTCTATCTTTTGAAAACACATTTTTTACATGTAGAATTCATAGAGACTTGGTTTCTGATAGATTCCATCGCAGACAAGCTTCTAGAATAAAAAAAAACATGTAAAAACTAAAAATATTCGAGAAAAAACTAGAAGATTATGTTTGTATGGTCAAGGTCAGTGATGTACATAGATATAACATCAACAATGGTAGAAAGTCCTTGAATAAAAGAGAAAGACCTTCGAATAACGCGATTTAATGACAGTACAAGGTAATAATCGTAAGCGTTACGAAAAGATAGTTTCAATTAAAAATGAAAATCGTGGTTTTCTGTTCAAATCGTTGTATTATAAATGCGACAGAGAAATATGTCTTTGACGTTCGAACATAAATAAAAATAAACAAGATAAACGCAATATAGAAATGGTTTTTCCTGATTGGTTTAGAGTATTTAGACCAATCGAATTATTGGAAATATTTATGTCGCTTTTGATTTTAAATCAAACTGTTTTAAAATCGATTTTATCGAAAATATTAATTTATTGCATTTTAATTATTTAGAAGAAATATGACGAATTTTTTTTGAGGGTACATAGAGATTTCATGTCACTAGTATGGCTAATGTCAGTTCTGTTCCTACGTATGACAACTATACTCACTCATGAGGGAAGCAAGAATAAGAACTATTTTCAGTTTCTCAAAAGGAAAAAACCGCAATGGTTTTTTTTATTCTTATATATATATATGAAATTAAAAAAGTATATGCACGATTCGTCAATATTGACAGTTAGTTTTTCTTTTCAACATTTGCTCACGTATAACAAGTTACTTGATGCCGTGAGAGGGAGAGAGAGAAAAAAAATTCTAAACTAGTTAGGTATCAGATAACGAGCGGTTTAGATTTGAAAACTAGGTCGATCTTTGTCTTCATCTTGAAATTAATAAGTAGAATCAACAAACGATAATTAGTATTTTGTATCGATCAATCTCATTGGATGTTTATTATGATATAATTAACTTCTCAAATCAGTTTCTTCTGTAAACATCTCATAATCAATCCATTTGATTTTGATTCGGAATTTATTTGTGTATTGATATCAATGTCTTGTGGTCGTCATCGTCGTCGACCTAAACTATCATCGATATTGAGTTCTCGATTGCATCATCATCATTCGGACATTTCTTCAGTTAATAATAAACAATCTCGAGAGAAAAATAATCAATTAGTAGTGTCCAGTAAGAAAATCAGCCAATCAAAACAGATCTTACGTGAAAATTCAACAGAATTCGAACGATTTCGAGTGAATAATTCCTGATGAGAATTTGTCTTATTGTTAATTTTTTTTTGGTCTGAAGATTTTGGACGAACAAGGTCATGATGTTACACCGAAATTGATTACGAATTATGTACGAATGAGTATCAACACTCATCGTGAAGATGAACAACCACAAATCGATATGACATCATCGAAACGTATCATTGAAAATCGTGAATCATTCGTTTCTGAACAAAGTACCATCGGTACAAACAATCTATCAATGTCAACATCTCATTTGGCTCGTACAGAAACGTATTTCTCGACGAAGTATTTGTTTTTATTTCTAACTGACATATTTATATATTTGATGATAATAGAGACAAACTAACGTTAGATTTTGGCATGAAATTTATCACAGCAAGTGAACAATTACTCAATCGAACACTTCAAGATAAAATATCCTATATATCAAATGAAAATGACGAGTCTCAAGCTAAATTCTTGCCGGGTGCAATGTATAATTATGAAAATGTCTTAGCAGATAATGTTATATTGAGCGAAACTGAAACAATATTCATCTTGAATCTCGAAAGTAATATAATTTCACAAGAAGATCATGATGAATATGCAAAAAACAAGGAAAAAAATCGAATTTATATGACAGTCAGCTAGTTCTTAATGATAGTTCGTTGATGTGAATGATTTTCAATCTAGTTATGTCAAAATCGATCAGGCAATGATTTGTATATGGAACGTGCTATGCAAACATTCAATCATCTACTTAAAACTGAACATATTCATACTGATCCTATCTTAATTAAAGTATTTGTCGAATCAAACTTTGAGAACATTTTTTTTTCTAAAATCAAAATTTTAGTCACAAGAAACTTGGGCTAATTTATGGGACATATATGATTCATTTGCAGAAGCGAACCTACGAAAAGAAAAAAGTGCGATTATTATCAATGTACGAGTCGATGTTAGTATGCTTTTTTTTTCTAATTAGTCTATCGTCAATATTTGATGCATGAAAATGAAAATCTAAATGACGCTGAAACGAAGATTTATCGATATGATAACATCGATCAGAAAACCAGGTCTAATCAATCATCGCACAGTGAATTTAACGAAAACGTTTTTGTTTTAATTAATTTAAAAAAAAACAAAATTTAGATTCATCGGCATTTTTCTCCGAAGAATCGATTGCTAAAATGACACCATCGAAAACGGATTGTTTCCAATTGAATAATAGCAAACAAGATAAAGTAGATGAAGTATATTTTCCATTAACTGACAATCGTATGATAAATTGACTTGTCTAGTTGCCTGATATTGATGTTGATACTTTGATTATGGAACGTATTCTTAATACGAATAGATATTATAAAAAACAAATGATCTATCAAGCTTATAAAATAACAAATCGAGATAGTTGTATGTGTGTATTTGAGAAAGGATCTTGTGTTGTTATTATTATCTATGAATTATATATGTAGATTATCGATTTTCAACAATCAAAGATAATGAATATTTATTTGAAGAGAATACAAAAATGAATAAATATGATACTGTCAATCTTGTACGTTTATGGCATTATGAAAGTTTACTAACCGAAGCTCGAAATGTGTCTTGTTTATGCTGGAATCAACATAATTATGTAAAAATGATCTAAATAATATGAAAATTAAGAAATACGGAAGTTTTTCAGGATTTTTTAGCTGTTGGATATGGCAAGTTTGAATACAATAACGATCGAGAAGGTTGAATTTAATATAATTATAAATCAATAATTTTGTTTTGTTCTCTATAAACTAGGTCTTGTTTGTTGTTGGAATTCAAAAAATCCTGATGTATTAATTTTCTTTTTTCATCTGCTCATTGATTTCTTGTTCGTAGTTTCCCGAACGTTACTATCAAACTAATGCCGGTGTCACATCATTGGCATTTTCACATAAACGAACTAATTTACTATCCGTACAGTTCTCGATCATAATTTTAATATTTAAATGATTTTGAATCATTCTAGGTTGGTTTATTTAACGGTAATATTTGCATATTCGATCTCAATAAAAATAATACAACTCCCATTGTCGAAACCAAGTACGAAGAATTATTAAAATACGAGCAACATTGTGCAGAGATGCGCTGCTTTTGAATAGATTTGATAAGAAACATTCAGGTCCTATTTGGCAACTTGCATGGATTGAACAAGATCGATCATCGGATATCGTAAATGTTGAAGTATTAGTATCGATTTCATCCGATGGTCGTGTTACACAATGGATTCTACGCAAAGAATTTGAGGCAACTGGTAAATGTTCATTACATCAGGATTAATATATAGAGATAAGCGTTATATGCAGATTTAATACATTTGAAATCTCACCATTCATCACAAGTCGGTTGTCAAATATTGAAAAATAGTGATGGAACGTATATCGGTGGATATTTCTCGAATTTTGTCGGTGGTTTTTGCTTCGATATTCGACCCAATGACAAAACAATGTTTGTTTTAATTGAATTTATTCAATTGAAAATAAAATTTCTCACTTTTTATTTAGGTATTTATGCGGGACAGATGATGGTCTTATTCATCGATGTTCGACAATTTACAATGAAAAATATTTGGAATCTTATCGAGAACATTCAGGTCCTGTTTATAAAGTTCATTGGTCACCATTTGCTGAGAACATCTTTCTGAGTGCTAGTGCAGATTGGACAGTTCGATTATGGATGGTTGGATATTCTCATTCATGTTTGATTTGTTCATCATCGAATTGCAAAGCATTTTTCGATGCAATTTGGTCGCCCAAATCGGCAACTATGTTTTTTTGTGTCAGTGAAAATACAATTGAAATTTGGGATTTATCAAAGAGCATGTACGAACGTTTTTTTTTTAAATACAAATTCAATGATCTTTGATTGATTGAAGACTGGATCCGATTTATATTGCTCATTGTTCAGAACAAATAACATTAACATCAATTGCATATGCAACAGATTCGGATGTTTGTTGGAATTGAATTGAAAACAAGCAAGATCGAGATTTATTTTGCTTTTAGTGTCTTCTAATAGGAACTAGTGATGGTGTTGTTTGGGTTTATCATTTAGAAAATCTCCCACAACCTACGAATGTATGTAAATGAAAAAGAAAAGTTTGTTCGATTGTTTGTTCTGTGTCGTTTATAGACAAATGATTTGATATCCATTGTTGAACAAGGTATTTCAAATCAAGATGGAAATCCTTAGAGACTAACAAACAATTCTAACTATATATAATGATAATTGAGAAAAATAAATTCAGTTTATTGAAAGATTACCATGAAGGCGCTGAAAATATTTGAACTTGTCAGGATTATATACTCTTTACGTGTTTTTTTAACAAGAAGACATGATTAGCGGCATTTAAAAGCCTTGCGCCGATGCTATGGAGAACAGAAAGCGGCTGACAACAACATTTTTTTTGTAGATTCTTTTTTTTTGCTTTGAGAAGAATCTTAAAGAACAAAAAAAATTTTCTTCATGTCAGTTTAGATGCGAGAAAACTACAAAAAACAAAAGTAAAATAGTCCTCAAATATAAGTAACAACAATATAATATTTTTATTTTCTTGCAAAAGTAAGTCGTTTTACATCATCTAAATAAAGATTGTTCAATTATCAAACTAATTACTTTACCTGTATTCACCTATCGACTGATAGTTGTTTGTTTTAGGATTATATATAGAAATGCACCTAGAAAAAATTTCATCATCTAAAATCCTTTTATGGTAAAAAAAAACATGAGCAGAACCGTAAATTTCTGACAGAAACAAAAAAGTCGCCATCTTTATGTAAGATCAACAGAATAGAACGTGAAGTCAAATAAAGCGAGAGAGTGAAAAACAAATGGACAAATAATGAGTCATTCATGAGAGAATAAAAATGTATAACGGATAAAACAATCTGTTCTCATTTGTTAAGGACATACATTTTATTTTATATAAAATAGATTTTAGAAAACAATGCGAAGAAATTCTTACGATTTAAATAGTCACAAAATTCACCCGGATGATAAAGCCAATGGGATAGAACTGAATCGAAAAGGTTCGTCGACACGTCGACAATCAAAAGCATCGATATCTGGGTAAACAAGATAATCGACTTAAATTATGCATTTGTTGAAAAAAAAACTTTATTCTAGGTTTCGAATGAAAGATATTTTCAAAAAAGATGACGATGACGAACAGAAAGAAGAGAAAAAAACAGCCGAACTTGTCAGTTTTGCTAGTCTCGTATGTACTCGACATCTTTTTTTTAAAATGAAACATATAAATTATTTTGTAGTTTCGCTTTGCCAATAAAATGGATTTTATCTATATGATTGTCGCTTCATTTGCGGGTAAAGATTCTTTTCTTTTTTTTGTATATTAAACTTATTTTGTCATTCAGCTTTGGCACATGGCGTCGCATTTCCTATGAGTAAGTGCTCGATTTATCTTGAAGTATAGATTGATTAAATAAATATTTGATTAGTGTTACTGATTTTTGGCAATATGATTGATTTATTTACGGACCGAACATTTGATTTATGTACAATGAATTTTACAATGTTCGATGGTCTTTGTCCAGCCGGTGTACAATTGACACCCGAGAATTTCTTTACTGAATATTCGTATGTGTTTTGTTTTTCGTCTATTACTTCTATTGAATTTCGAATAATCACATGTATAGAAAATGTAATTTAACATCTTTGAATTTCTCACTACCAAGCACGAATTTTATTTCAAATATTCGTCAACAATCAGTTTGGCTTGCCAGTAAGTGTTCGCGTATTTCAAAAAGAGTATTTCGTATTGCATTTTAAAAAAAATGTAGTTATGGGATGTGCAACAATCGTTGTTGGATATTTTCAAGTTGCTTTTTGGTCCGTTGCATGCGAACGTCAAACACGTCGTATTCGTGAAGTTCTATTTCGATCGATTGTTCATAAAGAAATATCCTATTTTGACATTAATAAAACCGGTCAATTGAGTACAAGAATGACTGAAGATGTTAGTAAAGTTCATGATGGTACGGGTGATAAAGTTGGTTCAGCATTGCAATTTTTCTCTGCATTTCTCGCTGGTTTAACACTTGGGTAGGTCAGATGAATGTGCGTTCCACAAAGAGATCAGTTTCGTGTGTTGATTTAGATTGGTCAAAGGTTGGAAATTAACCTTAGTTATTCTGTCTGTTAGTCCATTACTTTTTATCAGTGCCGTACTTTTTACGAAAGTAATTTAATGGAAATTAGAAAGATTACGTATTTTCGATTTTGATTTTCATAGATAACAGCAACAATGACATCACAAGAACTGAAGTCTTATGCTAAAGCAGGAGCCATTGCTGAAGAAGTTTTTAGTAGTATAAGAACGGTATTTTCCTATAATGGTTCGGCTTATGAATCGAAAAGGTTCGAAATTGGATGACAAAATGTAATTATTTTATAATTTTCATAGATATGAGAAGTTTTTAAGATCAGCCAAGATGAGTGGCATTCGTAAAGGAGCTTTAAATGGCTCATTAATGGGGGCTATTTGGTTTTTAATCTTTTGTACTTATGCTCTGGTAAGATAAAACATCTAATAACAAAAAAGACGTTTCCCATTGAATAATCTAGGGATTTTGGTATGGAGCAAAACTTGTTCGAGAAGAGGATTATTCGATCGGTGGAATTATTATTGTAAGTGAATGTTTACTCAAATAGGCTGTGTATCAAGGTTTTTCTTTCTTAGGTATTTTTCTCTGTAATAACTGCTGTATTCAGTCTTGGTCAAGCTGCTCCTCACCTTCAAGCAGTTGCAGCAGCACGTGGTGCTGCATATACTTTATGGAAAATCATCGATACTGTAGTTTACAACAAGTTGACTGAAATCGAAATTGTGATGTTCTTTGTGTTTAGCCTTCGATTATTCAACTAGACAATCCGGATGGTATTCAAAAGAATGATTTAACTGGTGACGTCAAATTTTCTAATGTTGAATTTGTTTATCCATCTCGACCTGATGTTCCTATTCTAAATGGTTTATCATTTACAGCTCAACGTGGTCATACGACTGCACTTGTTGGTACATCGGGTTGTGGAAAAGTAAAAAAAAACGAATATTTATTCAGACAAAAAACAGAAAGATTATAATATTTAGAGTACATGCATACAATTATTACAAAGATTCTACGATCCAATTAGTGGATCAGTCGAAATCGACGGTGCTCCTGTAAATCAATATAATCTCGGTTGGCTTCGACAACATATTGGTGTTGTTTCACAAGAACCAATTCTTTTTCAAACAACGATTAAACAGAATATCCTATTCGGCAAAGTCGATGCTTCACAAGAACAAATTGAACAAGCAGCAAAGATGGCTAATGTACATGATTTTATATCTCAATTGCCAAATAAATATGATACTTTAGTTGGTGAACGTGGAGCACAATTGAGTGGTGTAAGAAAGGATTTTGTATTACGTAAATCGAAATATTTGATTTCTTCTAGGGTGAAAAACAACGTATAGGTATGAAATTGAATATTCAAAAACTTGAAATTTGAAAAATCTAATTTAATTAGCTATTGCTCGTGCTCTTATTCGTGATCCTCGAATTCTTTTACTTGATGAAGCAACTGTAAGAATAGAGTAAAATTCATTCGACTATTTGTTCGTCTTTTTGTCTAGAGTGCATTGGACACCGAAAGTGAACGAATTGTTCAAGATGCTCTCGATCGTGCATCGCAAGGTCGTACGACCATTGTCATTGCACATCGTTTATCAACAATAAAAAATGCATCGAAAATCATCGTATTGAATAAAGGAGCTCTAGTTGAAGAAGGTAGAACGAACATCGATTGAATTAGCCATTTCAATTATCTCGTTCTAGGAACTCATGAGAGTTTAATGGCTACGAAAGGGGTTTATTATGGTCTTGTTGAAGCGCAAAATTTACGTTCGAAAAATGAAAATGGAAAAGAAGAAGAAGAAATTGACGATGCTGAGGGTAGAGAGGATGTTTCGACAGCTGCACGAGGTCGAGCATTGAGTCAACTTCATTCAATTGAACATGAACTATCCAGTGATGGAAAAACAGAGACAATCAAAAAAACTGACGAAGAAGCTGATGTAATATCTTATTTTCTAAAATCGAATCATCGACTTTTACAATTCAATCTTATCTTTTCAGTATAAAGGTCCTTCGCCATTTCTAGCAATGTTAAAAATCAATCGACCTGAAATCGTTTTCATCATATTCGGTTGTTTATCATGTATATGCAATGGAGGTAAAACACCCTCAACTCAAATCTCTTAATATATTTTCTCTTTCTCTCTCTCGTATAGGCATTCAACCGGCATTCGGTATTATTCTCAGTAAACTAATGGCTGTAAGTGATTTACAAAAACACTTTTAACAAATATTTTCATTTATTTTTATTAAGGTTTTTCAACTTTGTGACAGCAAAGTACAAGAACAACGAATTTTAATGTACATTCTCATTCTGATTGGTCTCGGTTTTCTCATGCTAATAACCATGTTTTTACAAGTAATCATTTGACACTCTGTTCCATATGTAATCGATGATTTTCAGAGTTTTCTTTTTGCTATATCCGGCGAGGCATTAACTCAGCGTCTTCGTGCGCGAATCTTTCGTACTCTTCTACGACAAGAAGTCGGCTATTTCGATCGTCCTGAGAATAGTACGGGCGCATTATGTACTCGTCTAGCAACTGAAGCATCTGATGTTCAAGGCGTATGTTTGTTTGTTTGTCTCGCGACAAATCGAATTATTGAATTTAGGCAACGGGCATTCGAATTGGAACTATGCTACAGAATGTTTCAAATCTCGGTGTTGGAATTATCATTGCTTTTGTCTACGGTTGGTCGTTGACTTTACTTATCTTAGCATTTGTTCCGTTTATGATCGTTGCTGGATTTCTGCAAACTTATCTTTTAACTGGCTTTGCCGATCGAGTTAGTGAAAAAGAGAATATTCTTGAGTTTATGACGAATGTTTATTTAGGATAAGAAAGCATTGGAAACTGCTGGAAAGGTTAGATAATCTATCAAATTGAATAAATGAATTTGATTTTCTTTGAGTAGACTGCTGTCGAAGCTATATCAAACATTCGAACAGTTGCACAATTGACCAAAGAAACTTATTTCGTTGAAGAATATTGTAAACTACTCGATGTTCCTTTCAAGTTTGTTGGAAAAATATCCACGTATAAAACAAATGATACGAACTGATTCGATTTTGTAGAAATAGTTTAAAACGAGCACATGTTTTTGGAATCATATTCAGTTTTACAGATTCTGTAAAAATGAAAAATTTCTTTTACTAAATGGAAATCGTTTTCTTTTGTGTTGTTGAATAGATCATGTTTTTTGCCCAAGCAGCTCTATTTACATTTGGTGCCTGGAGGGTTGAACAGGGTGCAATGACGTAAGTGAAACAAAGATCATTGTTCTTTTTTTGCTAACAAAATTACATGTTGTTTTTCTAGATTCGAGAATATAATGCTGTAAGTTATATTTGAAAAAATCTGTTTTTCGTTTGATTGAGATCTTATTTGAATAGAGTAATGAATTGTATTATTTTTGGAGCGATGTCTGTAAGTTATTTTAATGAAAAAATTGATTGCTGATGAAGAGATTTTGATTTGTAAATAAAAGGTTGGTCAAACTGCTTCAATGGCACCTGATTATTCAAAAGCTGTGGTATGTTGAAAATTAAATTTGATAAAATAAATATCGACAATGATTTTTCATTTAGTCATCTGCGAAGAAAATTTTGCTATTATTTGAACGAAAACCTGCGATTGACAATGGTTCGACTGACGGCATGAAAATAGTAGATTGAAATATTTAAATTTATTACGAATTTCAAAGTTCTATTTTCGAAGGATAACTTTCATGGACAAATTGAATTGAAAGACATCGATTTTCGATATCCAAATCGATCGGAAGTTCAAGTTCTAAAACGTTTCAATCTAACGATTCAACCTCGTAGAAAAATCTCATTTCAATTCGATATAAAAACGAATCATTTTCATATCATATTTTAGATACTCAAGTTGCTTTGGTTGGCTCATCAGGCTGTGGAAAAAGTACGATTATTCAACTACTTGAACATTTCTACGATCCAACCAATGGACAATTACTAATCGATAATACTGATTTAAAAACATTGAATCTTCAATGGTGGAGAAATCAAATCGGCTTTGTTAGTCAAGAGCCGATTTTATTCGATGCATCAATTCGAGAAAACATAGCCTACGGTGACACATCACGTGTTGTCTCCATGGAAGAGATTCGAGAGGCAGCTAAAAATGCAAATATTCAGCAATTTATCGAAACATTACCCGAACAATATGAAACCAATGTTGGTTCCAAAGGTACACAATTATCCGGTGGACAAAAACAACGAATCGGTAGAAATCAGACGTATATTTATTTGATCTTATTTTCGAATATGTTCTTGTTTCTAGCCATTGCTCGAGCATTGATTCGTAATCCGAAGATTTTATTACTCGATGAAGCAACTGTGAGTTGAATGAACGAATCAATTGACTTGAAAACTGATTTTCTTGTTCTAGAGTGCACTTGATACTGAGAGTGAATTAGTCGTTCAAGAAGCACTCGATCAAGCATCTCGTGGTCGAACGACAATTGTGATTGCTCATCGTTTGTCGACAATACAAAATTCCGATGTCATTTGCGTTGTTCATCGTGGCCGAATCGTTGAATCAGGAAAACATGATCAATTATTGACTCAAAAAGGTTTTTATTATCGTTTAGCACAATCAAAAAAATGATCTGAACCAATAGATTTCGTTTTTTTTTATTTTTAAAAATTGCTTAACATATTTATTAACACTTTTATATAAATTCAGAACAAAGTTAATCTCCTTTTTTCGATGCTTGACGTTTATTGTAAAACCAAACACGAATAACATACGAATCGTAACCTAATTGCTCGGAGAGAAGAGCGATGTCTTGTTCTAAAACCGAGAAATGTACATACAAAGTAGATGTACGTATGAATGGGGGAAAAGAAACGTACGATTTGGTTTAGGATTTTGAATAAATGCTTCTTTGAGATGTTCGATATCATTGGCAGTGAAAATCGTTCGTTTTCGACGACGTCTACTACTATTCGATAGATTATGTTTATGATAATACGACGGTTCATGCGTATATTCCGTTGATTGATCATTGAAATCATTCGAATT
>Ga0209922_101641_pt1 | contig 21126 bp, 18 predicted proteins | sample ThiBiot_500_biof_FD_183946 | JGI IMG/M metagenome (GOLD analysis project Ga0209922, IMG submission 183946) | Wastewater bioreactor microbial communities from Cape Town, South Africa - Thiocy_expt_500_biof (SPAdes) | ecosystem: Engineered > Bioreactor > Thiocyanate-remediating > Anaerobic-Aerobic ...
CCATTTGCTCCATTTCGACGAGGCCATCGTACCATTCGTCTGTTCATAAAATCACAAATTATTAGAGTATCAGTTTTTGTTTCGATACATAAATTGATCGGCTCATTCAATTGATTTGTTTGATTTCCTGGGCCATTTCCTCCAGCTACTACAGTACTAGTCGACGTAGTAAGCGTCCATTCTAAAACTTGATGATTGTATTGATCAACGATCAAGAGATTGCCGTTTTCATCCAAATCAATATCCACTGGATATACAAGAATATTTGGTTCTTGAGAACTGACATTTCCCTTCATAATAGTGATTCCATCCTTCGACCATCGTGCATTGGAAGGAACTCTTGGAGAAACTAAACATTTCGTGTTGAACTATTCTTCAAAAGATTTAACTTCATATATACCTTTCAGAAATTCTGAGCTTGTACCATACATGATGAAGAGTGTAACATTACTACACCAGCTTTTCATATCCTTAGTTTTATTAGTAGATGCATTGAATTTTATTAGCACTTCAAGTTCTTTTGTATCATTAGATAAATATAAATTGATGGTTTGCTGGGCCGATTCTATATAAATTCATTCGCAATTCTATAATAGAAATAATCGATTGCATTTGTGCTTACTCAGATACATTCGACTGTGAATTTCTTGTTTACTATTTATTTGTCTTAATTCTATTGTTACGTTCTTGCTTATATTTCCGTTTAATACTGCTTGGGAACTTGACCAAGGATTAAAATCCCATTTGTTCGATATATTGATACGTTGAGAAATGATAGCACCGATGTCATACGATCGTAAAACAAAACGACAAGTATTTGTATTGTCTTCAGACATTTGAACTTCGACTTGACCTTGTTTTAATATCCAATGTTCGGTCAACAGGATACTACAGTTGGGTTGACCATTCAGAATTAAATCGGGCTCATATGCCTTCATTGTCAAATTTAACTGTGCTCCATGAATTGAAATTGCACTTTGAAGCTGATAATCAGCGATCTTTGCATTCATAAGAAGCGCTTCTTGCAGGTTTGCATGCTCAAAATTAGCTTTACTTAGATCGCTTCCTTGTAAATTAATATACTTAGCATTGGCATACCGAAAATTCGAGAGTGACAGATTGCCCAGTGTCATTAGAGTCTTAACACAGGTAGCATACTCGAAAATTGTTTCAGGCATGTTTGACCTAAAGAAATTACTGCGGACTAAAAGTCAAATTGATGAGTAGAAATATAATATCAAGTATTTTCAATTGCTTACTTCAAACACTCGATGAAAAATTCGAATTTTTATGCTGAGTGTCCGAAAATTTTGCTTGATAGAATTTCACAAATGCAAAATTGACATTGTGAAATTGAGCACCATCAAAATTGATATAGCTCAAATGAATAAAATTAGACTGACTTGATAAAAAATCGACATTGTTAAACTTTGAAAGCATAAAATTTATATCAATAAGATGAGACGAGGTAAACTTCACATTTTGTAGATTGGCAAATGAGAAATCTGTATTTTGAATGTAGTTATGAGAAAAATCAACATTATAAAGTTTTGTTGATGTAAAATTGACATGAAGCAGTTGAGATGATGTGAAATTCACATTATTTAATTCAGCAAATGAGAAATCTGTATTTTTAATGTAGACATGAGAAAAATCGATGTTGTTTAAATATGCATGTGTAAAATTACCATTTCGTAATATCATCGACGAAAAATCTGCAGTATAGAAATGACTGTGAGAAAAGATAATGTCATTGAGTTGCATATTTATGAAAACTGAATCGTGTAAAAATGTGCTTGCCAATGATAGTTTATTCAAATATTTTTTATTGATTGCAAGTTCACGAAAATCGATATATTGAAGTTTAGCAGATGAGAGATCCAATGATGGTTCTTCCAATGTTTGACTCAGCTGTTCAGTTTCGTGAAGAAACCGAATGATACGAATATTATCTCGTGAGTCCATAAGACGAAATAAATTCAATGTTTTAACACGTGCAAGTGTCGAAACCACAGAATTGGATGTTAATGAACCATTATTTTCCAATAATAAGACTCCAATTTCTTTAATATAAGTATCAAACAGCTCTTGTTTATAGCGTTCAGCAGCTAAATTTCTCTCTAAATTACGTTGTAACTCAGCAATTTTCCGATCTTCGACACGCTGTTCTTCGGCTATGTTTCGTTGTTGAAAAGTGCTGATCACAGTAAATACTCCAAGTACTAAAGGTAGAAGTAGTGTAGAACACAGTTTCAATATATCTTTTAATGTCAATCTGTAGAAATCATTATTTTTAGACGAGGATTTCGATGTTTGTGTGCTTTGAGTTGATGATAATCGTCTTGAAACTTCTTCTTCTTCTTCTTCCATATTCAAATGAAAGTGAATAGACGTGATTTTTTAAATATATTATTTAATTAAAATAATAAAAATGATCAATTGCTATAATATTTTCTTTTCCTTGATTTAGACAAAATAAAAAAATCTCTATTTCTATATTTAACTAGAAATGTTTTCTAACTAAATTGATTAATTGATGATCTATTACGAATATAACTATAACCAGGACCACGTTTGATAGGAGAGCATCATACACAACATCATGAGTATAGCATTTACGACACCACTGAATAGAAGAAGTTGGTTGAAATTCAGTCGATATACGTTGATTCACGTATCTTTTAAAAAGAATTATTTTTCGTAAATACTGATAGACTTTCTGTTCTTTGATCGTCTTATGTTCTTAAGTTTTGTATACTCTTGAAATCTTCTTTTTGGTAATAATAAAAGTAAATACTTTTTTGTTTTTCATAAAAAATCATTAGCAAAAGAAAGGAATGTAAATCTTTAAGTATTTATTCTAAATGCTGACTAAATAAAAAGAAAAAGAAAGTTATTCTTGTGCAAAATAATGTTGTAGATTACTTTTTAATATCCATAAAAGAATATGCACTTTCTTCTAATTAACACATTGTAAGAACATATGTCTTATGTGAAAGCTATTTCTTCCCTCGAATTTTTAACAAACATCCCAATTTATTTAAATCGATATATTGGCCCAATAGCTTTTATTTTGGGAAATATCGGGAATTTATTATGTTTTCGTATTTTCTTAATAAAAACATGGCGAAAAAATATTTGTATTTTTTATTTTCTCATTTGTCTTATACTAAATACAATTTATATATATACAGTTCTGGTTCGAACAGTCTTTGTTACCGGTTTTAAGATAAATGTATTAACACGGAATACCATTCTATGCAAGTCATCTTATTATCTTGCATATCTAAGTATAGTATATTTTCCTATTCTTTGCATACTTTCATCGATTGATCGTTTATTAATATCCTCTCAAAATATTGATACACGTTTATATAGTTCAAAACGTTTAGCTTATCTACTTATTTCAACAAGTTTCATAATTATAAGCGTGTTTTCTCTACATGTTTTCATTAGAGTTAGTATTCAAGAAACTTCTTCAATAGTTTTTATTTGTTATTATGATCAATCTTTATTTTATCGAAAATTTATTCTTTGTTCAAATTTAATACTTAGTTTGGGCTCTCAATTAATCATATTTATCATTTCATTTTTTTCATTTCGAAACGTTCGTCGTATTCGAGCTATTCGTCAAAAGAAACGAGATCGAATTCGATCGATGAACAAAAAAGATTTTCAATTACTTCGATGTTTATATGCTCATAATATTCTTTATCTGTTTTCTATTTTGGCTAATATCGTCAGCCTTATTTATGGTCTAATATATTCAATTGACACACGAACAACAATACAACAAATTATATTCAATTTTTTCTTTGATTTTGGTGCATTTATACATTCAGTGTTTCGTTGCTCGAGTTTTTTCATATTTATTAGTCTATCAAAAGCATTTCGACAAGAAATCAAACGACTTGGCTATAGAATATGTAATCAAAATGTGAATCCTATTCAAGATGAATAAAATCAATTTCAATATTTCGAAGAATACGATATCTACTTACATTTATCTATGACGACATTCAATTTTTTCTGAGTATCTTACAAATTTATTGTTAAAATAAAACGAGTAATCTTCTTTCATTACAGCTGAGTGATGCATTTAGCTAAGCTAAATACAATTTAATATTGAATATAAGTTTGTAATTAATTGCAAATGTCTGAGCCTCAATCATATCAAATATCTGACAAAGGTAAATTTGTAACTTAATCACTATGATTATTGCAAAAAAAGATGCGTATAAAACGTGTATGCACAAGAAAATAACGAATTTAATCGTAAAAATAATCATGAAATTGCTCTTACCTTTTCTCTTATTGGCATGTTTTTTGCTTGTGGCAGCATCTAGAAAATCTGATCTTAAACAAGTTGATGCTGCAGCACGAGCTATTGGTGTTGATCGTAAGAAATTTGGTACTTATATTCATGCTACTAAAGATGGAGCTGATTATACATATGCCGAATTATTAAATCTTGCTCGTGAATGTAAAGCTAATGGACAATGTTAGTTATACGTATATCACTTTTTTGTTCTTCATTAAGAATAAAATTGATCTCGATTTCGTCAATATTTTTTTTGTTGTTGTTGAAAACAAGTGAACATCTGTTCTAATTGACGTCAATCAAACAGGAACAAATTAGTTGTGATTTTACTTCATAGATAGATTAAAGCAAAAAACATCCTATAAAATCTAAACTGTTTTTTTTTTCATAATTACATTCATATCGATTCATGAAATAAAATGATTTATTTTTTCTTTATTTTTTTTCATTTGATTGTTGGTCAACCCTCACTTAATTTATATTATACAAATTTAATAATTAACAACAAGGATACATTTCAGCATGATTGTTTACGATTAATTGAAACTAATCGATACGTTGATCAAAACGTTCAAATAATGTCGTTTTGTTTGAATGAAAACGCATCAATGTTCGGTATCAAAGATGATGATAAAACATCAAAATTTACATTTGTTCAATTATTCGAAAAAAATGTTACTGTTGAACAATTGTTTTATTGGTCAGCACCTATCGATATAGTGGAAAAATATCAAGATTACTTAGATACGAATAATATTATTTTAAAAGAAGAAATCTTTTATAATTGTACATTGCAAAGATTTGGCGATCGATGTCAATATGAGTTCACAACTCTTATTTCTAAAGACGAATCTCTTTATAATAATCTTTATAAAATATTTGAAACGTATGAGTTTCGTCAGATGCCAGTGACTTGCTACAAACATATCGAATGCAATCGTGGTGGTTCAACAACATGTTTAGATTGGAGAGATATTTGTAATGGACAAATTGACTGTTTAAATGATGGTATCGATGAAAAAGATTGTTGGCAATTACAAATTAAACAATGTAAAGAAAATGAATATCGATGTTTTAATGGTCAATGTATGCCACTAGTTATTACTTCGACAATAGGAATGTTTCGGTCACTTTGCTTTGAAGCACAAGATTATACAGGCCACTTTATTCAGTCATCATATACATGTTCACACGTTTACAATTTGTTTGAAGGATGTGATGATATGATATGCTCAAGAGATCTTTTAAGGTCATCATGTCATAGAAATTATCAAAGTTTAATATTAATGGCAATTGATTCGAATGAAAACGGATCTTTATCAAACAATTGTTCACTTGCATTTGCATGTATTTTGACGCCTTTTATGTGTACAAAATTCTGTCAGAAAAGTCAATGCATACAAATCGTTCAAGATCATTGTCCAGAAGCGTTTCTTTTCCCAGATATTCCAATTTTATTTGGAAATATTTATTTTGGTTATATGAAAAAAGATTTTATTCACCCAAACGGTCCTTCATTGATTGAACCTTACATTTGTTATAATACAACTGATTATGATGATTTTTTTCGTTATAGTTCAACGTTCTTAATTAATAATATTCGATGTGTTGATGCCAACGAATTATATGTACGTCTTAATCAATCAAATCCACCAATGACACAATTGGATTATATAGATGATTTACATAGAGCATTACAAAGATACCATCTGAGTATGAATTATACAACAGAAATCTGCAATCGTTCAAATATGTATCAATGTATTGGCTCGTCGAAATGCATAAGTATTTATTCTATTCTTGATGGAACTATTGATTGTCCACACATCGATGATGAAAATATTTCTCTCATAAATACGTCTTCTATCATTAAATATATTGAAAAGAACTATTTTAAATGTCAGTCAACTAATAGATACATTCCACAGATTTTCGTTAACAATTTACGTTGCGACTGTAAAGAAGAAGATGACGGATATTGTGAAGATGAATATCAAGAAGTGAATTATATCAAAACGAATATTTTATTTCAACATATTTGTGATACATATTCAGAACTATTACCTATACTAATCGATGGAAACAATCATACAGATGAAACTGAATGTCAACAATGGGAATGTAACAATATTTATACACATTGTAATAATGAATGGAATTGTTTACATGCTGAAGATGAAATTCATTGTCCACGTTCATCAGAGATATCTTTTAATTTGAATTGTTCATCAAATTCTCATCCTTGTGTATCAACTCAGACGTATCAATCAATATGTTTACCTATTGAAAAAATTAACGATGGTTCAATTGATTGTTTCGGTGCTATAGATGAAGTATACAACCGACGTTTTTATGTATTGGGTGATAGCCAGCAACCTAGCTTCTATTGTATCAATCAAAGCTCATCGTTACCTATCTCGATCCTTCGTTTATGTGATGGTAAACATGATTGTGAATTTGGCGATGATGAACGATTTTGTACTACGAATCGAACATATCCAGAAGACGGAATTTGTGCAACAGCTAATATTGATAGAGCATCCGATATGGAGAAATTACTATGTTATACAAAAAGTCATGCTAGAGAATCGAAGATCTTGAAGTATAAAATGTCTCCAATTAATAATGATGAGAACAAGAATGAATTACAATTCAAATCAAGAATGTTTTCGAGTGAATTATCAAGGAAATATGTACATCCATGCCATCTTGGCCTTCCCATACGTGTTTGGGTAAATCCAAAGAATAAATCATTTATACTGACATGTTTTTGTCCAACAAGATACTACGGTCCTCAATGTCAATATCAGAATCAACGAATTAGTCTTACTCTTCGATTTCAAACATTATCCGATTCTTGGAACATACTGTTCCTCATAGTCGTTTCTTTAATTGATGATAGTAATGAAAAAGTTATTCATTCATATGAATCTTTTACTTATTTAGCAACTCAAAATTGTGGAAAATTCTTTTTTCTTACTTTGTATTATTCTACTCGACCAAAAGATATTACAAAACAATATTTTATACGTATAGATGTCTATGAAAAATTGACATTGCATCATCGAGGTAGTTTGTTATTTCCAATTGAATTTTCATTTCTACCTGTTCATCGTCTTGGATTTATTATTGATATTCCATCGAATAAAACACAGAGTGTTAATTGTAAGAATAGACTATGTCAACATGGTCATTGTATGAAATATTGGAATCAACCAGATGATCTTACGTTTTGTCAATGTGAACAAGGATGGACAGGAAAATATTGTCAAATTTCATATGATTGTGAATGTTCATCAAATGCTATTTGTTTTGATATTTTGTCCAATAGTCGATCGATATGCTTGTGTCCAAAAAATCAATTAGGTACTCGATGTTTAATTTCGAGTACAAAGTGTAAAAACAATATGAATTCAACATGTTTACACGGTGGCGAATGTATTATTACTGAAGATTATAATGGATTGAATAATGAATTTATTTGTCATTGTAAACAAGGCTTTAATGGACCGCGATGTCAAAACATTGATAATAAGCTTATTCTTTCATTTGATCAAGAGATTACATTATTGCAATCAATTTTTATTCACTTTATATTTTTGCATTTCTATGGTATAGAAAGATCAACAACATTTAAAACAATGCCTATTCGACAAGATTTTGTAACAATCTATTGGTCAAAAGATTATCATATGGCTTTTATTGAACTTTCAAATAAACATTATTATGTAGGAGTTATTTCAATAGATAAACACTCGAACGGATCAATAGTTAATAAGACAATTCAATCATCTGATCGTTGTCCAAACATTACTGAATTATTTAATGAAACATTTCTTCAATGGCATTTAATTCGTCGAATAAAATATTATCATCTACCATGTCAAAATCAATTGTTGAATTTGTCATGTTTTCATGATGAAGTACATATGTGTTTGTGTTATGACTTTTATGGAAAACGTTTGGCAAATTGTTTCCTATTTGAACATAATTTGAATTATGATTGTGCAGGTCGGAGTGAATGTGAACATAATAGTCAATGTGTCCAAGACGATTCTACATGTCCACAACAATCAATGTGTGTATGTCGTGATTGTTTCTTTGGAAGAAAATGTCAATTTCGTACAGATCAATTTGGTCTATCACTTGATGCTATTTTAGGTCATCATATTATGCCATTGAATAGTTTTTCAATACAACCAGTGATCATTAAAATAAGTGCAGCATTAACAATTGTTTATATGATAATTGGATTAATGAATGGTATTTTGTCATTAATTACTTTCATGAATAAAACTGTTCGTAAGGTTGGTTGTGGTTTATATCTATTGTGCATATCAATTGCAACAATATTGATTACAGTATTATTACCATTGAAATTCTTTATTCTTCTTTTGGCACACATGACAATTATAAAAGATGAATTATTCTTGAAAATTCAATGTTATACACTCGATTTTTTCATTCGAGTTTGTCTTTGTTGGGAACAATGGTTAGCAGCATGTGTAGCACTGGAACGTGCTCTCGTAGCAATTCAAGGTACTCAATTTAGTCAACAAAAAAGTAAAAAAGTTGCTCGAAAAATGATCTTTATTCTTGTTCTCATTATTATTCTTTCTTTTCTTCATGATGTTTTTTCTCGAGATTTAATTCATGAAGATGACGAAATTAGTCATGAAATTAAACGAATTTGGTGCGTTGTTCGTTATCAATCGGGAATTGAAACGTACAGTTATATTGTTCAAACATTTCATTTTATTGGACCATTTTTAGTCAATTTAACATGTTCAATTATACTTATTATCAAGAAATCTCGTAAAAATGCAGCTGCTCATACTAATCGATCATTCAAATTGATTTTACAAGAACAATTTATGGAACATAAACATTTACTAATTGCACCTGTTGTTTTAGTTCTTCTTGCTATTCCGCGTATGATTTTAATTTATACATCGAAATGTATGAAATCAGCCGATGATGTTTGGTTATATCTTATTGGCTATTTTATTTCATTGATTCCATCGATGTTAACATTCTTAATATTTGTTCTACCGTCGAAACTTTATAAGAAAGAATTTGATCAAACTGTTGCACGATATCGTCGAGTTATTCGAAAACGATTACATTTGCGAACTTGAAAAATGTTTACTTGTGTCTTTTGATTTATTCGAGAAATGAGAATATACATTACTGATTTGTTTCACGACGTCTGTGAATAACACCACCAAAAAATCGAATAGCTAAATCAGTTAAATCTGGAAGAGCTAGTTGTGGTCGAAACAATTCATTCATTTGTTGTTGAGCTTGAGCATCGGCCATATCTTGAATATTTGGTGCATACTTTAGTAAGACAATAACCAGAATGACTGATACAATCATTGTTATAAATGTCGAGTTAAAAATGAAATCAGTCCATTGAAAAACTTCTCGCTTTTCAAAATAATTTGCTTTTGTATCGGTTTCGAAATGAAGAGGATATTTTACTACAATGACTTCACGTGGATCGATTAAATTTAATTTGCGTGCACGAATTTTTCCATTTTTTGTTATATCAACACGTACTGACTCAAATATATAAGTAGGTGAACTGATTGAAACAGTATATGAACCGTGCGGTACACCTAGCATAGATCAATATAAATAAAACTTATATATAAAGAGACAAAACTAACCGGCGATGACAAACAATCCATTAGCACGGGGAATACCAATAAATGCACCTTCATTGACTAATATACGTGTGTTTCGAAGAGCATGATTCATACCCAATGGAAATACAATTGTGCCTTCGATTTTGTACATATTTATATTTTGAATTGTATTTATTGATAAAGTTTTAGGAAATAAAAATACAATGAATAGAAACAAATGTAGGAAGTAACATGCGAGTGTATGAGCCATTTGAAACAGTTTAAATGAAAAATGTGCAGCTATACATATTTCGCATGATTACGATAGCAAGGAAGAAAAAGAACAGTTCGTTATTTCGTCAGTACACTCCTCAGGTAAGATAAATATTACGTCATTTATGAAGGTCGCACATATTTTTGAGAATCAGAAAATTGTGGATAATAATCATCTGAAATAATCATCAACATCCACTGACAGTAGTAAATACATTTGAAAAGAGGATGTAATTGGGTATAGTCTGGAAAATATTGTTTCAGATATGAACAACTTCGCCGATGTGCCATATAAATTTTTAAATTTAAGACTTTCAAATGTTTAAGTTTTTGGTGAAATCTATGGTTTCATTTGATGTATCGCATTGATGTATGGTGAGGTAAAATTTGATAAGATTCGGAAAGAATGAAAGACGTTGTTCAATTTCATTGATGAAAAATAATGACTTTTCAGAACTAATAAATGAATCCAATGACAATAATTCAAAGTTAAAGAGATCAACAATGCACAAATCGTGAGAATTTTTTTTAATTCAAGTTAATGTTTACCGTCGATAGTCAATTGACCGAGACATAGTAATTGTACATTTATCAATATGGCAAATTTGTAAATTAGGATATTCACCATTGAATATGGATTCAGTTAATTTTGATGTTACATAAAATAAGATCATCGATCGTAATCGTGAATATTTTTGTTTTTGTTGAACAAATAGCTGTTCAATATCGGGATTTGGCTTATAATAAAAGGCATAATTTGATATCCGACATCTTTTATACCAACGACAATAATATTTGACATAAGTTCTACTCCGACACATATTTTTCGTTTTCGATGAGTAACGGAAACCCACGTAAATCGATTCGAGTGATGAAAAGAAACAATAGATCGATGGATCAGTGCGTTCGTTTATTGTGATTGATAAGTGAGGGAATGATTTGATCATAGAATTAAATCGAATATTTAATTGTGAGAATGAAAAATAAATTTCATTTGCACTGAAATATTCTAAGATTTCTATGATCAATTCCACAGATAAATCTTCAAATCGTGTGCTTTCAATACAACTCATGTTTCTAAATATGAAATGACCTATACAATTCACTGTATATGCACATATATGTTGCCCGACAAACAAAGATTTAGTTCTAAGATATATTATCATTGGCTAACGTTTCATCACAATGAACGTATGATCATGAATGACATAGTAATTGCTTTAATGAAAATAATTATTTATTAAAGTGAATATTCGAGTATATACATGATCAAAGAAAGAACGTGATATCTAACAGACGTTATTTAAGTCAATCTCGACGGTTTTTATTGTTTTCATTAAATAGGTCACTGGGGACAACTCCTGCAGCATTATATCCCAATATCGAACCGGATACAGCTCCAGCAGAACTGGCACCAGCAATTCCAATTACAGCGCCGAGAGGACCACCTATGGTTGCACCGACTATACCTCCTGTAACTCCACCGGTCATGGATCCAACAACTGCACCCATGAACTGATCTGTAGCTTTGCGGTGAATAGCTTTCTCTCGATAAATCGTTTCTTCAGTATCATAATGTGGAATCACAAACCTTGTCGTTATAGCAGATAAGCCACCAACTGTACCACCGATTACAGCAGCCCAGGCTAAAGTATTCATAGTTTGGACGTTGAATTTTTCTATACAAAAAAAATCGAAGTCAAATTAGTCAGACAGCTACTCGAGTTTTATTAGTAAAAAAAGAAAAATAAGTAAATGTTAACGGCTGTTGGTCTCACGCTTTTTTATATTTTGTTTCTGCTTGTCAAATAGAAAGTTGTCAATACTTACTTTTTGATTTTCTGGAAAAAAAATTATTTGAGTAATGAAACGTCAAGATAGCGGACTAATTTTCTTGGAGAAAAATTTCATATTCTACCTTCATTTTGCTTGCAACGTTTTTACTACACTCTCTAAAAAAGTTTTTGAGGATCAAATGGGTATTTTATATACATCTTTTCAATCTATTTGCATAATCATAAATCATTTTATGAGTCATTTTCATTGGCGTACTTTGAAAGAAATTTTTATCATTGGATTTTTACATCTATTTCATGTCGTAAAAAAGGACATAAAAAATGTTTTAGAACGCAAATAGTCAATATAATTATGTTTTACTAAAGCTGAATAAATTTATTCGTTTCTTATTTTTCTACAGATCGTCAGTAAAATGCCGGAAACAGTCAAACCATTAAAAGATATTTCATTGGCTCCAATAGCGTATGGTGGCAGTGTGGGTACGGCTACCGGTGGACTTGTTGGTACTGCAACCAGTTATTTCTGCATAGCAAAAAAATATCCACTTGAACACAAAGATCGTTTACAACTAATATGTGGTTTTTTTGGTGGTATAGTAGGTGCAATTGCAGGTGGAACTATGGGATTCATGGTGATGCGTAGTGTGATAATGAGAAATGGTACTGCTGCAGCAAGAGCTGTTGGCAAAATGCATAGTGGTGCTTTAATTGGTGCAATTGGTGGCGCTACAGCAGGTGGTTTTCCCGGAGCCACTGCCGGATATACAGTAGCTGGTGTGATTTATGATTCAAAAAAGATAAAGAACAATGATGACAAACTTCCATCCTCAGTCTAGCTATATTTTCTTTATATTTGAATTTATATGTGATTAAAATAAAAATAAAGCAGCGAAACAGACAAAAAGCTTAAGCTATAGATTGTTTGGTATAACTGTTGAAGTTTGTTGCCAAAATAATTTTACAATAGTAATTGCAATGACTGGACAGATAATAGTAGTTACATGATTTTTGTTGAATGTCGTTGTATATACGACAGGTTCAATACAAGTAAAATCACCATAGGAAATCAAAATTCGAGAACAAAAAATTTGAATTCTTAAGATAACCACTCATTTGATCATCGTTCTGTTCACATTCGTTTTTTTAAAGTCTTGATATTTTCTTGTGTAATAAAAATATTTGGATGTCCGGCAGGCAACGATCGTTGCAAAATATGCAAAGCACGTTCGTAAAACATCATCGCATTCGAATAGTCATTCATTTCTGCATACACTGTAGCCATGTTATTGAAACATTGAGCTAAATCAGGATGATATGGTGATAGAATGTTTTGTCGAATGGTAAGTGCTTGTTTATAAAATGAAAGTGCTTTAGTATATTCCATCATACTGTTATAAACTGAACCAATATTGTCATAACAAGTGGCGCATAGAGGATGATATGGTGATAAATTTATTTTCACAATTTGAAGTGCTTTTTCATAAAAAGAAAGTGCATTTTGATATTCTCCCATTTTGTAGAAAACTGCAGCGATATTATTGTAAGACTGACCAAAATCAAGATGATTTGGAGAAAGAATTTTTTCTCTAATATCAATGGCTTTTGTAAAATATAAAATTGCTTCTGAATATTGTCCTAAGTCGCTATAGAGTGTACTGATGTTGTTATAGGTCGTTGCCAAATCAGAATCAATTGGCGAAAGAATTTTTTCTTTAATTTCCAATGATTTTCGATAGAATGAAAGTGCTTGCGTGAAATCTCCATTGTTTTGATAAGCTTCTCCGATATTGTTGTAGGACAATACTAAATTAGGATGATTTGAATCAAATAATTTCTCTTCAATTTCCATAGCTTGTTTATAAAACGAAATTGCTTTGTTAAATTCTCCCATATGATTATACACAATGCCGATATTTCTGTAGACATTAGCGAAATCAGGATGATCTTCCGGAAGAGTTCTTCGTTTGTTTTCAAGCGATTTTTTAAGATAGAAAAGTGCTTTTGGATATTCAGCCATTTTTTGATAAATCATTGCAATATTGTTGTAAGAAACAGTTAAATCGGGATGATTTGATGGAAGACATTTCTCTCGGATTTCTAATGATTTTTTATAATATGAAAATGCTTTTGAATATTCGCCTATATTTGTGTACACTTCACCGATATTGTTATAGAAAAAAGCTAAATTTGGATGATTTGAGTGAAAGAATTTCTCTGCAATCGTAAGACCTTTTTCATAAAATGAAAGAGCTTTCGATGATTGTTTCATCGAAGTATAAACTCCACCGAGATTGTTATATAAACTAATCACAGGAAGTTTGTCTGACGAAGAAGTTTTTTCAACGAATTGAAGGCCTTTTTCAAAATAGCAAATAGCTTGCTCATAATTACCAAGTTCAACTTTTAAACATCCAAGAGCATTACAATGAGCAATTCTCTCAGTTTCATCTGATGTCTGTTCGAGTAATGTATTGAATAATCGTTCAGCTTTATCAAAATGACCTGTTTTATATAATAATGCACCTAATTGTGTCCATTTTTCACAACCTATCATTTCTTTGCGTAGATATTCGGTGAGTGTTCGAAGTTGTTGATCGTCATCTGAAGTCAGTTGAAGATTGACTTCGTAGAGTGAATCATTTCCATTGACTTGTTCGATTTCACCAATACGAAATATGGTATGCATCGAAAAGAGAACTTCTTCTTCTTCATTATGGAAATAACTAACATCCTGAATGTCTGCAAAAGGAGCACGTGAAATTGACGGATCAATAAACATATGAAGAAGAACACCGATCATATTGTCTTGTGTTGAAGCACAATAAGCGTATTCGAGGGAAACATCTCGAGCTCTACTTGTTGATAAAAAATTATTAAATGAAATCAGTCCACCTTTTGTTTTTTGAAGTTTTTCAAAATCACTTTTAGAAAAACCCTGTCCTCGAAAAACATCAAAGATTTTCTTTTCCGAGCCAATGATTTGTTTCTGATGTAACTGTGTAATTTGTTGATGAAGATCATGCATAAAGAATCCCATTTCAATAATTGTATCCGTTTGTAGCAAACGCAGAGCCGTATTAAGTAACGAGTAGATAAACGATGGAAAAGTGTACCACCAGATAGCTGATTGAGGATTATATTCATTTTCGAATCGAGTTATATTGGTAGATGATCCACGATTGCCATTTCGACAATAAACAGTAAAATTCTTAATGGATTGTTCGCTGTATTTCATTTCAAGGAGAGTTTCTTTGAATAATTGCGTATACATGAATGAAGGTTCGAGTTCATTTAGATTTTGAAGAGAATATTCTTGATCAGCCGCGATAATACTCATTGGAATGGAATCTTGATCGAATCGTTTCATAATTTGTTGAAGAGATTCACACATCGATGTCATTTCTATATATATACCTTTGACTTTTTCTGATTTTGTCCATTGATTTTCGTTGGATTTTTTATTACAGAAAATGTAAATTGAATCAATTTGTGAAATATTATGAATTAAAGAAAGAATTTCATGACCGATAGTCTCTTTTATAATTAAGATAATTTTTGTATCATCAAAATCGGTAATATAATCAATACATTCGTCTATATCGGCAAAGATATTGAACTCATTGACCACGTTTTGTAGTTGTAGTGAAATGTTTTCATCATCTTTATCCGATTGATCGAGTGCGATAACCAAAACCATCGTGTAATGCGAGAAAGTCTTTATGTGATTATATTTTAACTTTTTTTTACCCACCTTGTTGATATCAAACAAGCTTAAATCATAAATAGAATGATAAGCACGTATCGCAAACATTATTTTTAAAAACCTCAATTAAATAAAATATTTGACGAAAATCGATTGACAGAAAAAGACAAATAAATATTTTTCTATATAATTTTGATCAACTTCAAATCGTTGGATTCGGCGATTTCCTGATAGCATCAACAGATGTCACTTTGTTGACAGTAACTTAAGTGCAAATAGCCTCTCTCGTTTTATTTCTCTCCCTCTCTCAATTTTTCTTTTCTTCTCCTTGTGAATTTTTGTTTTGTTGTTTCGTTTGTTGTACGAACAACGTCCTTCATTTTTTTAAATAAAAGGAACATTCTTCAGTTCCACTATTATAAGACGCGTTTTGGATTGTAGGAATTTAGACATGCCTGTGGACTATAACAGATTGATCTCTACTTATAATGGTGTAACAACAGTGAGAATTCGATATCAACAGCTCGAAATCAATAATAATAATGAAGCTCAGATATTTGCGCATGTTCAAATATATGAGCTTTCGCAAGAAGACTATAAATTATCTTTACTACAAATGACCAACAAACTTGCATCATCTACAAAAACATTTTGGATATCAAAGGTCAACATTGATCATCATATTCTGTCGTGGACAGCTACAATTCGTTTCCCTAATATTGGACATTTCAAAGCTTTAGAAGAAAAACAATTAGCAGAAGCGATGTCGAATGATGGTATTGCTGTTATACCAGAAGATTTAGCATCAATTTCCAATCGTGACGATCTCATCAATTTAATCATAGATGTATGTCACTTTTGGTGACGCCAATGGAGAAGGAGATTTCATTCTACAGATGGGAAAAATTAATCAATGCTTACAGGAAAAAAAAGTTCTTCGTTAATAAAAGTTTCCTGTTGTTAAAATGTCATGAATAGAAAAAATATACATTTAAAATATTTTATTATGAGTAATATGTTTGATTACAGGCGATCAAATTGTTACAAATACGATCAAGATTTTGTGTCATTGAATTTTGACGTATGCAAAAATCTTGTCCAGTATATAGAACTTCACCATAAACATCATATTTAGTCGTCGATTTGCCTCTTGTACAAGAGATGAATAAATCATTCCAACGATCGCCATTTAAGTCAAATGAACGACAACAATCAACTCCTCCTTCGCCATCACTCACTCCACATAAACATTTGCCATTTGGAATTCCATCAACTAAACAATGATCTTGTATGCACATAAAAATGTATAAAATCATAAACGAATAAAACTTCATTTTCATATCTTTTCACCTCACTGCAAATTTGCACTCGGATTTTATAGTTTAAGAAATCCTATGAAAAAAAAAAGAGTCAACATAAATATTTTTCATTGATGTTAATAAAATAAGCTTCAACAAATAGAACAAAATTTGATATTTATTATGATCGCATTGCATTGCTGAACTGTTAACCTTTTTTTTTCTTTTTCCTACCCTCATTCCTAAACACCTTTAGTTCAGTTCAAGAGCAAATAAAAGGGCCACCGATCGCATTGCTTTATTTGGTTTGATAGAACGCGGTACGAATAATTATTACAATTAATATTTCATGTGCTGATTCTAAATAAAAATGTGTCTGTGCTCTTCAATAATTAATTTCAAATTTGTCATTGTTGACGTTAATTTGATTACAGGTCTTCTTGGGAATACAATCAATATTATTATTTTCAGTACAAAACTGAAAGATAGTGTTTGTTCACTCTATCTCATCGTATCGAATGTCGCCAACAATATTCTATTAGTGATCTACTTATTACCAAATATTATTCAAAGTATTTATGGTAAAAATGGTACAGAATCTTGGTGGTTGCCTTGATGTAGACTAATGTATTATATAACTGATGTGTGCGTTCTTATTTATTATTTACAATCATCTGCATTCAGAGCTAATGTTAACAAGATGCTGAATTTAACACAAAAAGAATATACAAATATTATATTACAAATTAACAATTAAATCATCCTTTATATTATACGCACCAAATGGAATTGATCGCCATTTCATTGAAGTTTTTGACACTATCCATGGCCTAGCCCAGAACCTATATTCGCAATTTTTAATCCTATTTATTTTAAGAAATAATAAATAAGGTAAATGTACGCCATCAAGTAAAATATTAAGACAATTATAATATTCAGCATATTCTGGCTATTGCAATTTAAGCGAAATTTTAAGCGAACGAAGATTAGGAAAATGTTGAATTATACTATGAACAGTTTCCAATGGACACGCTATATCATGGTTTACGCTGAGATTTCTCATATTAGGATAAACGTTTGAATTTGTTGATAATCCACTAGGACTAATAAAATGCATCGTATGAATACATTTGATAATCGAAGATGGAAGGACATTAATATCATTCATTGTCACTTGGCGAAGATGACATAATCCAAGATGATTATCATGAAAGAGCTGACATTCGGATAACGACGTGAGAGATTTGCAGACGCCGAAGAAATATTAAGAGTTAGATTTTTCACCTTTTGACAAATCGAATTCACATCATCATCAGCTAACATTGAAAGCTTTCATTGATCAAATGGCCATGGAACTGTATAGAAATATTTATTTGAATTATTTGCGTCGAAACGATATTTAACTGGCCAACGTTCATTAAATTTTGAAAAAGTCTACGCAAAAATAAATTTAAAAAAAAGAGATTTTATCGAATTCTTTTTTTACTGTCATATCAATATGATCTGAGTGCATGTCTAGTGTGGAGAGAGATGTCGCCTGATCTGCCATACTCATAACAAATATTGAATGAATATTGTTAAACAGAGAATTTCTATTTTATTAGTTCATTATTTTAAATCGATATATTTACCAACTGTCAAATGTCAATCATACTGCACGAATAAAAACTGAATGAACGATTGCAACTTGTAGCAATTTGCAAATATGAACGATGAAAATACTGTATGTTATAAAAATTATTCATGTACTTTCATAGGTAAATCATTTTTCTTCCATTGTTCTAGTCTCCATCATCCATTACTGAAGACGATAAAACAGAATCTCCTGATAAACAAACAACTTTGAAAGCATATTCATTTTTATTGTAAATAAAATAATTGTTATATACATACTCATTCCTAGAAACACATCAATTTTTAGACAAAGATCAATACGGATCATCATATTGTGTCTTATTATTGTTATTATAGTGGCTGTTGTTGTTCCTACAACTGTAATAATGACAAAGCGAACAGTATCAATAACAACATCAACAACTAAAGACTCCACAATGATATTCACGGCAACATCAACATCTAAGGAATCTACAATAATATCACCAGCAACATCAACAGCTGAAGGATCTACAATGATATTCACAACAACATCAACATCTAAGGAATCTACAACAATATCACCAGTAACATCAACAGCTGAAGATTCTACAATGATATTCACGGCAACGGCAACAGCAACAGCTGAAGGATCTATAACAATATCAACATCAACATCGAAAGAATCTGCAATAGTATCAGAAATAGGAAAAAGTATGAAATAAAAAAGGGAGATTAGTTGAGAGATAGAGAAAAACATTTACGGATTGTATGATAATTATAAATTCATGGTCAGCCCTGTGTTTAACTATATTTATTTAGGTTGGTCAGAGATTGGTAAGATAAAATATGGTCAATATTTGCATGCAGCTACTACATTGCATAATGGAAAGATTTTAATTTGTGGTGGAATCTCGAGAGATTCTTATCGGAAAACGGCCGAATTATATGACCCATTAAGTAACAGTTGGAATAGAGTTGGAGATATGGGATACAAACGAGTTGGCCACACATTATCTACATTAACCAATGGACAAATATTAGTGATTGGTGGTCGTGTTGATAAAAGTAGCAGTTTAAGAAGGGTTGAGTTGTATGATCCATCGATGGAAACATGGAAACCGGTAACTGGCATAAAATATGCACGACATGATCATACAGCTTCCTCGTTAAATGACGGACGAATATTAATTGTTGGTGGAAGGCAACGTAATGCATACTTGAAAACTGCTGAAATCTATAATCTTACATTAAATAGTTGGATACCTGCTGGCACTAGTGTCCTGCACCGGGGTCCGAAACCCGATTCCAACTCCGACTCCGATTTGACGGAGTCGGAGTCGGAGTCATTTATTGATAATTTTTCGGAGTCGGAGTTGGAATCGGAGTCATTTATTGATAATTTTTCGGAGTCGGAGTTGGAATCGGAGTCATTTATTGATAATTTTTCGGAGTCGGAGTTGGAATCGGAGTTAGAATCGTAGTATATGTTAACTCCGATTTTTTTCTCTTCAAATCAACAAGTTTATTTTTTCAGCGAAGAATGAATCAAAGAAAGATTTACTATGTTTCTTTATTTAATCTTTCTTGAATTATGTTTACTGTTTTATCCAATTATCACTTTATCTAAGTTTTACAGTATATTAGAGGGCGCTAATTACCAATATGAACAAATCGGAATTTTCGGAATCGGAGTCGGAGTTGGCCAAAAAAAATTTTCGGAGTCGGAGTTGGAATCGGAGTCAAAAAGAAAATTTTTTCGGAGTCGGAGTTGGAATCGGAGTCAAAAAGAAAATTTTTTCGGAGTCGGAGTCGGGTTTCGGAAAGAAAAAGTTGACTCCGCAGGACACTAGCTGGCACTCTGAATCATCCACGAGCGATATTTACATCATCAGTATTGAAAGATGGTAATGTGTTAATTACTGGTGGGATTACTACCGATAGAATTTTAAAAAGTACTGAGTTGTACAATGTATCAACAGGGAATTGGTCCATTACAGGTGATTTAATAACTGGTCGGTTTTATCACACAGCAACAGTATTAGAAAATGGAAAAGTTTTAATTACTGGTGGAGTGTATAATGATGACGGTGAATCTTTGAGTAGTGCCGAACTGTACGATCCATCAACAAACATATGGTCTTCTACTGGTAATATGACTATTCCACGAGATGCACATACAGCATCTTTATTACCTAATGGAAAAGTACTTGTTGTTGGTGGATTTTCTGATGATACTCCAACTAATACGGTTGAACTGTACGATCCATCAACGGAAACTTGGGAAATGATGGACAATTTGAACACTACACGAATTTACCATACAGCATCTGTATTAGCTAATGGTTCAGTATTAATTGTTGGCGGACATGATGATAATAATTATCTGATAACTGTTGTAGAGTTATATTCTTCTTTACTGAACTAACAATTTAGTAGAATAACTAGAGTGAGGATGTATAAATCATTTTATTTATTTTTATTCTTGTTTAAAATCATGTTGTTTGGTTCA
>Ga0209922_101649_pt1:0-20000 | contig 21073 bp, 30 predicted proteins | sample ThiBiot_500_biof_FD_183946 | JGI IMG/M metagenome (GOLD analysis project Ga0209922, IMG submission 183946) | Wastewater bioreactor microbial communities from Cape Town, South Africa - Thiocy_expt_500_biof (SPAdes) | ecosystem: Engineered > Bioreactor > Thiocyanate-remediating >...
CCGTTTTCTCATATGTTCGAGGAAGTTGTTGCCGAACTTCGACCGAATCAGAAGTGGCGAGTAAGAGAAACACTTGATCTTCGAGAGAAAGTGGATCTTTTTTGTCTCTCTAGCATGAATTAGCTTCGATTCAAATGTTCGATCATCTAGTCGAGAAAAATCGCTTGTTGCCTTTTTTCGAACAAGTTGGACTTGATAGTAATGATTTGATTTTTATCAAGGAGCTAATCCACGTACAATTAAACGAACAAAAAATGAATCAAGTTAGAAATGAAAGTTTGGATTGTAGAAAAACGAACGGTCTTCTATTTCGATAGATTTGGCCGTACAAAGGTCGAGATATATCGAAATCATTTCTCTACGAAGTAGTTGCAAAGTTAAATTTCGAGTAATTGAGCTAAACGAAGTGATTTCAGATTGTTTCAAATAAACTAACGGGCATCGATGTCGATAAATTCGATTATTTCGCTCGTGATTCACATTATTTGGGAACGAAAATTTCCTTTGATCACATGAGATTCATCAAATTCTACCGTGTTGTCAAAGCTGATGATAATAAATATCATCTATGTTTACGTGATAAAGTAAATTCGATTCTTTGTTCAATAAAAGATTTCATTTTTTGCAAACAAAAGGAAGTCAAAGCTTGTTATGATATCTATCGAGTTCGTGATGATCTTCATCGACGAGCTTACCAACATCCCGTTGTCAAAGGACTCGAACTCATGTAAATGAACTACAAAACAATATTTCAATTGCGAAATTGTGTTTTAGGTTAAAAGAAGCTCTTTTAATTGCCAACGAACATTTATATTTTACCAATGAATCGGGGTAAAAGAGCTTGAAAAAAGAAATGACGAACATGTATTTTTCTCGTAGACGTGAAGTTCGTCTATCACATACCATCGATGATATGTACACATTCAATCAAATCGATGATCATATTATTACACTAATCAAACATTCACATCATCCGAATATGAAAAAAGCGAAAGATATTTTCGAAAAAATCGAATATCGAGGTAGGAAAACCACAAGATAAACATCGAATTTAACCTTTTCTGATCTAGAAATCTATCGATATATTGGCAGTACACATGTTCCTGGAACGAAGGATTTTAAAAAGGTTTTTATTCGAAAAGAATATTCTCGAAATTGATGTTTTTGTTTAGAATTCATGTATCAATGCATGTCAAGAGATTATCAAACATTGTAAATTCAACGAAAACGGATCGAGTATCACAGCGAATGATCTCGTTCTTCAGGTTGTCGATTTATCGTGTGGAGATCGAGGCGAAGATCCTATTCGAAATATGTGGTTTTACACGAAAGTTAGCCCGAATAAAGCAACGAAAATCGTCAAAGAACAAGTCAAATTCCAATAAATCTCAAATCAAAAATCGAACTTTTTCCTTTCTTCTTCAGGTATCGACACTTTTACCTCAGAACTTTCTCGAACATGAACTTCGTTTTTACTGCAAAAATCGAGATCCAACGATCTGCTCAATTGTCCGATGTGCTTTCAAAGACTATTGTATCGAAAAAAAATACATCACTCCAAAGGTATATTCCGAAGACGAATGATTTTTATGTATCGTCGTTGTTATTACTGTTGTTGTCGTTATTCTCCTTCTCACGTTTGTATTTGTTCTATTGACTTTGTGAACCTGCATGATTGTAGAGTTGAATTAAAATAAAAAATAGACACGATAGATGTAGATCTTTGACGAAAAACGATGAATTTATGAAATTAATTTGATTTGTTGATATTTTAGGGTAGTGAACAGTGGACGCCAACGTCGCCGATTCAAACAAATCCTTTCACTCCGATTTTAGCTCTTAAAAAATCTTCGACACTTTAATTTTTGTTTTGATTTTTTATTGATTAATAAAACACGATTTTTTACCTGATTTTAGTTTGAGTGTGAACTTTCATTTCTTTTTATAGATGTCGAAAAATCAAAAATCGATTACATCATTTTTTAAAAATCCAGGTCAATCATCGGCTCCAAAACCAAAACCACCGGCAACAGTTGAGATTAAAACGGAACCTGATGTCGATCAACAATCGGCATCGATACCAGAAACAAAAGTAACTGTTTCACCTAAGAAACCAACAGTTGTTGTTGCTGCTCAACCAGTGAAGTCAATTCAACGAGAAGTAACTCATGAAACCGAATGGATCAATCTATCTGATCGATTTCTCTTGACAAATCGAAAGTTCGATGTTCAATATGCGCATTTGTACGCTGAACGACTTGGATCAATGCGAAAATTCGTTACTAAAGCCGCAGAAAATCATTGGGGTAGATGAACTTCCATTGGGTCGACTTTAGTTAGCATAGTTCAGTGATTTTCTAGGCTCGAAAATTCCAATTAAGAAAATGAATGATCTCGTCTTAGACGAAGAATGTATTCTCATTGGTATTCTATTCAAACAAATGATTCTCAAGCCTAGTATTGTCAAACAATTAGCAACAGAAGTAGCTTTGCATTTCAATCGATTCTTTTGTTTTTTACATACAACTAAAAACATTTAGGGTGGATTTAATTTACAACCACCACGTAAACGTTATGTCGATCCAACGGATAAATTAATTCTCGAAGAACAATCCCAACGAATTACTCTCGATGGAAACATCGATATTAATCTTTTTGTGACCGGTATTGTTATGGCTGTACGAGGCCACGAAGACGAAAAAGGTGTATTCATTGTCAAAGATTATTGTTTCAAGGAACTAACGATTCCGAAAACACTTTCGTCAATCGCTGAAGACAAGTATAACATTCGAGCATTGAAAAACAAATCGATTCAGTTGTTTTGATTAGATATGTTTTATTTGCATCGGGTTTTCTTCTTTCGGAAACATCGACGATATTCAATCAACTCGAATATTTAGTCAATTCATTTACTCAAACAAATCAATCGAATGAAATCAAGAAAATCTTTCAGAATGTTCTCAGATTTATTACTGCAGGAAATTTAATTGATAATTCAAATCGATTGAAAGATACAACCAATCAAGTTCGTTCGATTCAATCGAAGAAACAAAACGATATCGAGATTCTGTTTTAGGCAAAATATTTAACAAGAAAATTAGCAGCAAATAGTGTCGAAGCTATGCATAGTATTGATAATTTATTTGATAAAATAGCTGTAGGATATTTTTTGTTAATTGGTGATTCGTTGAATTTTATTTTGTATGATTATTAGGCAATGACGGATGTTGATATCATGCCAGGCTTAAACGATCCAAGGTATTTGATTTTGTGTGTTGAAATTCGATGAAATGATTTGTTTTATTCAGTTGTCATATGTTGCCTCAACAACCATTACATCCCTGTATGTTTCCATCGTCGAGTCAACGTCCAACAACACATTGTCTTACGAATCCCTATGATTTTCAAATTGGTGATATTCGGTAGATGAAAGAAAACGATGATAGAATTCGTTTATTCAATGATTTGATTTAGTTTTCTCGGTACATCGGGACAGAATTTAGATGATATCGATCTTCAATCAACGATTGACAATCGTATTGATATACTCGAAAGTTGCCTTAAATGGAGTGTTATTGCACCGACATGTCCTGATACTTTGAGTAGTTTGAATTTATTTCAAAAATAAAAAAAAACAGATCTTCTTTTTTGTTATGATTAGGCTGTTATCCTTATGTACAAAATGATCCATTTATTATTCACGAAACTCCACACGTATTTTTCGCAGGAAATCAACCAAAATTCGAAACAAAGATTTACAAAGGTTGATCAGCAATTGATTAGAAATAAAAGAATCAATGAATGTTCTTCTTCTTCTTTTCAGATGGTTCAAATGGTATTCAAGTTCGTTTAATTTGCATTCCTTCATTTGCTCAAAGCAATACATGTATCGCATTGAATCTACGTACACTCGAATGTTCGGAAATCTCCTTTGCAAATGAACAACTTGAAATTCTTCAATAGAGAACAAAAAAGCACTGTATTTGCTATTTTCTTATATATGTTAATATTGTAAAGATTTGATGAATAAAGATCTCTTCATATGAAAATTCTTTTGTCAAACTCGTTCATTCAACTACAATTAGTTTAACTGTTTGATTGGAACTATCCCCTTTTTTCCTGTACGCTCTGCATACACGTGTCGAATGTGTCATTGTATTTATTTGTTTGATTCAAATAGATGGATGACTGATTTTCTAGATGATTTAGGCAATTCTTATGTCATACTATGCAACAAATGAGAAGAGAATTTTCTCGATTGCTTTAGAAAGATATTATCATAGGTAAAACTGTTTTTAAGTTGAAAATATATTTTCTTCCTACTTTTTTTCGTTTTGTACAAATAATGACGCATCTCCTCGTGTCATGATTATTTTTCATTCACCAGTTACTCAATAAATATGAAATATCATATTTACTAAGTCGCAAAGATATTATATAAGTCAACGAAGTTTTCTCTATCGATATTCATTCGCACAACGGTTTATTCTCAGTAATCAAAAAGCAATATGCAGATTTTTGTGAAAACACTTACTGGTAAAACGCTTACTTTGGAAGTCGAAAGTTCAGATACAATCGAAAATGTAAAAGCGAAAATCCTAGATAAAGAAGGCATACCGCCTGATCAACAACGTCTTATTTTTGCTGGTCAACAACTCGAAGATGGGCGTACACTTTCAGATTACAATATTCAAAAAGAATCGACCATACATATGGTTCTTCGTTAGTATCATGTAACTTGTAAATTTGTCTCTCACGATCATTTTTTTTTAGGTTTACGCGGAGATGGAGGTGGAGGTTCTAGTGCTCGGGCAATAGGATTTTCTGTTGGTGGTGCAAAAGATGTTAATAATTTTCGACAAAATATTCAAAATAATTATTTACCAGTTATTACTGATCTATCTTATGAAGGTATTTTTTATGATTATTTTTTTGATACTGGTGATCAACAACAAGACACAGATAAAAAACAATTGTTTTGTCCATCATATTCAATGGCATTTACTAAAAATCCTTTACAAAACAATGAAGAACAACAAGTTAGTGAATATTATATGACAGTTGGATTGAATTCGAATTTAAACGAAGAAACATACAAACGAAGTCCAATGAATTTATTGATTTGTATTGATCGAAGTGGATCCATGTCATCAGCATTTAATCGTTATCATTACGATCAACATCAAAAGAAAACAAATGACAATACTCCATTTGATACTCGTTCAAAAATGTTAATTACACTCGAAGTTGTCTCCAAAGTAATCGATCATTTAAAACCTAACGATCGTTTAGCTGTAATGACATTCGAAAATGATACATATATCATTCAAAAATTGAAACCATTGAGCAAAATCGATCTTGAAGATCTAAAGAAAAAAATATCAAAAATTGATGCAACTGGTGGTACAAATATGAGTGCAGCTATCGATTGCTGTGCATCATTATTTGATACCGATACAGTGATGGCTGATACTGAATATGATAATCGAATTTTATTCCTCACTGATGCTCAACCAAATGATGGAAACTTAGGTGCAAATCATTTCTATTCTCGTATCGAACAATTAGCAAAACATCGTATTTATACGACATTTGTTGGTGTTGGAATTGATTTGAATACTGAATTGATATCTTCAATTACAAAACATCGTGGAGCAAATTATTTTTCTGTTCATGATTCGAAGAAATTTTTTCAATTATTAGACAATGATTTTGATTTAATTTTAACACCTTTGGTATTTAATGTGAAAATGAAATTCGAATCCGATCTATTCGATGTTGATCAAGTTTATGGTTCACCAGAATGGAATGAAACGAACCGAAATGAATTATTGAATATCAATACATTGTTTCCATCTCGAACAGATGATGATGGTGATACACGTGGTGGAATTGTTTTATTTAAATTAAAACCAAAAAAATCGATCAGCGAAAAAATCAATACTCCAGCACATTTATCGATTACATATGAAGATCGTGTGGGAAATACTTTTGAAGAAAAACAAGTGATGTACATCTTGGTGAATAATGAAATCTATTATGGAAATTCTGGTATTCGAAAAGGAATTCTTTTGGTCAATTATGTAACATTATTGAAACAATGGATCAATGATGAACGAGAACGAACATATAATGAACGAAGATCAGTTTTGAATTTCTTTAAAAAGGATGCAGCAAAATTAAGTCCATGGGAACGACAATCGACCAAATTGAGTGTATCGAATCAATATCGAAAACGATTCGAAGTATTTTTACGTTATTTACATTCCGAAATGGAAGTACTTAAAGACAAAGATTTGGAACAAGAAGTTGAACTTTTGAACAAACTAATTGGATATGAAAATTAATCATCTTTTTTTTCATAATAAATACACTGGAATAAATTCACTCGTACTTTCCATTCTCGATTGTATAATTAAGTTAACCTATGTCTGTTGTTTATTTTAACAAATGCATTGTCAATGATAATCTACGTCAATGCCAAATTCTTCGTGATCGATTCGTATAAAAAAAGTCCTTGAATTCCTTCGTCAGTTCATGTTGTTTGGCCAATACACTAAATTGAAACATTGAGACAATTAAAACAAGAACATTTTTAGATTACTTGTTCACATAAAACTAAGTTAATGGAAATTCCAAAACATACTTCTCTGTATTAATCTAAATACAAAAAAAGGAAAATGATATTTTACATCCGTTTACGTACCTCGATACAAATTAGGTACTTCTCCTTGATAATCGTACCCAGGTCCACCAATCCGACGTCGGATCTGCTTTGAATTCCGACAATATCCGACTATCGGGGCTGATTTTTATATGAGAAAAAAAAATAGAGAAAAATCTTGAAATGAGTCAAACGTCGATTAATTTGCAATCGAATGTATTATAAGATAGAACGCTTCATTTGTATTATACTCAAGTATGTTTATAAAATTGCCTAAATTGAAGCTGATGGAGTTAGCTTTAGCATGAAAACAAACTGCTAATGAGGAAAGTCAAGTATAGTAACCATATCATTTGTTTTGTATATAATTTCGGCATGGTTTTATAAATGCGATTACTAATATTGTAATTAAGTATTCAACCGCAATTTAGAACAACATTAATACTTTATTTATAGTAAATAAACAGATGATTTTATTTATCTTTATATGTATCTTAATTAATAACTGAAGGAATCACAGTGCATTTTTTTGTCAGTGATACAAAGTATCATTTAGCTGATAATCTGGAATGACGTGTGAGTATGATCGTGTCACAACGAAATAAATCTTTTCTGCTGATGTAAGATGTAGCTGAATTTTTCTTTTATCAAAAATAACTAAGTTTACAAAACGACTATGTGAAAAGATACTCAAATAATGACATCATTTGCATCTATTTTAACCGATCATAAACACTACGCGATAATTTCACTCAGCCTTCCAGTCATGCACTCATTCATTTCTATTTAGCAGAGAATTAAACCATAGTTTGGTTCGTATGGATTTTATTTTCTCATTTTAGATTTTCAATCCTTTTTTTCGACCAATTCGATGTTAAATCTAGGATTTTGTCGGTTCACGTTCTCAGGGTCCGATCAATACGATTGCCGTGACGATACAAAATGATAGCGTATACGGCCATTTTACGATAAATCACGACTGTTTACGGTCGTGCTAATTTGGCCGGGGTACTGACGATTGAATATTGGACCTGGTTACATGAAAAGTTAATCTTTACCGAATCGTTGTATCGACCATTGCAATGAAATCTAAACAGGAAAAAAATATATTTATGTTTTAAAAGATCTCCTATCGATTCGAATGATTACCGATATTCGAATATTGGTGTGACTATTCTTGTTCGACAAACAGAAAGAATGCTTTCTTTTTTCGTAAGGATAACATAGAATTGAAACGACGAGTAAGAAGTCTACCAGAAAAGAAGAGAAAAGAAGACGTCGACCGACTGACGAAAGAGCCGGAAACGCTGATTGGTTCTTTTCAAATATAGATTTCATCTATAGAAATTTGATCAGATGACGCTAATTCGCTTAATAACAGAATGTGTTTTCTTGGTACCTCGATTTTTCGTTTAAAGCCATGTTTTGGGATGTGTTGTTGGACATGCCACCAGGTGTTGATCGTGCATAATGAATAGCACCTGAAATCAGCATTGTTCGTACACCATTGATAGTAATTGCTCGATGATCATACGACACGTTGTAAGACGTACCTCGAACTTGCTCGTAAGTGATTGGATTTGGTCGTGTGTATGAAAAATAACCGATAAAAATAAGGATTAAAAACGCAAAATTCATTGTTGTTTGCTGTATATTTATGAGAGCATTGTCTTGTCTATATATAGATATGTATGTAGTACCGTGTACTTTCTTTATCTTGATAAACAAACTCTTTTGACAAGCCTGTTTCGAGAGAGAAAAAAACTGATGTATCTTTAATAATGATTAGTCAAATAAAAGATTTATTGAAAAATTATTTAAAATCACAATATTATTGACGATATCCAATAGGTAAACGATCGATTTTGACGCCTTTATGTTTATGATATGAATATGGTTCATGTTTTTCTCGAATTAATGTAAAACTATCGATGACTTTACCATCCTAATGAAGAAGAAGAAGAAATTTTCATTTTATTTTTGAACAATTTATTTAAGTTTTACTTGATCGTCAGATACTTGTTCCATATACAAATGAGTCGAATTAATAATTTTCATTCGTGAATAACCATAATCATCCGAACGAAAAGCCGAATATAATTGAGTTTGATTAAGAAATGGATTATGTTTTGAAAAGCATCCAGCTGAACCACTAATCAAATGTGCTGGTGCACCTGGATTTTTATACGGTTCTTCCAATGAACCATTATATACAGTCCAATTATAAACTGGCCAAAGTCTACAAAATACAATTTTCGATTCAAATAAGTTTCTTTTGGTTTATCATCTAACCTTTCATACGAATGTTCATGTGCCCAAAGTTCTAAATCAACTCCGTAATCATAGAAAAGTTTCTCTAAACCATACGTATGAATATAGGGTAAGCCAGATCGTGGTCGACTATCATAATTAGTACAATCATCTTGATTGGCATTCGAACAATACATTGGTTGATGACCCATCGTTATAATCCAAGGATATTTCGTTCGATTTTCTGGTGCCGTTGCCCAAATAAGATCTTGTTCGAGCCAACTGTATTGATTCACAATTTGAGCAAAACCAAATTGCCACCAAAAATAAACTTCAGTCGAAAAACTGATTATATGTGCAAGACCGAAATTGTAGCTATACCAAAGATTTTCTCCATCGCCATTCTTCGGCATTGTAAAACGATATTTATATTGCGAAAAATTACTAAAACAAAAAACTTGTTCGAAAGAGAGCATAAAAAACATTTGTTTATTTACTAAGCAAGTTCATGATTGCCTGGACAGACCATATACGGCACATGTGCAGCCATCGGTTGAATTAAATTCATAAATTTATCTCCAAGACGACCCTATCATTAACAAAGAAAAATAATTTCTTCTTTTTCATACAAACGAAGTGTTTGTCTTTCAACCTGATCGTCTGCCATATCTATAAAACGAAAGTTTGAATTGTAAATGAAGCAAAAGAAAAACTATGCTTACTGTAACCCATATCACCAACGTGTAAAATCGAATCATAGAAATCTCTTTGACTTTCATTGATTAATCGTTGTAGACTTTGTGCATTGACAACGCCGAGATCTCCGTAAACAGCAAATGAATTTCGATCTTCATTTAAAATCGCACGAAATGTAAAATTTGTGCTCACACCTTCCAAACTTCCAACACGATAAACTATTCAACAACAAAATGACTCACTACGTTCATATTGAATTTCTCTTTGCTTACCGTAGGTCGTGTTCAGTGTCAAATTACTCATTACAGCTCGATACATATACAAAACTCGATGTGCACTACCGCCATCGACAAATTTCGACATGACAGCATTTTCTTTCAAAGTAAAACTTGAACCTCGTTCAGAAAATTCGACATAAGGACTTTTTGTTGCCGCTTGTGTGCTCCAAGTCACGGCCATTTCATTGGCCACTGCCGTGTAAGACAGATGAATTTGTTCGGGTACATTTTGAGCGCCTACGAGACATTGCAAACCAAGAATACAAATAATGAATAGACACAACATGTCTTATCTACAAAAATTAACAAAAAAAAGAAATGGTTTACTTTTTTTTCTCTTTAGTATAACAAAATTCTATTTATCTGATAACAAAAAAAAAGGTTCTATTGCTTAATTACGTATTTCGAATGAGAGGTAAAATATTCGATGAATATTTAAATTGTTCGAGATGTGTTTTATTTTCTGACCAATAACCGAAATTGGCTTGCTCGAGAAATTCGATCATCAGCTGTTTTTGTTTAAAATATTCTTTATTGAATTTTTTTAATTGATTATATGTAAGATGAATATTACAGGATTGGCACATTTTTAGACATAATTGTTTGTATTCACTGAGTAGACTTGCTTTTGAAATCACGCTGATACCACCGGAAGTTGGCCGACCAGTCGATGCATCGATGAGCTCGCCTGGATAAGCCAGTGACCACGAATAACTCAATTGATGATCGAGCTGTTCGGACGGAAGAAGAGCATTCTTCGCTCGACCTGAACGAAAATATTTATTTTACAATGAGAAAAGCAAATTTTCTACCAAGCTGAGGATGGTAAACATTAACCGTTGATAAGGATTTTTTCAATCGACAACAATAAGCACGTGATGTATGTTGTTGTTTGAATCCACACACTAATCAAAACATTTTTTTTTTGATAATCAAATTTCATTGTTTACTATGAGTGATCGAAGTAATCTTAATCGGTTCGATTAATGTTGCTAGTAACGCTCCTTGCACACCGAGAACATTCAATTTCATGATTTTATCACTGCATGACATCGTTCCGAATCGTTGTTTATGTGTAGCTAAGATCGTTTCAATGCCTTCGACGTATTTGTATCTCAACCAACCTTGATCATGCGTTTCATAGACTGGTGCATGTGTTCGCATTCTCATTTGAATCTTAAAATCGAAATCGATTTTCAATTTACAGAGAAAAAGAAATGTTTTACCGTATCATAAGCATTGAGATAGCTATTCGCATCCGATGGAAGATATTCTCTTGCATCACCATTCGGTGCATCGGATAGAACTAAATGTATGGAGACATTCGTTTGTAACTGAACTTTTCCTGTTTGAGGAAGGTAGAAGATATTTCGTAATGGCGAACAACCATCAGCTAACTGGTGAAGTTCACCGTAGAAATATCTATGAATTCAATTTTCGAAATGTTCGAATGAAACAAAAGTCTCACTGTAAGAGAGCTCGTCTTGCCATTGCCAATGCATGACAATCGAGTAGAGCACAACCATCATCATCGATGTTATCCGGTGATGCACAACGACTGCCAACACCGAAGGCAACGATTTTGCCGAGATCATTTTGGTCTAATGAAAAATAAAAATAACAATGAAATGAGCAAAATTGTTTTCATGAACTAACTTCGTTTGAGAATAAATGCAGCGTAGTAACGAGTTTTTAATGTTTGAAAAATCGTCGATGTATTTTGTTCTCGATGATCTTGAATGAAATCAGCAAGTAATTGACAATGTTGATCGAAGATTGACGATAACATAGGCGAGGAGTTTTCACTAAGTTTAACTGTCTGAAAGAAAAATAAAATCGATACAAAGAGAACTAGATTGAATTTGTACTTCGATTTGTTTCGTTCGATTCGCAAGAATAATCATAGCTCGATCCGCAGCTTTCGATTTCGCTTCGAACGCAGTCGAACCATGTGCTGTTGCAATAACCGTTCGTTCTAATCCGAAATAAACTTTAGCAAAATGACTAAAGATAGTTTCTTCCCGGGTAACAACAGCAATTCAATTGATTGTTGAAAACCTACGGTCTAGCCGATTGTTCATCTGTGCTCATCACGATATCAGCTGTAACGGAAAATTGTTTACAATAATCAGCTAATCGTTTTATGGCTGTCAAACGATTTGATAGTTGATCTTGTTCACCGGTTATTCGTTGTTGTAATTGTGCACTCGTACCTTTCGATCGTAAACGATCTTCGTCTCTGCAAACGAATTGTTTGAGTCAATCGAAAGATTCTTTTCGTTTACTGAAATGTATTGATTAGTTTTTGCACATATTCATGGATTTTTGTTCTATTTATCGTTTGATTATCTGAGATGTAATGGCTGTTAAATGTATGTCCATGACAATCGAAAAAGGTTTGATTTTGTCCTTCAAGAAAAAACAAACGAACTCATTTGACTTTGTCAAATCGATGTTTTCATCTACCGAAGTATTGAGGATTGATTTGTTCTTCGTTGATATCGAGTAAACAAGCCATCGCTTGTCTGGCAGCAGCTAATCGAGCATCTTTTTTATTTTTTCCAATTCCTTGTGGAAAATCAATGTTTTCAACTATGAAAACAAGAAAATTATCGAATCCATAAATTAACGATTTTATTTTTCTACTTGAAACATAATTTGCAAAATGGTAATTCGATGTTGTTTCATTAAACATACAAGTTCGATGAAGTTTTCGACAAAGATTTTCTAGGACAACTGCAGCTCGTTGTCGACCAGTGAATAAATCATGAAGAAGTTCATAAAGATATGCAAGTCTAGATAATTTCGAAAATCTATTCTCGTTTTAAACTCACTGAATTCCCTCGTAATCCGATGACTGTGAATCTGTCATAATAATCGTCTCCTTCTTCTTCTTCGAGAGTAGTTGTATATTCGATTTCTTTTCCTATTGATATATTTGAAGAATATTTTTAACCAATCGTCAGACGATGAGCGACATCAATTTCAAAGAGGGAATTTATGAAAAAAAGTCTTTGTTTTTTAAACGACCATTCGAAGAGAAGATTTGTCTTTGTTTTAATTTGTGAACATACAATCGAAAAAGCGACATTTATTAGTTCTATCTTATCATGGACATTGATACTAATAATAATAATAACAGTAATACTGAGAATGAGCATGATACCAATGAAGAAGATGCCGATGGTGCATCTTCGTCTCCTCAAGCACCGATTCTATCAACAGATATGCAAACACCCAAACGATCGACATCGAAAGTACGACTATCGAAAGCTGAATCAGTAAGTTCGAAGCAGAAAAACAAAGGAACAAATACCAAAATCTCCTGTTTAGGCACAACGAAAAGCTGAACGTGACGCGAAAAAAGCTGAAGAAGAAGCTCAGAAAGCTGAAAAGAAACGTCTCAGAGAAGAATGTTAGTCAATTCAATTTCGTTTCGTTTTTCTTAGTACTTGTTTTTTTGTTTAGTAAAAGCAAAAAAAGCAGAAGAAATCGAACGAGAAAAAGTTCGAAAAGCTGAAGAACTACAACGAGAAAAAGAACGTAAAGCCGAAGAAAAAGCTCGTAAACTCGAAGAAATGCAACAGGAAAAAGCTCGTAAACTCGAAGAAATCCAACAAGAAAAAGCTCGAAAAGCTGAAGAACTCGAAAAAGAAAAAGCACGAAAAGCCGAAGAACGAGCTCGTCGAGAAGCTGAGAATGCGTACGAACTTTCTCTTTCATCAGTCGATCATTTCTCTTTCTCTTTTTTGCAGAAGTAAAAAAGCTGAACAAATGCAAAAAAACGAACAAAAACAAGCAGCTGTTCAAAAACAAGAACTTGTTCATAAACAAATGGCGAACATCATGGATAAATTCGTCAAACGTATTGATAAACCTTCGCAGGTTGTTCGATTTGCATTTCCAGTTTTTTTTAATTGAACGTTTTTCGTGTAGAAAGAAACGCAAACTTCGATTTCAAATAGTAATCAAATTTCTCAACGATGTACAGATACATTCGATCAATTAGTTTCGAAACAGGTTTGAGGATTGATGCTGAGAACGAAAAGAATGTTGAAAAATCGATTTTAGGATACGAATTTTGTTTCTGATATAATCGAAAATATCAAATCAATGAAAAAACTCGAAATTCGAAATAATGCTCATCCGCGTTTGAACAGGTTTGAAGGATTAAACAGATTTTTTCTCGATAGTTGTTTGTCGATTTTTAGTGATTCAAATAGTTGTCAACTTGTTACTACCTGTGCAGCAACAACAACAATGAATAATCCTTATGAACTCAAAACACGTTATATCCATTTTCCAGAGAAATATTTCAATCGTCCGCCTTATTACGGAACATTGAAGAAAGCTTTGACATTGCAGATTGATAATTTAGAGCCAACTGCATCGATTGAAAATGTAATTGAGATGGATTTGGTTTTCTTTACGTATTTGAATAATTGTAGATTGATTATACAGTCGATTCAGAAGGCGAATGGGAAGAACCATGTCGTGATGGTGAAGAACTTCGTTCGGATGTCGATGATGTGAGTGATTCGGAAAATATGGATGATGATAGTGATGCTGATTCGTTTATTGTTCCTCATGGACATTTGTCCGATGATGAATTGAATGAAGATGAACAACAACAAGTAAAGAAATTTCTTTAAAGAGAAAATTCAAGTGAAGATTGTTGTTTTCTTTTAAAGTCAACATCGACGAAACAAGCACGAGAAGCAGCTAAATCACATTTGTGGGATAAGAAAGTTGCACGATTGAATCAACAACGAGAATTAAAACCTCATTTCGGATGTATTTATGATCCAAATATAGATGAGAAAGCAAAATTTGAATTAACAAATTATTTTCATCAATTTCAAGTAGAATTTCTCTTATTTAAAAACAAAAACTATTTGTTTTTTTCGTAGAGAATCTTCGTTCCTAAAGAAATCCTACAAAAAGAAGATAAAGATCAAGAAATAACCGATGAAACAACGAATAATAAAGATGAAAAACCGAAGAAAACAGCTAAACGAAAGTCTCTTAGCACGAAAAAAGATCAACAATTGGCAGCTAAACGAACAAGTTCAGTTTCGATAACAATCGAAAGTGCATCGCCATCGAAACGACGCAAAATGAATGCGAATGAAAATTGTTCAATGACGGATGATACCGATGTCGTTATGAGTAAATGCTCGTCTTTTTTTTCTTCTTCCTTCGGCGACTTATGCATCTATCTCTCATTTAGCTGATGTCGAATCAATCAATCCAAACAAAATCAATGTCCTCGAAGATGCCAGCAACGTCTCAGATGTCAAATCAACACCATTAACAATCATATCCAATGAAGAAATGAAATCTGATAATACGCCAACATGTACACTTCTCATTCCAAAACGTAAACAACCACCTGCATGATCTCAAAATTAAGTTGTAAATACGCTTTATTATTCATTCAAAAAACCAAACAAACCAGATGGAAACAACAACAGCAACAGCAGCAACAATAGATAGAATTTGACTGATTAGTGGGTTTATTTTTCTAATAAACAAGAATAGTTGTGTTTGAATAAATCAAATGATCTTTAGGCTTGTCGTTTTCTATTTTTTTTGTGATCGAGTGTTAAGAAGATTAAGGTCGAACATGAGAGGAAGAGAAAAAAGGCATCGTATGTATCGTTATGCGAAAGAGAGAGAACCAAACGATTCATTGATAAATTTTGTTATTTATGTCTGTCACTTTTTTTGCCTTGATAATCAATGAAGGCAATGGTTGACTAGTTCGATCGATCGATTCACATTTCATTTGGCTCATTAACTATGTCGACTGATGATCTAATTCACACGAAAACTCTCTTTCGACGTCATTCCAAAGGTCCTGTTATGTTCAATGGTTGTTCACCAGCAGGTGATGTAATCATTATTGAAAATATCAGTCAGAGAAAATCTTACGATCTCACGGGCTGGTATATTGAACGTGAAACTGACTCTCAACCGTATATTTTATATGTATTTAAACATCGTTTTATTCTACCACCCATGACAACAATCGAACTTTGGTCGCGTTCATCGACACCAACACCGATCGCGTCCGAAGCGCCAGATCAGACATTTGTAAGTGTTCGAACGAATTTATCATCATGGAATAAAGCACGATTATGGAGTAATACGAAACTTTTCGATTCAACAGGACGCGAAAAAGCGATATTTTCACATCGAACGCTCACATCGGATTCAATTGACCTTCAAACAAATGCGTCAAACTAACATATTTATGTTTTGTTCGTTTCTTTTTTCAATTAATAAAAATTCATTTTCAAAAATAATGAGTCGATATTGTTTGTTGTTGTTATTGCTCGATGAAATCTTTATTCTTTGATAAATTATCATAAATTCTTAAAATTGGTGTTTTAACTTCTAAGAGTATTATAGTTTTAAATTTCGATAGAATTCGACGGGTAGAATTGAAAATTAAAATAAAACTTTTTCAACAAGACAAGTCGAGTTGAGTTCAATGATAAATGGAGTTGTCTGAAGAGAATTCGAAGAATAGATTTAGAAATTTTAAAAAAGTTCCTTTGTGAAACTTAAGCGATAGAATATATGTGGATAATATTACTAATAGATTTACGATTTTTTTAGAAAAAATGCGCTTTTGAACTCCGTTTTAGTTGCGCTGATTTTAATTGACTTCACGCACACGTGACCTAAAACCTGCTGCTTTTTCTATTCAATTATCTTTTCATGAAACAGAAATACCTCCATCAATGAATCTCTTTTTTAATCTGATATCTTTCAGTAAATCCTTCTCGCTTACAAACTATCAAATCAAATTCAATTGGTCAAGAGAACATATATCACAACATAGAAGTTTATATGTAACTATTTTATTACTCATGAATCAAATGATACCGAGAAAAACGACAGAAAAAAGAATTTAAATCGATAACAAAAAGTTGTAAATAACGTCTAATATTTGTGTATTATTTTGTAACCAACGATTTTGTTGATTTTCCATGTTTTCGATCAAAATTATTGTTGGCTCAGATAATGACCAACTATGGCCGTCGTATCGTATAGCTTGCCACCTGATGCCTGTGGTTAAAAAACCATATACGACTTGTTTATCGGCATTGGCATCATACGCCGACTTTACTGCGAATAACAACTGTGGCAGCCCTTTACCCAAAGAATCACATTTGGTTTCTACGACGAATTTATAACGAATTTGATTGAAAATAATCTTTTGGATGACAAGAAATTCAATTCTGCCCCGAACTTGCTTGTCTTTACTAACAATCTCGTTTTTTCTTGATAATTTTAAGTCAAGATGATTCGATTTTCGCTTGTAATAAGATATTGTTGTCTGCAAAATTATCGCAACAAAATCAGCAACAACGGCTTCATTCATGGGTGAAATTGTTGCCTCCGGGAACCCTTCGGATCTGATGCAGTCTATTAAACGTTTGAAAATTCCTTCCTTTAGTTCGTCGGGTGCTGTTTGTTTAATGAACTGTTGAATTGGAACTTGTTGATAATAGAATGCGTCAAAGTCGAAACCGAGAATTGATTCTGCTTTATGTTGCGAAATATTAGACAATAAAGTCGTATATTTTCTTTTACATTTTACGGATATCGTTGTATCGACCATTGCAATAAAATCTAAACAGGAAAAAAAATATATTTATGTTTTAAAAGATCTCCTATCGATTCGAATGATTACCGATATTCAAATATTGATTTTAAAATTGAGAAAATTATATTTTCGATTATTATTATTTCGTTTTTTATATGGATGATAACAAAGCACCGAATAAGGCGTCGGTTGGCGAAAGAGGTTAATATATTGATGATTTGTTCGTCCCTTTGGACAATTCGACTAATTTGAAGAAAACAAGTCGGCGCATTCTGTACGCAGAAGATTCATTCCAACCTATAGATCCAGCAGCAACAAATGATGAAACTGTCTATCTATGGTATCGACGAAATATTACATTAACCGATGCATCAGCTCGATCGATTCTCAATATTCGAATACGAAAAGCCAATGCATTTCTATTCTTTCTCAACGGTCAATATATCAGTCAATTCGATGCACATAATCACAATCAACAATATCTCTTCGAAATTCTTTCGGTTACCTTAGGCATTGATAATAGTATCTATATAGGTGATTTTGATTACAAAGGAATCGTTGGTCATCGAAAGTCAATTTGGATCCATCATGGATCAAGAGTATCAATCGAGCTGTGACATGGTTTCAAACAACATTTGATCTTGATCATCTTGCACGTGAAGATATCAACGCAAATCCTGTTCTTTTAGATGCCGATGGTCTTAGTCGTGGTCATGCATATATCAATGGCAATGATCTCGGCGTGTACTAAATGATTGAAGGCATCTGTTCTCCGAAATCATCATTATGTCAACAAATACAAGTGAACTGTTTAGAACCAATGCAACGCTATTATCACATTCCATCAGATTGGCTTATGCCGAAGAATAATCTTTTGACAATCTTCGATGAAATGGGCGCAATATCGCCTGGGTCCGTTCGATTAGTGCAACGTGTTACATCTAGTGACATCTGAGCCATGATTCGGCATAATAAGTCATTGCAAAATAAAATTATTTGCACAAAAAAAAGAGATGAAATTCTTCGAAAAATATTTTTTCATTGCTTGTAATTTATTGAATCCATCTATCGTTAGTGACCAATGGTCAATTCCATAGAAATAACGGTTTCTTATTTGTTTATTTCTCTTTTCACACATGATCAATATCGTTTAACACATTGTCATTGTTCAACAAGGCGATACATTTTTTTGTCTGTCTGTTAGATTCTATTTCAGTTCGTAATGTTCGTACAATTACTTCTTACATCTACTTTTTGTCTCCTGGTTGTTCAATCAGCAATAACAAACAGTTCGAAAGGTCAATTATCAACATCTTCACCAATTCTAGCTAAACAAGCTATTTTGGATGAAGATTACGATTTAAATGATAAGAAATTAACTGACGAAGGTAGTGGCGATCATGCAAATCTCGATGAATATGCTGATGAAGAAGACGATGATGAACAATTGTCCAAAGTAACGGCAACAACAACAACAATACGAACAACGAGTACAACAATAAAAACAACAGCAACAGTTAAAATTCCCGAGCAAAAAAAGAAAAATGATACTCACATGGAATCAGATGAATTCAGTGAAGATTATCACGATGATCTCGAAAATGATATTGATTACAATGAAATAACAACCAGAGTCACTGTTCTACCAACAACATCTACTCGTTTGACGCCAGCCATTACGACTCGTACGCCACTTCGTGTACTTTTCAGTTTTTTTACACGTCCACCTATTGCTGCTGGCATTCTAACTGGTTCGTTGTCAATCATTATAATTTCGATTGAACTGAATTTTGTATCTTTTTAGGCTTATCCATTGGTATCTTAACATCAGTCATTCTTCTTATCTGTCTCGTTCAACGTTTTAATAAACGTCATCGAAATCATTCGTCGTACACGACAGGCCTTCTCTATCCAAATCAATACGGCTACTCGAAATCGCCACAAGAATTCTATGCTTAACACTTCTCAAAAACATGTTCTCTTTTTTTTTCGTGTATTTTCTTGCTTTTTTTTACAAAAAAAAGTGCTCAATTTTTTTGTTTTGTTGTGTCAGATGAATCAATAGATAGATATCTCAGGTTGAATTGTATAACAATGTAGAATATTATTCTTATTATTATTATTAATACTAATAAATAAAAACTCGAAGAGAACCAAAACAAAAAATGCTTGACGTTTTTTCAGATAGAAAAAATAATGAGCCAAAGAAATTCGAGAAAGTCTCTCTTAGCAAATGATAATATTCTCTATGAGTTAAACGATTATGATCGACAAAGACAACCGCAAAGTTTAATCGAAGATGATCGTATTCAATCAGTTCCAATCGATCCAATTCTTAAAAGTCTTTCTGTAAGAAACAATCTATTGATTTAATATGTGTGTGTTTTTTTCTTCGCTTGCTTCATTAAAATCTCTTGATAGTGTCCAATATGTCTCGATTTATTCAATCGAACAATGGTGACAATGACATGTCTACATCGTTTTTGTGCCGACT
>Ga0209922_101653_pt1 | contig 21034 bp, 6 predicted proteins | sample ThiBiot_500_biof_FD_183946 | JGI IMG/M metagenome (GOLD analysis project Ga0209922, IMG submission 183946) | Wastewater bioreactor microbial communities from Cape Town, South Africa - Thiocy_expt_500_biof (SPAdes) | ecosystem: Engineered > Bioreactor > Thiocyanate-remediating > Anaerobic-Aerobic ...
ATTAAACTTAAAATCACTTTCTATGGCATTTGCACCTTGTTTTAATGACCAATCGAGTGATGCACGATTATTCACCATATGAGCGATTAGATAAAATGGATCAGAACTTCGTATCGATTGAATTTTTAAGAAAATCGCAATAATGAATAATGTTCGAATATTCATCTTTGAATTGAAATCGAACAAACAAACGATTTATTTATATAGAAAAAGAATTCAAATAAAGACAACAAACTAGAACCAATGAAAAATAAACAAATCAAATCCCTCGATTACACATAATGAAAAGTCGAACATATAAATAAAAGCTTTGTTATCGAAAGAAAAATCAATTCGTCAGGCTTATATACAAGTGTAACTAAGAGTTTTATTGGTGAAAAGAAATATAGTTTAATAACCGTTACAATTTCCGTTGCCAAGTTGACAGGAAACTTTCGATAGATCGGGATTTGCACATTTCGAATGTGAAGTATCACAAGATACGACTGTACCTACACAAACTACGAAGATCTTTGTGCATTTACAAGCTTTATTCGGAGGTGCTGGATACGAAATGACACAACCACCATCTTCATACGAACAACTACATTCATTTTTCGATGGAATATTTACAGTTGAAGTCGAAATTGGTGTTGAAGGTGTAGCTAAAGTTAAACCTAATGATTGAACAACTTGTTTGAGATCACCGACTCGATTTGTCATGATTCCATTGACACCGAGATTGATTAAATTTTTCATATTAATTTCTAAATCGATTGTCCAAACTAAAGTTAAACCATTTTCACCTGAAACTTTTCCATTGACTGCCGCTCGAAGTGCATCTGTATAAATAAGTGGCAAACACGCCGAACTTCCGGTTGAATAAATTCGTTGATTCGTCAAACGAGAAAGCATCGAAATCACATCTCGATAGGCACCTTTTTCTTCATCAAACGTAAAATAATATCGATTTCTATTCGCCGAATTACTCGCTGCATTGACAGCTGATTGAATATAATCGAAATTATCAATTTCCGTTGTCGAAATCAAAACGTTGCCTTGATAACCTCGAGCAAATAAATGAACATCCAAAAAAGCGATGACATTCACTCGAGCTAACTCCTATTTCTCGATCCAATTTCGAATCAATATAATACAACGCAATTCCACTTCGATTAGCAACATCTTCGACAATATTTCGACTTGCACCGGATCCTGAACATTTCATATTGAGACCATGATGACAAACATGACCGGGCAGAATAGCACAAATACAATCACATGGATTTCCATGTTCGATTAGTCGCGGATAACCGGAGGAATTGAATTGAAAATCATTTTCTATGGCATTTGCACCTTGTCCTAATGCCCAATCGAGTGATGCACGATTGTTGACCATATGAGCAATCAAATAAAATGGATCGGCACTTCCTACCGAGTGAATTAGTAAGCAAATTACAATGAATATCTTCATTTTGTTTAAACTGATTTCAAATCGAACGAACGAAGTCTTTTCTCCAGTACTGTATATTCGATCCACTGACGTCAAATCAAAGGCACCTACGACACATACGCAGATAATTCTCTATAAATATACTCGTCCTCGTAACGCATCGATTTACTCAATAGCGTATACACCTATTTCTATTTTAAGATGAAATATTAACGGCATCTAGTGACTCTAATATTTCTCATTCATGTGGAGAAGAAAGATAAGAACACAGTGTGCGTGGTTTCTTTTTCTTTATACGAAGAAAAAAAGTTCGTTATGAATCATTTTGGCGGAAATGGACAAGGCAAACAATTAGATCAACTCAATAGTGTCGAACTTGAAAGTTGAATTTAAATTCAAATTCATATTCTAGTTTGAGAAGAAAAGTTAAGTAGTTAGTTTTTAATTTTTCATTTTCAAATTTGCTACTGTATACACATGTCCGCCTTCACCCTCACTTTTGGATTATGCATTTACAGTCTAGAAATTTGAAAATTCGACATGTGCTCGAATGGTTAAAGGTCTTTTATAGTAAATATTATTCAAAATACAGTAATACATATCTCCATTGCAAGCTTGGTTGTGTCATTTCATTAAAAAAACACTAGAATCGAAAAAAGAGTCCTTATCTAAACTTGGCAAATTTTTTTTACCAAAAAAACGGTAGCGTCACGATCACGACAGAATCCTTATCTTAAACTTGGTAGATTTCTTTTACCAAGAAAATAACAAAATTGCAAACACGATCTCTATCTTCACAAGTACGTAAAAATTTTTGCCATGAACTCTTGGATCGCTATCGAAATAATAGGAATTTTCTTTTATTAAATTTTACGAGTGAGATTTTGACAAATATCGAAATTGAGCACGATGGAATCTATGCTTATGATGTATATATTATTATCATACTTTAATAGTTTTGAATCCAAAAGCTTACGTAATTTACTATTAGAGATTTCAGGAAAACAGTATTAGTTTCATCTATTCTGAATATAGTAGTCATCGAATTAGTTTAACGATTATGACAATGTTGAAAGACTGTACATCATTAATCTAATTTCGCAAAAAAAAAATCAAATGATGTATTAGTCGAAAGAAATTGTTTCCTTATTTATTTTTCGATAGTTACAATAAATGTGAACAGTTGTTTTAATCATGTTATACTGACTCCTATATGTAAATTGTCCTATGTGAGACATATTGAAACAAAAACTTCTATGGGAGGCAACTGCGAATAAAAATCGTTGCTGAATTATCTTTGACTGCTTGATATATTAGATTTCGTTCAGACAAGCTTCACCGCTATTTATCGATCATTTGTTTGGAATTTTTCTTATAGGCAAAATCTATGTCTGAAGACACAAATAAACTCATGCCAAAGGATACATCGACATCATCTGCAGATGATGGAGATAATGAAAATGGTAATAAATCAGCTGTTGGCACCGATATAGTTCACATTTCAACGAACAATTCTTTATCTCCGTATACAATCACCCTTTATGTGTTACGAATAGCTGATATAAATGAAAAATGGTCAATCCAGGCTATTTTTGAAAATGATACGAAATTCTATTTTAAAGCAATAGGATCTCTCAAAAATTTAAAAGTAAATTTACTTGATCTGATTGTGAATGTAGAAAATGATATTCATTTAGAATAAATCGTCGAAAAACGAACAAAGTCCAGTTTTGTACGAGCTGAAATTACCTATTGCACATCATGACCAAGTGACAAAGTATAAACTTCGGATATCGAGTCCATCGTCTGTCGGTCGTAGCAGTCATTATAACGAAGATATTGACCGTTCTATTGAAATCGATCCAGAAATGCTCAATGAATTTCTCTTTGACGTTCATTTTAAACATTGGATGCCTATGCGAACGGCTCCTGGTACAATTTTTTTTAAATTTCTAATTCGTTTTCTTTTAAAGAAGTTGTCTATCGTTTCAGGAAGTGATGTATCATTCTGGAATCATTTATATATCTATTCATATTTTATAATCACGATAGAATCTTACGATATATTCGATTCATTTCTTCAACAATTCAATGTTGCTATACAGAAACGCGAGAGAAGTATTGCACGTGAAAATTTAAATAGTTTCTTTTATGATTGTCGTAAATTCTATTCGGTCATCGAGCAAAATGTGAAAGAAGACATACGTGCACTTAAAATTCTTGTCCGTATGGTATCGAGTTTACCTATCCATAGAGATAATATGACTATTGGAAATGAAGCAACTCGTCAATTCGCTTCCATTGTTTTGAAGAATTTATCAGAAAAACTTACGACTATGTGGCCAACAAACACAGATGCCGAATGGCCATCGTTTCGTGAGGGTCTCGTCACATTATGTTGTATTAAACTTCTACATTATCAAAGGCCTGACAAACCCGAAGAAGATGCTGTTCATATGATCTCGACAGTACCTAACGACGAACAGAAGCAAGAGATAGCTACACATTTACTGAATTTACTCACCCATTTACAATGTACTTTTGCAGAAAATCAAGAAGTGGCTCTTTATGCCCTAGTTGGTGAACAGCATCTTAAACTTGAACATCTTGAACTGGCGAATTCTCTTGAAACATACATAAACACTCTTGGTCAACTTATGATGGCTTATCATGGAGATATCAATGAATTAGGAGAAAAAATTCAAGCACAACTCAATACACTTATCACACAAAAGCGATTTGTTATCAGATTTCCAGATATTCAGTTCATTCTCAACTATATGAAAAGACCATCAAATGATAATGAAATTGCTACTAAACAAATACAATTTATTTTGGAAACAAATAATACATTACGAAGCGCGGTCGGAAGATATTTAAATGAAAAAAATTATCATATTCATTTGGATGAGTTTCCCATCATTCGTGATATTCTTTTTCGCTCTTATAATGAGTTCATTCTGCATGACATTAATCGTCAACAGTACCTTTCGCGTATGCTTAGCCGTCGAGATAATCAAACAGCCGAGCATTTTATCGTTTGGTTTCAATTTTTTCTTTGCAAGCCCAATTCGGATTGGGTCGATTATCAAATTCTGCTTGATCAGTGGACGGAGTGTTTTTTTGATAAACAAGATTTATTCTCAAACATTATCAAACAAACGGATATGCTCATTGAAATCTGGACAAATGCAGCACCGAATAATACGGAACGTGTGACATTTTTTATCAAACATATGGTAGCACAATGTTTACGACAAAGTAAAAAAATGAATAGATTTTATATTTTTATATTCAATAGATTGTTTATATAGGGAATGTCTATTACTTGTTGGAAAATAGTCTCAATTCAGTGAAGAACAAACAATTTATTGATACATTTAAAGACCAATTTTATAGAGACGTATTAGAATACAACAAAGTTTATCTGAAACAAATGCAAAATCAAGATAGTCCACTGTTTCATTTACTTACTATTGAAAAGAATTTCAATGGAGAAAATGAATTGGTGAACGATTTGATTAATCATGCCGCAAGTTTGATCGAGGTAACTAATGATGAAATTATCAACGAAACTTTTTATTCTCCATCCCAACACACCTTCATCTATACCGTTCTATTTAATTCATCGTTCAAATCATCTTCACTTTACAAAAGAGTGATTAATCATTTAACTGAAACATATAAAGATTGGATAAATAATGGTTGTTGTGTCAACGATGTTTACATATATCAAGGTTTTTCACAGGAACAGCTCAATATCGTTGAACAAATATGGGCACTCGCGACTAACATTCAAAAAGAAAACTTAACAATCAAGAAATTATTCGAAGCAAATCAACGCGAGATGCAAATCAAATTGGAAATAAAAAATAAAATAGTATCGTGTCTTAACGTTTATTGCGAGCACGCAATTGACAAGGATCTGTATCATCAATTGATACGAGAATGGTATAATCGCTTTGAACAAGCGATAACCAAGTCAACAAAAATACCACAAGAGCTTCAAGCCATTTTGCCATTCGCAAACGAATTGAATCCATATGCAAACGCATCCAATTGGCGAGTGTTTCGCAAATGTAACTTAATAAACGAACTAGGTATGATATAAATATATGAAAATACAGTTGATTTACTACAACCTATTTCCTAGTATCTCCTGATGATATTCGAATTGAGATCTCAAATACAACAGTTAGACCATCACAGAAAAAATGCATGATTATTCTTCAGCAAAATCTAGAAATGCTAAAAGAATTTCAGAACAAATTGAAATCTATCAGTAGATCAGAACGTCCAATTATTGTTAAGGATATTATTCAATTGTTTCCAAAAATTGAACAGGCTGAAAACGATCTCAAATTATTTCAATCATTAATTGATCAAGCAGTTTTTCCACAACTTCTCTCCATTGTTTCATTTTGGAAAGACCGTTCTCGCATTCAACATATTTGTACCGGTATAACTCAACTATCAACAAAAGTTTCTGCTACTGCCGAATCAACTTTATTTATCAACATTCGCGACATTGATGAGAATACATTAGGAAGTAAATGCGCTTCAATCTATGATCAATATCAGAAGACAATTGCGACAAAATTTCCCGAGAAAATACTTACATTAATCTCTTACTATGGCTCATCATTAGATTTTTTTGATTTTCTGGAATCACTTTCGGCTGATGATGTATACAATTTACAAGAAGCCGTCAATGATTGGGACGAAACATTAGTAAATACGAAGGTTATTTTTGATTTTGCTCTTGTCAAAAATTTTATTGATCGTTCGTACGCTGCAATGATGAAGAATACTCCACTTCAACTTGAGGATATTATTGCTTCGTTCACTGAGGTTTGGCAAGATCAACAATTCAATGATTTATTAAATTGTCTTGAGTCTTCATCTCTTGTTTTGCCGAGTATTAAACGAATTCATATAGAACTAACTGATAAAGAACAATCAAAACGACGTCAAATTGCTGATATTCTACAGAATTCCAGTGTTGGTTTCGTTCGTACTGGTCATCATCTGGTTACATTTGATATTAGCATAGAAATCTCATGTGAACAAACAGTTATTAACCCTTCTAGTACCGACCTCTTTCGAATACCGTATACCCCCTCAACAGAATGGACAAAAATGACCCCGGCTGGTACTGCAAGGGTTAATCAAGAAGAGAAGAAGAAGCAACAAAATATTACCTTTGCTGTTATAAGTGAACTTCGTGATCGTGCACGTCTTCTTGAATATTCAAGCAATGTCAATAGAAAAAATCTATCTTCAATTGAAATGGAACGTGATAAAGAAAGATTACGAAATTTTATTCGTTTAGCCAGTGTTGTTGAATCAACCATAGATATCTTGACTAAACTATATACAACAGGCCATCCATCGATTTCAGAATATCTTATTGATCGTAAAGGATTTTTATGCAAAGATGGAGAGTTCACTCGTCTAGAAGAAAATCACAAACATTTGAATAATTTATTGAATGAGTGGGAAGACAAATTACTTTCAATGTACAGAAAATATATTAATTTAACTTATTTTTCTGGCGATCAATTCTGGCAAATTGAAAATTATATCTATGATCGTTCTTCATTATCTCATTCAGGTTATCATCTCCTTAAATTCATTGGTATCGAACCGAATTCAATTAAACAACCAACTAACCAGCCACAAAGTCCCGACGAACGACTAGAGAATTTGGGACAATTATTTTCGCAAGTGCCACAGAAAATATCTACTTTACAAGGACAAGGAGAAAATTCAAAGTTAAAGCGATGTCTTCTAATCGAAACGACAAATGAAGGTGTTCTTCGTGCTATTTTATCGTTGTTTAGCCTAACGAATAGTCAACCTTCTGTTCAACATGTATTCTATTGTACTCAACGTACAAGTTGGATTGAACTCCGTGGATTTGTGTATCGTTGTTTCTATTCTCGATCGTGTCATCAATTGATTCGACCTGAATTTCTTTCTCAGTTGATTCAAGATCAATTCATCAATCTATTACGTTCACTTATTGAAAAGCAGCCTGATCAAGTGTTTCAAATAGGTATAGTAACGACAGCAACAGCAAATGATCAACAAATGATCAATGGACTTCAATCGATGCAAATTCTAACTATTTTACGTGATCAAGAATTGATGAACAACGACGAACTTAGTATTACTATTCAAAAATTGATTCGTAATTGTCGATTAGTAACATCGAAAATCACTGGACTAGGAAAATCTCGTTTTATTCAACAAACTATTAAATCATCAAACAAAAATTACACTAAATTTTCTATCAGCGGTGACTTTGATGTTGATACTTTAGCTGAAAGACTTTCTTCGAAATATTCTCACCTTCAAAACGCTGCTGTTCATCTTGATATTGGCATGATTGACAATAGTCAACAGTTGAATGAAATTCTTTATTGTCTATTACTTTTTGGAAGTTTTCGTTTTGGTCAAGTAGCTGTTGCCATTCCTGCTGATACCGAAATCTTTATTGAACTCGATGCATCGCCTCAATCGATTCTAACTGAAATTTCTTTCTTTAAATATATCAAACAATTGCACCATATTGATCATATGAACTGGAGTACACTTGATGTGAACAATGATCAAATTAAAATAGTAGCTAACTACTTACAAGCTATCCTTAACAGAACAATCGTTAAACAGAATATCGATCCAACGAAGTTTAAACCATTAACTGTCGAAATATGTTCTCGTTTGATTCAAGAATTTTTTCTCAAAGATAAAAACGCCGAGTTCATAACTTGGACTCAACTGTCTATTTTCATTGCTGTTTTCTGCCGACTATTCACTGGTTTTTCTCGTTGTGGTTATTTTCTTGTTCAGCATGTTCATGATCCACAACTTCGAACCGATCTTATACAAACATTGCTTCAATCTTCAAATCAATTCACATCTCTTTCGGTTGAAAATGTTCGTAAACAACAACGATCAGTGACTAATAATGACATAATACCATTCAGTGATGCTATCATTCGTTGGGACAAAATACAGCCTTTTACTTTAATTTTTACGGCTACGGATGAACCATTGTTTGTTTACAAGAATCTATCGAATGTTCCTTCGACATTAATTAAATATTTTCAACTTTACTCTCGAGTAACACAACGAAGACAAGAAGTTTCTAATGAAATTATGTTTCCTGATTATACGAAATTAACTCATACGGAACTTTTTATCAAATTAGCTTCACTTTCAACGAAATATTTGAACAAATCTATTTGTCCAAATTGTTATCGTCAATTTGAGTATAAAGAGAATCAATGTCAACAATGTCCTATTAAAAATACTCTTATTAAACCTGCATCATTTGATCATACAGATGTCATCAAATTTCAAACTCAGATTGCTAAAAGTTTACAAAAAGATTATATTCTTACAGCAGATAACTTCGCCAAGATGCTTCTTGTATATATGCGTGTTCAAAGCAATATTCCAGTTATTATTATGGGCGAGACTGGATGTGGTAAAACAGCATTGATTAAATTCTTATGTCAAAAGATTCTCGATGATGAACTTGAAGTTTTCCGTATTCATGCTGGTGTAACTGTTGACGATATAACCGTAGAAATGCAAAAGTATATCGAGAAATCTAAACAATGTCAAGGACAAAATAAACGCCGTTTATGGATTTTCTTCGATGAATTCAATACAACAAGTAATATTGGTCTGCTCAAAGAAATCATTTGTGAACGAACTCTACTCGGTGAATCATTACCAGGCAATATGGTTTTTTTAGCTGCTTGTAATCCTCGACGTAAGAAGATGAAAAAACTTGAAATTAATGAAGACGAACATATTGGATTGAGAAAAAATCGATATGAAGAGCAAAAACTTCTATGGACAAGCACTGATCGTCGTCTTGTACACAACGTTGTGTCGATTCCAGAAACAATGCTCGAATATATTTGGGATTATGGATATCTTGATCAATCAACTGAACGATCTTATATCAGAACCATGTTGAACATGTGCCGTGATCTTTCAAATGATCAAAAACTGTTTGATCTCACTGTTGAACTTCTCGTTCGGTCTCAAAATCATTTTCGTGATCTTGAAGATGTTAGTAGTGTTAGTTTACGTGATATCGCTCGTTTTTGTCGATTGTATAATTGGTTTTTGAGCTCACTCAAGCAACGTACTACTGAAACTATCACAGAAGCAAAGTTGATTTCTTTGGTTCGACGAGCAAGTTTAATCGCCCTACTACTTTGTTATTATTTCCGATTGCGTTCTGTTAAATTACAACAAATTTACATCGATCAAATGCAAAATATAATGGCTAAAGACAATCCCAATATTAGGCAAATGCCAGATTATTTGACAAACCGTATTCTAGAATCCGAACAGAAAGAATTAATCGATGGAAAAATGGAATTACCGGAAGGTACAGCTTCAAATCGAGCACTACGAAATAACATATTCGTTCTATTTGCTTGTATTGTTAATCGAATTCCGCTGTTTTTATGTGGTAAACCAGGTAGTAGTAAATCATCAGCAGTACAAATCTTAATCAGCAATCTGAGAGGAAAGAAATCCAGAGATCCATATTTTCAAACACTACCCGAACTTGTAGCTGTATCATTTCAAGGTTCACAAAATTGTACATCAGAAAGTATTATTAAAGTTTTTGAACGTGCTGAAAATTATAGTCGAGTTAAAAATCAATCTGAATTGTTACCAGTGATCGTTTTCGATGAGATTGGTCTTGCTGAACTTTCTCCACATAATCCTTTGAAAGTTTTACATGCTAAACTCGAAGTAGAAAATAATCAATACGGATTTGTTGGCATCTCAAATTGGCGTCTTGATGCATCGAAAATGAACCGTGCACTCTATCTATCAACTCCAGAGCCAAATATTGATGATCTTAAGCTTACAGGCAAAATCATATCAGCCAGTATGCAATCACAAGGAGGATATTCTGATGTTACAATAGAACCGATTATTACCGAAAGTCTCTCTCAAGCGTACCACAATCTTTGTGAAAGTTTGAAAGAAGCTCCAATTGATCAACAGAATTATTTTGGTCTTCGAGATTATTATTCTCTCATTCGAGGTATTGTTCGTGAATTGATCAAAAGAAAACAACAAGCAAATATTCATGAAATCGTTCGACAGCAACTTAAAATCAATTTCGATGGTGTTCTCGATGGAACATCGTTATTATGGAAGAGTTTTTGCCATGATATCAATCAAGAAAATCTTTATAATCAATACGCTAATCCTTCTTTCGATCTTATTCTCAATGAAACTCTAAACATCCGTTCTGGTCGTTATCTTTTACTCATTGCTGAAAACGAAAGTTCTATCGATTATGTCGAACGTTTTATTCGTTTACATCATCAGAAATCCAATATACCAGTAAAAACACTCGTTGGTAGCTCATTTCCAGGTGATCTACTTTCAGGAAATACCTATGCTGAACAATACAATTATCGTGTTCTTATGGATGTTATTCTTTATGCTGAAACGAATATCACGTTGATTATGCGGCAAAAAGGTCATGTCTATGATAATCTTTACGATTTATTTAATCAGAATTTCGCTGTTTCAGCAAAAAAGAAATATTGTCGAATAGCTTTAGGCCCACTTTATCATCCACGTTGTCTTATTCATGATGATTTCTATTGTGTTGTCTTTATTCTTCGACGAGATTTGGATAAATGTGATCCACCATTTCTCAATCGTTTTGAAAAACATGTTATCGATATGCAAGCATTGATTCATCCACGACACAAATTAATAATCAATCATCTCGATATTTGGCTGAAAACATTGCTACCTGATTGTCTTGGAAAACATTTTCCTGTTTTTCAACATCTCTTTGTTGATTATAGTCCCGATCGAATTTGTAATCTTGTTATGGAAACTTTCGATGAACTAAACATATCTCTTGATGCCGAAGAAACAGATCAAGAACAGCGACAAATCATCGAACATTGTCAAGCAAAACTTCTTCGCACCAGTTCTTTTGACTTACCTTTAGTACTTTCTCTTCAGCCAAATCATGAGACTACAAAACTAATCGATCAATATTATGATCGACGTCAATCATTCACATTTAAAACACTCATTGATACTAGTGTGAATTCGACTCACCCGCGTCTTATCTACACATATACGCAAATCTTTCAACGAATCGAAGGACTACCCAGTGATGTTGAAGAAATTAAATTGAATGCATTCAAAACCGAACTTGAATTAACAAATAAAATCAAACGTTTTTATCAAGATCAAGAAACAAAATTAACTCGTCTTCTTTTGATTCGAGTTGATTATCATCACGAACATGAACATATTCTCTCATTAAAGCATGCCCTATTAAACGAACGTCAATTAGATTCTCATCGAGACATTTGGTTAATATTTCATTTACAACGAAATTTACTCAATCAAATTACAAACGATGTTCTATTCAGTAATTGGTCTATTGATATGATTGATGATCTCAATAAAGAAGATTTTATCCCAAAGAATATTCTTGAACTTCCTTCGTATCGTTCTCTGGTTCTCAGTCCACAATATACTTTATCTTCATGTGCATTCAACGATCTCGTTGATAGATCTTTAGCAAAAATTCGATATATTGTTCCGAATCAAAATGATGAAAAAGAAATAAATAAACGACGATATCGAATATGTCAGCAGATTATCGAAAATAATCCTGTTTCAAGTTCGCAGGATATTTGTCTGCGTTCAATTATCGAACCAATTCTAATGACGTTAATTAAAACTGTCGATATCTCGACTGATACACGTTTTACGGATTGGCGACTTGATCTTTTAACCAACGGTTTGACTATTGCTAGTTCTCGTTCATTTAATGATGCTTTACAGACAACGATTTCAATGTTTCACGAAACGTATTTCTTCTTATTTCTCACTCATTTGGAAAAATATTGTTTTCTTGATGCATTTCATTATCTTTCGAATGTTGATAATAATAAACCTCAACAAGATTTATGGATATTATGGAAAGATTGTTTGACGAAAACAATGGAAACTATGGATCTGACAAAAATGAATCTTGATATAGCGGAAATTCAACTTGTTTTCAACCTTCGATTACCTTGTGCAACTCTCGAATATGAAAATATTCGAATGATTCGAGAAAAAATTGAACAATTACAAGCCGATAATAATCAATCATTTGATTGTTTTAATTCTATAATCAATGAAATAAAAAAGACAAGTATCTATGGTGACGAATTCATGGAATTAGTTTTCAATGATCAACGATATTTTAATCTTTATTTTTATGATCAAATTGCGTTACTTTTATCGGAGAGAAATATTGATTTGAAACCTCAATCTGTACTCGATCTATTGATTAACAATCCTACTTATTCATTAGAACAGAAAGCACGAATATTCTTTGCACAACATACAGAATTCATTGAAATTGTTCGATTATTTGAAATTGGAACGCAATTAACAACAGAAAAGGAAATTTACCAAGTAATTACAACGCAACTGATTGAAAATCCTCGAGGAAACATTAAACCATCGGAATTTTACTCACTGGTCATTGCTAATGAGCATTTCTATCAACTTCCACCGCAAATAACTAGCATCGATGATCAATATAAATTTAATTGCACAAGTGATCCAATGATCGAAACAAGTCTAATGAATTTAATTGAATTGATTCTTTCGTTACCTGTAATCCTTCGTGCGACTAGTCTCGAGCAAATCACAACAAAATACAGTTTAATTGCGCACGGTGTTCATGATCTTGAATCATATTGGGTCAGCAATCTGGAAAAACTTCGATCATTTATCAGTTTGATTCGTTGTCTCACTGCTTTACTTCCTGCTGATGGAGCATTCGATGTCTTTAAAGGTGTATGTCAACAACGTTTCGATGGTAAATTCGTTTCTTGTCAAGCGATTCAGCAGTTTGTTACTGGCCTAACTAAACTCATCAAATCAGGAGGATCTACTAGCACAGAAAATGTTATTCATCGAACATTAATTAAACTTGAAGTCGATTTTCTGAAAGATTGGTTAGCTCATAACGGTGAGTCATATGGAGAAACTTTGATTTTAATGAACGAGAAGAACAGTGATCTTTGGCAATATTCTGCAAAGATTTTAACTTATATCGATAGAAGACTCGATTTATTTTCAACTTTAAAAGAAAATAATGGAAGAATTCCGCTGAATGACGATTACGAACAATTTAATCATCATCTAACCGTTGCAAATGAACCGACACATAAAGTCGAACGATTGTTAGTCAATCGATTTCATATGCATTTAATGCGAGATGCTTCGGCAGATCTCATCGAACAACAACTCATCGAACATTTGCCACATTTTGCTGAGAATCTTCAAGAAATTCAACAGAACAATCAAGTTATTGATTTACAATTGATTTCAATGATTGCTTGGGTAAAATATTACGCACAAATCTATTCATTTGCGTTAAATAACGATAGTCGAGAGAATGTTTTAACTAAAATCGATGAATTATTAACAAAAACCAATACACCATTTGGTTCAACATTGAAACTATTCATTTTCAAACAATTATTACAAACATCAGGACGTAGTTTAAACGTAATACGCGATGTTTATGTTAATAGGAATATTGTTTGGATAAAACCTTACATTCAACGTCCTCGAGATCTTCAAACTCAAAATATTCGTCGAAATTTCATTCTTCCAACTCCTCTTTTCGAATGTCAACAAGAATTTCAGCGTATCAGTGAAATTCTAAATGATATCAACGAAGTTGTTAAATTAAAACAAATCATACACGAATGTTCAACATCACAGAAATTGACCTATGCTTTCTTTATTTGGTTTATTCAATATTATTGTCGTTTTCTACAAGAAAACATTGAACCTGATGTTGGATTTATCCAATTGATTGAGCATGTAAACCAAGATTTAGTCAGTTCATTCACACCAATCGGTCATCGATTTCTTCTCTCTCTATGTTCGAATTTCTCGGATAATTCTTATTTTCGTTTACAATCAACAATGAAACCAACTGAAATTCATCAACGTTTCGTAGCTTTGAATATAATCGCTGTATTAATATCGTTTCGAGCTCTACCACAACAAACTCTACTAGCAAATCTTCTTTTTAATAACACCAAACAAATGCCTGATAGTTATCTTCAACATATCTCGAGTATCTGTCAGCCCGGTATGACTGTCAGTAATCCAGTCATTACGCAAATGATGGATGTACGTGATCAAGCTCGAGATCGTTTGAATCGAGGTGTTATTCATGCAGGAGGAAAATTTATTTTTCAATGTTCTGAGAATTGTCCATGGGTATTTATTTTTCATGATTGTGGCGTTCCCAACGATCGATTCATTTGTGTCTTATGTAAAAAACCAATCGGTGCACAAGGATACAATGTTCTTATTAAACGTAATCCTCCTCAAATTCAAATGCCTATTGATAAAGGTCTTAAAATGATCGATCAACGTATCGAAGAATACAATCGAAACGTTCGTGTTGGCTATCATAATACAAAATCTGCAGACACGAGTGTCATCGGAGAGAAATCCGACCATCTCGATCGGCCAGTTTCATTTCGTTTTATTCATCTTTTAACTCACAGTGTTCTTCTATTTTTACACGATCTCAATTATCTAACTGATGCCGATCTAACACAACATTTGAAATTATCGAAAACAACACATTTTCGTGATCATTATGAAAAAGATTATTCTCTTATTGCACAATCAAGCACTGATCATCAACAATGTCATATTTGGCTCTATAAACTTTTAAATCATCTTATCAATGAAGAATTTGCTAAAGCAGGTCTACTCAATACAAATGAAAATGTAATTAAACTGGAACAGATGCTTGAACAGAAACTCATTTTCGTTCACAATGAATCAATCACTAATGAAATAGCGGAATATAAACGAGCTTATGCCGAATTCAATCAAGAACGTGATTCGAAACCATCATTGGATAATTTCATTGACGAATTATTCGAAAATGAAAATGATTATCCACTTTTAAACTTTTTCAATGTCACTACATTTCATACTTCGGATCTTTTGAATGAATTTATTCTTAAGATGCAAACAGTTCCTCATGCCGAACAAACTTATCCAGTGACAACGTTTCTTTTTAAACGTTTTCACGATTACATGAACATTCAATATCTCTATTCAATCGTTGCTTTTTCAAATTATCTCATCGAAAAATTCAATCATCGTATCAAACGAAATGATGCTGCCGAAAAGAAAATCGTCGAATATCTTTTCCAAGGGTCCGATAATTCGACTTTCCAACAACTCTATGATGCCTTTCTCCATTCATGGTACGCACTTGATTTAAAAGAAGTTCGTTACGGATGTCAAGCACCAAAATTTGTTCATACTGTAACCAAAGAGAAATTCGCAGAGAATACAAGTATTGCTACACTTCTATTGAACACATCTCGAGATGAAAGTAGTCTTCTACTTGCGGCAACAATGAAAACAATTGCTGAATTACAAAATGAAATCGTTCATTACTTTTCGAATGTCATTGAACGTGATGTCAACACACAAATTCAACGGAAACAAATTCCGTTGCAATCGATTCGACCGGAAAATATTCTTCGACTTGATCCAGATGAGTTAAGTCAAAAATTAGTCGAGGGCAGTCTCGTTGTTAATTATCAATACGGAAAAGGCAAAGATATTATCTATGATTACGAAGAAATCGAAATCACTCTTCGAAATATGATCAGTTCGTTGGTATTAATCGATACAGACACAGAAAAACTACATTTTCTGAATTATCAATTCGAATTATACGGAGAAAATTCTTCGTTGATCAATGCTGTTCGAACTCGGATCAAACAAAAACAGTTACCCAACGATATTCGAATAAAATTGCATAGTCTTCTTGTTGGAATGAATCACGATGATATTCTCAATTATCTCGGTTCACTCGATTATGTTTTTACTTATTTAAGAAATAGTATTTCAAAAAATACAACAGAAACAACGGAAATTCAAAAATTTGTCGAAATTGATATTCATTCGCATTCGTGTTTGAATGAGAATATTCTCAATCGACCGCCATTTTCAACAATTGAACTTCAATTTATTATCGATCTCTATGAAATGATTGAAGAAATAGCTTTCGATCGAGTGCTACGTGCATATGTCAAAAAAGAATTGACAGAAGAAACATTCTCCGTCAAAGAACGACAACGGGTTCTCAGTGTATTTTCTCGAACAACTTTTGAAAAAGACACAATTGCGCCAACATTAAAAAGTATCGACGCATGGATTTCTATGCTTAAACGATTGATGATTCGAGTATTAAATGCAAATGTTAGTCTCGAAGTGCCATTGCAAGTCTATCTCGAACGAACAGATTTATGGACTGATCGAGTCAATGCTGAAGATCTCGGAACTTTTCAAGTCGATGAAGATGTTTTACTTCAACACACGTATGTTATTTTACAAGGCTTGGAACAGAAACAACAACCAACGACAACAACAACAAATCTGCAAAGTGTCAAAGAGCAAGGACAACAAGTTCAAACATGGCTCACAAAAACAGCAATATTGACAACAGCTCCCAAAGTACTCACGAATAAACAAGGAGACAAATCAAGAATTCGAGTTTAATATTTTCTTTTTTTTCATTATTTACTTTAAAAAAATATAATCAAGATAATAAATAACAACAGTTGAATATTCGTCATCATTTGCTCATCACTCACATAAAGCTATACTTTCACCTGTCGTCTTTTCTCAGCCGACCGTCTGCTAAAAATGGTTATCAATTGACCTTTTCGATAAGTTGCAAATCGACGGGGGAGATATAAAATGTCGATGAATTCTCATCGAATTCGCCTTTGAACATGAATCGAATAAGTAGTTTATCTGATTTTCCAGATGAATTATTTGTTTTAATTTGTCGTTATTTATCACCATGTGATATTTTATATTCATTTTACACACCTGATCAACCCGAACAACGATTCCATCAAATTATCTTTGATTATTACACAACTATTCGATTCGATCGACTCACCAACCAACAATATTTCTATTTAATCGATTTATTTCGTCATTCAAACGATTTATTTCGACCAACGAACTTAATCTTAAGCAACGAACACATTTCTCATTTAATTCATCGATTTTTCCATTCGATCTCTACGAACAAACTCGAAACGATCTTCGATTGTTTAACATCAATTGAACTCGTCGATTGTTCTCAACAAGATCTTCATTTCTTCACTCAATTCTCGTCGTCATTTCGGTCGATCCAACATATTTCAATCCGAACTCGAATTTCGAATCAATATCAAACCGAAGATTTATCCATTCGAACAGAAAATCAATCGATTTTAAAATTACTCTTCGACGAAACTCACAACAACTCAATCTCATCATTCAAAATCCACATTAATCACGGATTAATCTTATCGAAATCATTAACAGCCATTTCAACAATTCGATCGGTCGATCTTTCGTTAAAATCATTCGATGATTTAGTTATTTTATTGAACAATCTTCTGCCAAATGTCGAACAAATGATCGTTCATTTATTACGACCGAATTTCAACGAACAAATTCGTTTCGAACCGAAAATCTGCTCGAAATTACTCGACTTTCAATTATTCGATCATTATACCGAATTAACATTCGATCATCTCAAATTCATCTTCAATTTTATGCCCAATTTATCGAAATTAACATTAAGTCTTCGTCAAACCGATGATTATCGTTTTTGTCAAGGTTCGCAAATCGAATCTTTATTCGCCAATTTTCTTCCCAATTTACAATTATTTCTCTACACAATTACACATCGAGTGACTCCTCAAACGTTAATCGACGAGTTTCATCGATATTCAATTGAAAAAATCTTCTATTTCGATCACGAAAATGCGTATACAATTCATCTCTATTCGATTCCTTGGCCAAGTAATTCGAATGATCATCGACAAATTCCAACTGATTGTCATCGAAGTCATTTAACGGTCAAATCAAATCAACAAACACACATTTCGATTTCCAATCAACAAGATTTCGTCGATTTACAACTGATTTATCCAGCAGCTCGACAATTAACAACGAATTTATTAATTAATCGACAATTACCGATGAAAATTAAGAAATTAATCTTAACTCAAAATCAAAATTTTTATTTATTTAATCAATTTATTCAAACGTCAATCGAACAATTGATCTTGGATTTTCGTTTGACAAATTCGAATGAAATCGAATCACTTCATCGACAATTTCCCAATGTTAAATATTTGAAATTGAATTTATCGATCAATGAATTATGTTTGAAAACGATTTTCGATTTAAAACAAGAAAATCTTCGACGAAAATATTTCGATCGTTTAATTAACTTATCGATTCAATTCGATGATCGACTAGCGAATTTCCTTTATTCGGAAAGTTCGTTTATCGATTGGATTTATGAAAAAACTCATTTTAAGTTTTATCAACACGCATTTCACTTAGATTTTACCTTTCGAAATTTATCCATTTGGTTTTAATGTGTTTTTTCTTTTGTTTTGTTAAGACTTTTGAAAAATAAATAAATCAACGAGACTATATGAATTACATCGTCACTCTTGAATAAAAGAAAAGAAATCTGTTGTTTTTCTCTTTGTAACTTCGGGACACAACGGTCCTATACTACTGAGGAAAAGGTTGCGAATCCTTGTACTTGTAAGTTTAATACTGTGCAATGCACTTTAAGAATTACTCTTACTTCAAATCTATATTTTTTTTGTTTCAAAGGAAAAAGAGAAAAAAAGTAAAACGCTTTTTTTAATCAATGAATTCAAACGGCTTTTTCTACAAATGAAAAGAGTCTATAGTCGCAATCTGTGTTTTGTTTTCTCTTCTTTTTAAACTGAATACGTCTTCGTTGAGGGTGTTTATTTTCTCTTGCGAAATATTCAACCATTTCAAAACGAAATCAGTTTTATTCTAGTTTTCGAATGGTTCTATGCAAATCACTGGCAAACATATACGAGATCAGATGTGATTGTTTGGCCTGGGAGTAGTTTACAGTCACCATCCGGTTCTGCTGGACTCGGAGGCATCAATTTGAAGATTTACGTCATGGAATCTGCATCTTTCACAATGTCTGTGCCAGATCTTGATACGAGAGCAAATCGGTCTTGTACCACAAATAATTTTAACAGCAAATGCTAATTATAATAATGTAATTCAATCGACTGTCGATGGGAGGATTTGCGATATCGCAATGGGTGATATAGCACAATCATATAGAAACAAAGTGAAAGTGTTGATTTTTCGAATTCAATATTTGTCGATTCATTACGTGTGATTATTCGACAATCAACAGCTCGACTTATTCTCTTATATAAATCCATTTTCACGCAATCTTTAGTTCGTTTTACTGATCAGTTGTATCTGTGCAGCTGGTCTATTGTGTTTCAAAATTTGAATATGCGATCATAAATGTCTACTGTGGTTTAATTGCTGTTGCTGTTCTCTGCATTCTTTCGATTTTCTTACACACATTTGGATGAACCGATGCAGAAAATGAAATCATTCTGATTAACATCAATTTTTTCTTCCGTCGACCGGATGCTATCTTCATATCTGATGTATTTTTTTGTTCAATTAATAAAAAGACTTCATTTCCGTAATGTTGTGTTCTTCTTCTTGGACGTTTTTTTCTTTTTTACTTTTATTCGTAAGAGCGAATTGGCCTGTTTTCGATTCTTCAACAATTCAAATAGCAGGTCTTTTCTCTGATCCAGAAAATACATCCGAACCAAATCTCTCATCTGTTCAACGTCGAGCCATGTTTAAATCTGCAATTATTCTTGCAACTCAACAATCGAATTTAACAATCGATTGGAAAACCGTTCAAACCGGTGGAAATTTCATCACCGCGTTCAGTAAACTATGCTCATTGATGATAAAGTCAAATATAATCGGAATTATTGGACCGGAATATTCACGTGAAGCTCATGTTATTGCAAATTTTGCACAGTATATCGGTATTCCTGCCATTTCATATGCTGCGACAAATCCTGATCTATCCGATCGAAGTGCTTATCCAACTTTCTATCGAACTGTTCCTTCGGATGCATTCGCTGCAATTGCAATGATACAATTGTTCATTCGATATAATTGGACATCGTGTGTGATTATTTATCAAAATGATGAATTTGGATCAGGAGGAAATGACGCGATTCGAAATGAATTTGATAAAAATGGTTTACTAATTGTTGAATCTATTGTTTTTGATCTTATTACAACGAGTATTCGAGGTGATTTAAAAGAAATTTTACTTGGAAGTCCATCGAGAATTGTTATTCTCTGGGTATTTGAAGAATATACACCATTGATATTAAGAGAAGCAGTTGAACAAGATGTAGTTGGACCTCGTTTTACTTGGATTTCACGTTCCAAGATTTCATTCGAAACTTTCAATCAAACATCATCCGATAAATTAATTGGACTACTACTCTTAGAACCAACGTCGAGTCAAGTTATTCATGAACCTTACAATTTCGAATTATTCCAATCAGCAATAGAAATCTGGCAAAGTTATGAACCAGAAACCTATCCTCAATCAAATGTGATCGA
>Ga0209922_101660_pt1 | contig 20982 bp, 17 predicted proteins | sample ThiBiot_500_biof_FD_183946 | JGI IMG/M metagenome (GOLD analysis project Ga0209922, IMG submission 183946) | Wastewater bioreactor microbial communities from Cape Town, South Africa - Thiocy_expt_500_biof (SPAdes) | ecosystem: Engineered > Bioreactor > Thiocyanate-remediating > Anaerobic-Aerobic ...
GAGCTGCTGTTCGACGGCGCCGCGCGGCTCGAACGATTGCTCACCCTGATCAATGGCGCGATCCGCAGTATCGACCTCGTCATGTATATCTTCGAGGGCGACGGCGCAGGGACCGACGTTCTCGACGCGCTTGCCCGCGCGGCGCAGCGTGGCGTCCGCGTGCGCGCGGTCATCGACAGTTTCGGATCGTCGAATACGTCCGACAGCATCTTCGTGCCGCTGCGCGACGCGGGCGGCGAAGTGACCTATTTCTCGCGCCGCTGGCGTTCGAGCTATCTGATCCGCAACCATCAAAAACTGATCCTGATCGACGGCGATACCGCGATCACCGGCGGCTTCAACCTATCCGACGACTATCTGAGCGCGCCGCGCGCCGACTGCTGGTTCGATCTGGGGATGATCCTGCGCGGGCCGAGCGTCGCGCGCGCCGTCGAGTGGTTCGCGCAAATCCGCGACTATGCCGTCAACCACGACGGCAAACTCCTCATGCTCCGACGGCTGATCCGCGAATGGCCGGTCGAAAACGGCGCCGTGACCTGGCTTGTCGGCGGACCGACGCAGCGTCTCTCACCATGGGCGCGCGCCGTGCGCGCCGATTTGGGCGGAGCGCGTCAACTCGACATGGCGATGGCCTATTTCTCACCGACGCAGGGCATTTTGCGCCGGCTCGGGCGCGTCGCGCGCTTCGGGCGCGCGCGTTTCGTCATGGCGAGCAAATCGGACAATGCCGCAACGATCGGCGCCTCGCGTCTGCTTTACGGCTATCTTCTGCGCAAAGGCGGGGCGGTTTGGGAGTATCGGCCGTGCAAATTGCACATGAAGCTGATCGTCATCGACGACATCGTCTATATCGGATCGGCCAATTTCGACGTGCGAAGCCTGTTCGTGAATGTCGAGATCATGGTGCGGATCGCGGATCCCCATTTTGCAGAGCGCATGCGCGGTTTCGTCGCAGGACTCGAAGAGGATTGCGACGTAATTACCGCCGAAACGCACAAGGCCCGCGCCGGCTGGCTGACCCGGCTGCGCTGGACGCTTGCCTGGTTCGTGGTCGGTGTGGCCGATTATACGGTATCGCGGCGGCTGAATTTCGGGCTCGCCGAACCCGATCCCGAGCTTTGAGGGCTCAGTCTTTCCAGCCCCAGAACAGGAAACAGGGCGGGACATTGACCCATTCGAAGGCGTTGTCGATGCGCTTGAAATGTGCCGCGAGAAAATCGCGGGCGCGGGCACGGAACTGATAGACGAGGAAGGCCCCGCCCGGGCGTAGCACGCGGTGCGTCGCTGCCGCGATCGCCGGCCCGACGCCTGCCGGGAGCGTCGAAAAGGGCAGACCCGACAGCACATAATCAGCCTTGTCGAAACCGTGCGCCTTGACGATTTCCTCAACGTCTGCCGCGGAGCCATGCACCGCAACGAAGCGGCTGTCGCGGATCTCCTTGCGCAGATAGGCGATGAAATCCTCGTTCGTGTCGATCGCGATCAGCATCGCATCGCCCGCCAGCCGTTCGAGCACCGGGCGGCAAAAGGTGCCGACGCCGGGGCCATATTCGACGAACAGCTTGGTATTCTTCCAGTCGACGGGCCGCAGCATGTGGCGGATCAGCGTCGGTGACGAGGGCACGATCGACCCGACCATGACGGGATGCTTGATGAATCCCTTCACGAACATACCCCAAGGGCCAAAAAATCGCTTCAGCCTCTCGCGGATCCGACGGGACATCGCGATTTTCGATTCTTGGGCCTGCGCCCGCGGATTGGTCATGATGGCTTTCGCGTTGTTGCGGTTCTTGGTGGAGTGGCAAAATCGTGGCGGCGGTGCAAGAAAAGAGTCTGTCTTGACACTGGACAGACGCCCGGCGGCGTGTAGGGAAACAGGCACTTGCGGTAAATGGTTGGAAAACAGGGGGAGGACGAATTGAGCAATATGACGCGCTCGATTCCGGCCGATCGCATGGCCGTCCTCTTCGCCATCATGCTCGTCGCCGCCGCGGGCAATACCGCGATGCAGTCGATTCTTCCCGCCATCGGCGCCAAGCTTCACATCCCCGATGTCTGGGTCAGCCTGGCGTTCAGCTGGTCGGCCTTGCTCTGGGTGCTTACCGCTCCCTATTGGGCGCGCCAGTCGGACAAGCGCGGGCGCAAGGTGCTGATGGCGCGCGGAATCATCGGTTTTTTCCTGTCGATGGCGCTGTGCGGTGTGACCTTGTGGGCCGGGCTCCAGGGCTGGCTCGCCGCGGGCGCGACCTTCATTCTCTTCGCGCTTTTCCGCAGCCTCTACGGCGGCTTCGGCTCGGCCGCGCCGCCTGCGGTCCAGGCCTATGTTGCCGCACGCACCGATCCCGAGGAGCGCACGCAGGCGCTGTCGCTGGTCTCCTCCTCCTTCGGGCTCGGCACGGTGATCGGCCCCGCGGTTGCGCCCTTCTTCATCCTCCCGATCTTCGGCCTTGCGGGGCCGTTGCTCGTCTTTGCCCTGATCGGCCTCACGGTGCTTGTGATGCTGCGCTGGCGGCTTCCCGACGATATGCCGCGCTTCGCGGCACGCGGTGCGATCGCCTCCTATCCGCTCTCTGCAGGACCGGGCGAACCGACCGCCGAGGATGAGAATGAACTCGACCCCGCCGAGCAGGAATCGCTCGGCTGGCGCGACCGGCGCGTGCGCCCCTGGCTGCTCGCGGGATTTTTCGGCGGCCAGGCGCAGGCGATGATGCTCGGCGTCATCGGCTTTCTCATTCTCGACCGGCTGCATCTGCGTCTGAGGCCCGACGAAGGCGCAGCGATTACGGGTATCGTGCTGATGGCCGGCGCCTTTGCGACGCTGCTCTCGCAATGGGGGCTGATCCCGCTGCTCAAGATGACGCCGCGCACCACCGTCCTCTACGGCGCCGCATTTGGGGGCGTCGGCATCCTCATGACCGGGCTGGCGCAGGATCTGCACGCGATCGTTATCGGTTTCGCCCTCGCCTCGCTCGGTTTCGGGCTCTTCCGCCCCGGCTTTACTGCAGGCGCCTCGCTCTCGGTCCCGCGCCGCGATCAGGGCAGCGTCGCCGGGATGACGGCGTCGATCAACGGATCGGCCTATATCATCTCGCCGGCCATCGGCGTGCTGCTCTACAATTGGCACCCGATGATCAGCTATGGGCTGATGGCCGCTTTTTGCGGCTGGCTCGTTGTTTGGGGCTGGTCCGCCTTACGCCAGAACCAGCCCGCAAATTGAATATCAGCGCTTCGCGTCAGCCCTTCGCATCGTCGGCGTGCTTCTGCTCGCGAACGGGCTTCAGCATGCCGGGCGCGAAGAAGCCGATCGGATCAACGCTCATCGCCTGCTGCTTGATCTCGCCCTGAATCTTTTCATAGTCGCGCTCCATCGCCTCGGTGACCGAGGCGCGAGTATCCTGCAGCGCGGCCTCGAAATCGGTCATGGTGACGAGATTGCTCGCAATCGATCGCTTGAGCGCGGCAAGCCCCGCCCGGCGCACCAGATCCTCCAGATCGGCGCCCGTGAAGCGGTCGCTGCGCTCGGCGAGCACGTCGAGCGACACGTCATCGGCAAGCGGCATCTTCGCGGTGTGGATTTCCAGAATGCGGCGGCGTCCCTCGGCATTCGGAACCGAGACATAAATCAGCTCGTCGAGTCGCCCCGGGCGGAGCAGCGCGGGATCGATCAGGTTCGGGCGGTTTGTCGCGCCGATGACGATCACCGATTGCATCTCTTCGATTCCGTCCATCTCGGCTAGGATCGTGTTGACGACGCGCTCGGTCACCTGCGGTTCGCCCGACGTTCCGCTGCCGCGCGCCGGCACCAGACTGTCGAGTTCGTCGATGAAGATGATCGTCGGCGCAACGGCGCGTGCCCGCGCGAACAGCCGGGCGATCTGCTGCTCGCTCTCGCCATACCATTTGGACAGAAGGTCCGACGATTTGATCGCAATGAAATTCGCGTCCGATTCGCGCGCTGCGGCTTTTGCCAGCAAGGTCTTGCCCGTACCGGGCGGACCATAGAGCAGAAAGCCCTTCGCCGCGCGGATACCCAGCCGCCGGAACGCCTCGGGATGTTTGAGCGGCAGTTCGATGCCTTCGATCATCTTGTCGCGCGCCGCGTCGAGCCCTCCGATGTCGCTCCAGCGCGTTTTCGGCGCCTGCACCATCACCTCGCGCATCGCCGACGGTTGGACGCGCTTCAGCGCATTCAGAAAGTCGTCGCGCGTCACGCGCAATTCCGCGAGAACTTCGGGCGGGATCGTTCCTTCCTCAAGGTTCAGCTTGGGCATGATCCGCCGCACCGCCTCGATGGCCGCCTCGCGCGTCAGCGCGGCCATGTCCGCCCCGACAAAACCAAAGGTCGTGCGCGCAAGCTCGCCCAGATCGACGTCGTCACCCAGCGGCATGCCGCGGGTATGGATCGCGAGTATCTCGCGGCGCCCGCTCTCATCGGGCACCCCGATCACGATCTCGCGGTCGAAGCGGCCCGGACGACGCAGCGCCTCGTCAATCGCGTCGGGGCGGTTTGTTGCCGCAATGACCACCAGATTGGTGCGCGGTTCGAGCCCGTCCATCAGCGTCAGAAGCTGCGCGACGATGCGCTTTTCGGCCTCGCCGGTTACCTGGCCACGCTTCGGCGCGATCGAGTCGATCTCGTCGATGAAGACGATCGACGGCGCGGCTTTGGTCGCGGCCTCGAAAATCTCGCGCAGGCGCTTTTCGGACTCGCCATAGGCGCTGCCCATGATCTCCGGCCCGTTGATCAGGAAGAATTGCGCATCGCTTTCGTTCGCAACAGCGCGCGCAAGCCGCGTCTTGCCGGTTCCCGGCGGGCCGTGGAGCAGTACGCCGCGCGGCGGATCGACGCCGAGCCGCTGGAAAAGTTCGGGATAGCGCAGCGGCAGCTCGACCATCTCGCGCAGCTGATTGATCGTGTCGCCCAGCCCGCCCAGATCGTCATAGGTAACGTCGGTGCGCCGCGCGTCCTGCGGTTCCTGATATTCGGGCAGCAGCTCGACTTCGGTGCTTTCGTCGATGAACACGACGCCCTTCGGGTTCGCCGAGACAACAAGCAGGCGCACCTCGGCGAGCGCATAAGCGGGCGCGTTGAGCATCTGGCGCAGTTGCGGCGGCATATCGCCTGCGGGAACGCGCTGTTGCCCGGCGGTCGCGACCGTATCGCCGGCGACCAGCGGACGGCCGAAGAAACTGCGCTTAAGCGCATTGGCCGAGCCCTGCAGCCGCAGATTTTCCTGTGCAGGCGCGAAAACGACGCGTGTCGCGGGCCGCATCTCGACCCGGCTCAGGTGCACCATATCGCCCGCGCCGGCGCCCGCATTGGCGCGTTGCAGACCATCGAGGCGGATCACCTCGATCCCCTCATCCTCGGCATAGGGCGCTACGACACGCGCCGCGGTGTCGCGTTTGCCACTGATCTGGATGACATCGCCCTCGGTCACCCCGAGTTCAGCCATTGCGGTGCGCGGAATCCGGGCGATGCCGGCTCCGCTCTCTTCCGCCCGCAGCGTCGCCACCTGAAGCTTGACCTGCTTTTCTTTTACCGGTGCGTCGGCCAACGCCAATCTCCCACAAAGAGTTCAGAACGGCGAAGATAGGACGGCGGTTCCCGATTTGCGACCCCTAGGGTCAGGACCAATCATGCCGCACTGCACAAAAGTCTGGCGCAGGATTGACACGCATGTCATCATCGCCATCGAGACAGATCATGCCACGCCTTCCTCCCCTCAGCAGTATGGAAGCCTTTCTGGAGGTTGCCCGTCATGGCACGGTGAAGGCCGCCGCGAGCGAGCTTGGCCTTTCGATGCCTGCCCTATCGCGCCGTATCCAGACGCTAGAGCATGCCGTCGGTCGACCGCTGTTCGATCGGCATCACCATGGGCTGCGACTGACCGAGGCAGGGCGCGACCTGCAGGACCAGTTGTCGCCCATCCTCGACGAGCTGCGCAGCGTTATCGGCCAGGTCGGGAGTCCCGACGCGTCGGTAAGGCTGCACCTCAATGTGCTGCCGCTCTTTGCGCAGCAACGCCTGTTCCCGCGCTTGCCGGAACTGCGCCGCGCGCATCCCGAATTGCACATCGACATCGACACGCTGTCGCACGGGGAAGCGCGGCTCGGCGAAGGCATCGACGCCGCGATCGCGCTTGCCCGCGCGATTGATCCGGCGCTTTATGCAGCCAGGCTCGATCAGGACAAAGTGTTCCCGATCGCGGCGCGGGGACTGACCGATGGCGAGCGCCCGATTGCGGTGCCCGAACAGCTGCAGCGCGCGACGATCCTGCTGCACCGCGAAATGCCTGAAACCTTCAACGAATGGCGCAATGCGATCGGCATGCCGTATCTCGAACCGATGGGGACCGATTTCTTCGATTCGGGACCGCTGATGCTAGAGGCTGCAGCACAGGGCATCGGCGTCGCTTTCATGCACGGTCATCATTTCGACGACGCGCAGGATCCGCGGCTGGTGCGCCTGTTCGATTTCGACGTCGACAGCCCGTACAGCTACTGGTTCGTCTGCCGCCCCCGCGCGCTGCGCCAGCCCGCGGTCAAGCTGTTCCACGACTGGCTGCTCGAAGCGAAGATCTAGGGTCAGGACGCTAGGTCGGCGGCGACAGGGCTTCGCCGCGCATCTGCGCAGCTATATCCCAAACCGCGATGAACATAGCCGCGATCACCGGCCCGATGACGATGCCGTGAAATCCGAACAATTGCAGCCCGCCCAGTGTCGTGATCAGCACGACATAATCGGGGATGCGCGTCTCGCGCCCCACCAGTATAGGGCGCAGCAGATTGTCGACGATGCCGATGACGAAGAGGCCGCAAAAGACGAGCACCGCTCCCTGCCAGATCGCCCCGCTGAAAAAGAGATAGAGCGCCATCGGCACCCAGACGAGCCCGGTTCCGACCGCCGGTATTAGCGATGCCGCGCCCATCAGCACGCCCCAGAGCAACGGTGCCTCGACCCCCAGCATCCACAGCACCGTCCCGCCGATCATACCCTGGATGATCGCGACAACGATGCTGCCCTTGATCGTCGCGCGCACCACCACAATGAACCGATCGACGAGCAGACCAAGCTGGTCGGCGCGCAGCGGCACGGCGGCCGCAACACGGCGCTGCAGCGCATCGCCGTCGCGCAGCAGAAAGAAGGCGAGATAGAGCACGACGCTCAGCTTCACGAGCAGGCCGAAGATGCTCTGGCCGAACAGCAGCGCCTGCCCCAGCACCGCGCGCACGCCGTCGGCCGCGCCCGATCCGAAGACGTCGCGCGCGTCGGCGAGATTCTTGACTCCCAGATTGGCGAGCAGGGTCGTCGCCCAACCGGGTAATCCGGCAAACAATGTCGTGAAAATGCGCGCAATGTCGATATCGCCCGACTGAATGCGCAGATAGACCGTCGTCGCCTCCCCGACCAGCGCCACGCTCAGGATCGCCGCCGGGAGGATGACAATCCCGACGATCAGCAGCAGGGTCAACAAGGCGGCGCTGTTCGGCCAGCCGGGCATGCGCGCGAGCAAGCGGCGATAGACCGGCGTGAACAGGATCGCCGCGATTACCGCCCAGAGGATGGCCGTCAGAAATGGCCACAGAACGAGCGCGAAAGCGGCCGAAATGGCGATCAGGATGACCAGAAAGGACCAACGCCCGTCCGTGCCCCGCCCTTCACCCTCACTCGCCATGATCCATCACCCCCTACCGCATCTCCCCCTTCCCTAGCGACGACGCGGTCGCCCGCATAGGTGGCATATATCGGACGCCGGCTTGCACCGGGTCTCACTTATGAGTCTCAGGAAGAAATGGTGCCGCTGGAGAGGACTGAACTCGCAGATGCACTTCTAGAAACCGCAGTTTTCTGCTACTTATGAGCTGCCGCTTGCGGGTATTTGTGTAGCAGTCCTGCGGGGAGCTCAAGCGCCTAGTCTTCGATGGGCGGACAAAGGCCTCGAGCTTCGGATAGCATTTCGTCAGCGTAAGCGACCACTAGGGGGGCGATGTCCTTCGCCGTGTGGGCTTCGATCTTCTGTCCTCGGTGCTCCTGAGGGGGACGATAGTTCACGCCCCTATTTCGGGCGGCGTGAAGGAGGATTTCCTGTTCGAACACTTTGACATCGCCCATACCGTCGCTGACCCCATAGGGACGTCCTGCGGAATCGAACGCCAATCCTAGCATTCCCCCACTGCCCGTTACGGTGCCCTGCACAGCGAACTCCGCCTTCCCGGCAGATCGCACAATGGAATGCTCACCGGCGTTCCGAGCTTGATGCATATACTGCAACAAGGGGTCGGACTTACGTTCGGCTCTCCTCTTCGCAAACCATTTTGTAGCTTCGGGGGTCGCCTTTGCTGCCTGTTCCAGTTTAGAATATATTGTGCCGAAGATGTTGACCACATCCAGCCACGCGCCCTCCCGCTCTTCCAGTGGAGCTTCGGAAGCGACAACCGCTGCCGCTATGCTCATTCGCGCAAACCGTTCCTGGGCTTGCTCTAGTCCGTCTTGGTCCATTTTCCTCCGATAGGACATAGCCTCGTTACGGGATAGCCGTCAGTGCAGGCATATCAGGAACGCGATAAGGCGACCAATGGCAGATGAAAGCGGCAATATCCTGAAGGAGCTGCCGCTGCTCCAGCTGACCAATGGGTTGCGTGAAGAGATAGGGGGGCAGCGCGGAGCGATAGAAGTGCGTGGCCATCGCGAGCGCCTGCGCGTCAGGAAATGTTGTCGGCGGCGCCCCCGCGAGCTTCGCAAGGGTCTCCGCTGTGCGTCTCTCATATTCCGCCGCGATCATGGCGACGCGCGCCTGCGCCGCTCTCTTGTCATCTTCCCCTGCGGACTTGATGAACTCGGCAGGGAGGATTCTCGCCACGTCGGACGGGCACCGCTTCCGAAACTGCCACTTCGACGAACGCTTATTACGGCTCAACGCGTAGGTCGTTTCCATGCCTTCCATGAAGCATATTTGTGTAGCAGTGGAAGGCCAATAGTGGCATAAATCAGGGATTTCTAGGGGTAGAATGGTGCTGCTGGAGAGGATTGAACTCTCGACCTCACCCTTACCAAGGGTGCGCTCTACCACTGAGCTACAGCAGCATCCGGGCCCGGAGCGGCGTCGCACTCGCTGGGCAGGCGCGGCCTATGGCGGGGCGGCCCGCGCCTGTCAAGGTGCGAGGCTTGACCTTTTGCCGAATTCGCGGGCATGGACGCGGCAATGTCCAAGACGCCTTCCCCCGCCGATTTGGAGCGCGAACGCCGCCTTGCGGAAGCGCTGCGCGCGAACCTGCGCAAGCGCAAGGCGCAGACGCGCGAGGCCCGGACGCACGACGAAAAGTCCGGCGACGCACTTAAAGACTGACCGTCACCGTTACCGCGTCGCCTTCCGCCAAGCCCTCTGCCTTGCGCACAGCCGCTTTGACCGGCAGCAGCCAGCCGCCGCTTTCCTTGTGCGGGAAGACCGACGTATTCCAGCAGGTATCACCGACGGTCGCGCGGACCTTTGCCGACCCGAATCCCTTACGGCCGTCGAGCCACTGTCCGCCGATCGCTGCGAAGCGGATCCCGTCTGCCGCCTCACCCGCGATGGTCAGGAAAAACCAGGCTGCGGGCGCGGTCGCCGACTGCCAGCGCCAGAGCGGCGTCGTGACGGTGAAATCTTCCACGCGCGCCTATTTCGCCGCGATGGGCCGGATCGGCACGGGGATATTGCAGATATCGGCGCCGCCTGCAGGGCGGATGAAGAAGGGATCGCGGCGGTTCGCGCGGGCGTCGGCATAGCTGGCAAAGGCGTCGCTGTCGGTCGACAAATACTCGAAGCGCGGCTGGTCCCCCGCCGACAGGTCGCTGACAAGCCTGATCGAGCGGATCCCGACGCGCTCGGCTTCATCCTCGTAAAAACCCAGCGGTCCAGTGCCACGCGGCAGGCTCGACAGATATTCGATCCCGCTGATCACGCGACCGACGAGCGCGATATTGCGGTCGAGGTGGCGCGGCGCGTGGCCGATGACGGCATAAAGCTCGGCGCCCGAACCGGTATCGGGCGACATGTTACGGCCGACGCCGACCATGCCATAGCAATGAACGGGCCATTCGCTCTGATGATCATAGGCGACAGGCCAGCCTGCGACAAAACCGGTGAATTCTGCGTACGCATCGCCGCGCGGTCGGTGCGGGGACGGCGGCAAGGCCGGACTACGGGTTTCATGAGCCACCAAGATGTGGGGCAGTACCGAATATTCACTCTCCGGCACCGTTACCAAACCCTCGGGCAAAGGCTTCTTCTCGGTCGCGTCCCCCCACTGCGCGACATAATTATCCTGCACCCGGTTGACGCTGGTGCCGTCCCACCAGCGAGCGGCGGCGAGCTTGCGGATATTGCCGATCCAGCCCTGGCTGAACGGCGCGGGCATCAGCTGGATGACCACGCGGCGCGCCTTGCCCTTGGCGTCGGGCGTAAGGTCCACCACGAGCAGGTCCGACGCCGGGATCGCAATCCAGTCCTTCGCGGGCGCCGCGGCCGCAATCTTGCCCGGCGACGGCACCTCAGTCGCTTCCTGGGCTTGAGCGGGAATGGCGAGCGATGCCGCAGCCGCGGCGAGCAGAAGATATTTCATGCCGCCTGTCTGCCATGGCCATGCGACTTGCGAAAGCCCCGCCAAGCGATTAGGGCGCGCCTTCCAGTGCAAGATGCGGAGCGGTGGCCGAGTGGTCGAAGGCGCTCGCCTGGAAAGTGAGTATACGTCAAAAGCGTATCGAGGGTTCGAATCCCTCCCGCTCCGCCAAGTCTTTGATTAAATTAGATTTTTTGTGCCGCTACGGCCAAAAACTCCAGTTGCTTCTGCCAAGATAACGGCAAGTCTGGATGCCGCAACAAGTCGGGTCCCAGATGGTCTGGTAGCGTCCCTGCGAAAATTGCTTCCACAACGGCGGGTGCGAGGAAGTTCAGACGCACCATCCGAGAAACCCAGGAAGGGTTGAGTCCCTCTCGCCGCGCAATGTCGGCAATACGGATATCCCCGCATTTGAGCTCGGACCACCATTCGCGAGCCTTCACAATATGGCGCGCCAATTCGAGATTTGGCTTCGCCCGGTTGGGCGAACGCCCATTTTGTTGAACCAACCGGACCGCTTTGCCTGTCCGCATTGTCCTCGCCGCCGCTTTCAATGCGATCGTGTCATCATGGGGGACACCTGCGATCGCCAGGCCATTTAGGAGCGCCGACACATCGAGTTGAACCTCAACGTATGATGAGCCGATGATCACTTTTCGAATGAGAGACCTGACCGTGAAATAGTCACGCTGATCGACCGCGGCTAGCATGGCTTGCGCCCTGGGCTCGAGGCCCGCGATATCAGACGGGCGCAGTTCGACGTCCGCCTTGAAAAGGAGAGCGAACGGATCCTGAAGTTCTTCGCAAATTAGTTGAGAGACCGCCGCGTCCAGCTCTCCGTTGGGAATACGCATCGGATTTCCGGGCGCGCCCGCATCGGAAGCCTGGTCAACCACGTAGTAGCGATACCGCTTTCGTCCCTTGCAGGCATGATTCGACTTGAAGCGCCTGCCGTCTTCGGTCTCAACCAACCCGGCGAGCAATATCGCGTTCGGTCGCTTGGTCGCGTGATAACCCTGCCGGTTCGTTCGTAGCAAATGATGCGCGGCGTTCCATAGCTCGGCCCCGACAATTGCGTCGTGCTGACCCTCGTACAACTTCTCCTGGTGCGCAATCTTGCCCCGATAGACCGGGTTAGAAAGTATCTTGTATAACTGGCCGCGCGAGAATTTTCCGCCGCCCGTTTCTCGACCTGAGAGAGCTATCCGCCGTGGCAACCGTATCTGCTTTCGATCCAGTTCATACTCGAGCAAGCGCACGTTCCCGGTTGCCACATAGCGCTCGAAAATCTCGACGATCAGCTTGGCGTGGGCATCGACGATCTTCAGGCTACGTCCGGCAGGCTCGTAACCCAAAGGTGGATTTCCGCCCATCCACATTCCCTTGGCCTTAGAAGCTGCAATCTTGTCGCGAATTCGCTCTGCGGTGATTTCCCTTTCGAACTGGGCAAAAGACAGGAGCATGTTGAGCGTTAAACGTCCCATGCTCGTCGTCGTGTTGAACGATTGCGTGACTGATACGAAGCTGGCCTCAGACGCCTCCAGCACCTCGACAAGCTTCGCAAAATCCAGCAGCGAGCGTGTAAGCCGATCAATCTTGTGGACAACCACGATGTCCACCCTTTTCGCTTTTACGTCTGCCAGAAGCGCTTGCAGCGCAGGCCTCTCCAGAGACCCGCCAGAAAACCCGCCGTCATCATAGCAGCGCGGTATCAATACCCAGCCATCGGCCGCCTGACTCTTGATATATGCAGTGCAGGCCTCGCGCTGCGCGTCGAGCGAGTTAAAATCTTGGCCAAGCCCCTCGTCGGTCGATTTGCGGGTATATACAGCGCAGCGCAGCCGCTTCATGCAGCTGCCGCTTTCTCAGTAAGACCGAAAAACGCCGGCCCAGACCACTGCGTCCCCGTGATCGCCCGAGCAATTTCGCTGAGTGACCGCCAAGCGCGCTTCTGCCAAATCAGGCTGCCGTCGGCGTCCACGACAACGACATGCAAGCGCCCCTTCCATTCTCTGACGAGACGCATTCCTGGTTGAAGCGGCAAACTAATGGCCTTCCCGCGCGCAAGATAATCGAGCCGCCGATTTACCTCCCGCGACAAATCTCCAAACCTAGATTTTTGCATTTCGAACGCGATCGCCAATCGCAATACAGTAGCACTCACCTTCGGTACGGGGTCACCATATGATGCCTGCCATTTCTTGCGCAGAGCAGGCAATGGCATCTCGGCTAACAACTCTAGGTCAGAATATACTGCATAATCCGTTGCGCTCTCTCGTCCATGATTTTCAATCGGTCTCTTTTTCATAGACAAGGCGATCGCTCGCCCCGCCTCACAAGTCGAGTGCAAAAAGACTTTTCAAACAAAATAAGAAGCTATTTCCATATCGCGCGGAATATGTGTGAAATTTAATCACAGTTCTCATCTATACATATCTTGTCACTGGACTTAATTCAGCATTCGAGCATTCATTATGAAATGCAACGCGAACCACATATCGAATGTGCTGCGGCACGCGGGTTGCTCAACCTCGCCCTGATCGCCGCTGAAGATGCCGCAACGATTGCGGCGTTTCCGCCAGCTGACGAAGCTGGCGCCGACGTCTCCCAACTAATTGAGCTGGGGTATCGGATAGCAATTCTCGCAGAAGCAATTGAAGCGCTACGCTCGCCGATACAGTAGCCGCGATTTTGGCCGACCAACGATGGCGAAGAATTCGCCTAATCCAGCAAACGCCCCGGCGCGATCTCAAACGGCTTGGCAAGTTTCTCGATTACCGTGGCTGTTGGGTTCCGCCGTCCTCGCTCGATGTCGCTGACATAGGTGCGGTGGATGTCGGCGCGGTCAGCATAATCCTCCTGACTCCAGCCTCGCTCTTCCCTGAGGCTTCGAACATTCCGACCGAGGCGAACGCGTATATCCACGCCCGATTAAAGAGCGCCATGTGACTGATTGATCTACAGACGATCAGTGACAATGAACTTGACTTGCCGCTCTCACAGAGCACTAGATGCGTCACTGATCGTCGACACGCAATTGGGCAGACGACCGCGATGGAGGGTATATGAAGCTGGCGTTGGTTTTGGCGGCGGGAAGCGTATTGATGCCACCTGTTGCGCATGCACAATCATGCGCATCCTATGTTGGGCAGGTCGTTGCGCCGCGAGATATTGACGACGTCATGGCTCCGTTTCGGGCGATCGGCGAGAAAGGCGAGTTCGAAAGTACCGACCAATATAATAGCCGGAAGAGCGCAGCGATCGCGAAACTCGGTGGAACCCTGATTGTTCGAAAGGCGCCGGAGGACCGGAAGCACCTGCTCTACGACGCCGATGCCCAGCAGCTCAACATCGTCTCCTACGCCTTCCGGAATCTCGGATTCAATGCCGACGCGCTCTTTGGTCCGGGCGCCCCCTATCGCGGAGTCATGGAATCGAGCTACCTCAATATCGATGTCGTCATCAAAGAAGACGAGACTGTCACCGGCTCTTATTCCGCATCCAATTCCTACGGAGCTAAGACCCAAGTCTCCAAGATATTCCGGCGTACGCGCGGGATTTTCGAATCCAAAGCGGTGTACGGTAAGGACGCGCTCTTCCCGGCGGCGCAGAACGGCAGCAACATCGCCGGCAGCATTCCGATGTCGCCGCAGGATGCGATGCGGCTAAAGCCTACGCTTCAACTCGCATTCGTGGTCGCGCCCAAGGCTCCCTATTATCTGAGCGCCCTCTATGACTACCCGTCGACACCAACGATTCGGAACCCGCGCGAGGTCAAGAACGAGGTGTCCGCACTGATCGCCGACATTCAGTGCGGTCTCGTACTCGATCCTACCAACATCGTTCTCGGGGGCTTCGAGACGCGATAGATCACCGTCGCTTCGCAAAGTCAGCTTCGGTCAGCAATCTTCCGGTGTCGACGGCAGCGAGGAACTGAACGATGCTATCGACTTGGTCGTCATGCCGAGCGTGCGGAAAGCTGGCGAGTTCATCTTCGAACGCCTTGAGCCAGGGAGCCTGTCGGGGAACCCAGATTTCCCCACGCTCCAATTTGGGTGACTGCTGGGAAGCACGATCCTGCTTCGAGCCCACGGGTTTCAGGTCATAAATCCAGTTGTGCCGCTGAAATCGAAGGTTCTGGTACAGGCTTATGCCAGCCCCCGCCTTTTCAACAATCACGAGATCGGCGCACCACTTAGCCCGTAGCGCGAGAACGGCCTTTTCTAGCTCGGGGAAGGAGAGCCTCTCCCGATAGATGTCGAGCAAATAGCATTTTTTCCCCGACAGCGCCCAGGTCGAACAGACGCTGTAGTCATTATGATCGTTCAGTTCGTATGCCGTATCCCAGCTCTGGAATATTCCTTGAACCTGATATGGCGGTGGACGCTCGTCAAATCGTTGCAACCATGCAAGTTTGAAGATCGCGCCTCCGGGTGGCAGCGGCCGCTGGTTGTACTGGGCCTCAAAATCCTGCTCTCCCATTTCCGCACGGAGGCGCGAAATCGTTTCATCTGAAAAGCGGGCATCGTGCAGAATGTTTCCGGCAGGACGTTCAACCTGCCGCATCGGAGCGACCTCGATATATTGCTCGCGATCCACAACCAGGGGTAGAACAAGCTCGTCCCATCCTCCGGCATCAAGGAGCCGCCCCGGCAAGTCTTCCATATGAAGGCGCTGCGCAATCACGAGAATGCGGCCCGTTTTGGGATTATTCAGTCGGCTGGTGACAGTGTTACGATACCAATCATAGGCACCATCTCGGGCAACCTCGGAATAGGCGTCCTTCGCCTTGATAGGGTCATCGATGATGATGAAGTCACCGCCGCGGCCCGTCAGCGTACCACCAACGGACGTCGACAAGCGATATCCGCCTCGCGTTGTTCTGACCTCCTCGGTACTGGTCTTTTTGGGATCGAGATGTGTGTTGGGAAAAACGCGCCGATAGTAATCGGTCTGCATCAACCGGCGCATTTCGAACGCAAAATTTGCTGAGAGATCCTGGGCGTAAGATGCGCAAATAATCTTCGCGCTTGGGTTCCGACCCATAATCCAGGCGGGCGCGCACACGCTGCCGATAAAGCTCTTCATCGTGCGAGGAGGCATCGAAATGATCGACCGACGGTGTTTCCCATCGAACATCTTACCGACCCGATGACAAATGGCGTGGATATGCCAATTATCCTCGTAGGGCTCGTCGTGAAGCTGTCGGAACGCGCCGCGTGTGAACACCGCGAGGTCGCTTTGGCACAGCTGGTCGTGAGCACGGCGCACTGAATGAGGGTCAAGCTCCATCAGTCTCTCCCGACCTGCCATGGTATCGGAGATATTCTTCGATCGCGGCAAGGTCTTCGCGCGTGTCTTCTGTGGGAATTACAACCGTTTCCTGGGCATCTTCAAAACGCTCGACCAAGGGCAGGAAGCGGTCGAGAGCCTTGAGATCACCCTGGCAGGCAAGAGTGGCGACGTGGAGAAGCATGAGCTCCTTGCGCTTCATCTTGACTGGCTTTCCCTGGATTTTTGCCGAAACCTTCTCGTCGGCAATCCGGTTGACCATGGTCTTCAGATTGGGTGAGCCCTTGGGCCTTCCCCTGCCGCTTTTGTTCCCTTTCTTGAAGCGCGTCTTTTCCGGTGGCCGGCCATAACCGACCTCGTAGTTCGGGTGCCCGGTCGGTTCCCCGTCTCTGCCATAAACCGTCGTCATCATTATTCCCCCTCGTCCCTGACGCCAGACGCCCGCCTGACGGTGACCTCGTCGAAGCTTTCTCCGGTCGCGATGAGAACGGCGCGCTGTCCCGAGTACTCCTGCCAACGCCGGATCGACACATCGACAAAGCGCGGCTCCAGCTCGATCCCGCAGCAAATCCGACCGGTCTTCTCGGCCGCGATCAGTGTGGTGCCCGACCCCAGAAAGCTGTCGATAACCGTTTCGCCCCGGGAGGTGACGTCGAGAATCGCATCGCAGATCAGCTCGACAGGTTTTGGTGTCGCATGATGCTGGAGCATTGCATTCGCTGAGGATCCCGGTCGGTTCGCACCGGGTGCACACCAAACGTTCTGCCGATCGCGACCATTTTTGCCGAGCGCGACATTGTTTGTGTGAGGTGCTTCGCCCTTGCAGAAAACGGCGATCAGTTCGTGGGCAGAGCGATACATTGCGCCCATACCCCCCGATTGCTTATACCAAACCACAAGATTGATCAGCGTGAGGCCTGCAGTCTCGCCGACGTCGAAAAGGAGGGAGATAGATCTCCAATCCATAAAGACGAACAGGACGCTGCCTTCGCGTAGACATTTACTCTGGAGCGTTATTGATCGAAGAAGGAGGTCTCGAAACCCGTCGCGGGTCAATTCGCCCGACCCCATCACGAACTCGTCGTGAACCTTCTTGCCGAGGCCGCTAACATTGCCTTTAATCCGAACGTTGTACGGCGGATCGGTGAAGACAGCATCCGCCTTTTCGTCGCCCATGAGCGCCCCGAAAGCCCCCTCATTCAGCGCATCGCCGCAAATTATGCGGTGCTTTCCTAAACTCCATATGTCGCCGACCTTGGTAGTCGGTATGGCAGGCGGTTCCGGTAAATCATCCTCACGGGGGGTTTCCGGATCGATCGGATCGGCGAGAATGATATCCGCTTCCTCAAGCGAAAAGCCGGTATCATCGAGATCGGCACCGAATTCGATCAGCTCTTCGAATTCGACCTTCAATTGATCGAGATCCCACTCCCCTTTCTCGCCTAATCTATTCGAGGCTAGCCGAAGGGTCCTGATCTGGATCTCATCGAGATGCTGACACTGGATCGCCGGCACTTCGCGAATTCCGAGTTGCGTCGCCGCCGCGATGCGGGCCTGGCCATCGACAACCAGATTACCCGATATGAGGATCGGTACGCAGAAACCGTGGCTGGTGATCGAACGCGCGATTGCTTCAACATGTTTCTGGTCGAGCTTACGGACTTCATGTCCCGTGGACCGGAGTTCGGCGATCGCCGCCGTCTCGAACAGCAGTGTCGGAAGCGGATCGTTCCGCCCGCTACGCTCGGCCACCAATCGCCGCGACGCGAGCGCGTTGCGACGTCGTCCCGTCTTGTCGAGCTTGGCTCCCTTTAAACTGCCTTCCTTCAAACGCTTTACAACCATTTCAACCTCCAAAGCAAAACCCCCGCCGGCGCTGGCGCGCGGCGGGGGTCTCGCGGAAGGAAACCGACCGGCCCGCGCGTCTGCGCAAACACTGGTCGACCGATCCTTCCTTGGCTGGTCGAAACGCCTTCTCTCGAAGGCTTGACCTTAATGGATACCTTCTCCGCTCGGTTTGCAAGAGCGCTTTGAAATTTTTCTGGCACTTCCCGTCTATGCCGTAGCTCATGCCGTTAAATCATCCGGGATTCCCGACAAATTCCCGTTATCGAGAAACAGGATTTTATCGGCGTGCCGCGGGAAATCCGGCGCGCATCGCGGAGCGCTCCAGCCTGATGGCACGCGAAATGCCGGAATTTCCCGTTATTTTCCCGTTAAGTTGGGAATCCGACCGGAGACCGGTTCGCACTGGACTACGTCCACCGCCATCAGGACTTGAACCCGCCCGCCGCAGCGCTACACCCGCGGCATGCGTAACATTCTTATCCCCAGCGCGCTCGCGCTCGCCGCCGCCCTTTCCACGCCCGCTCTCGCCCGGCCGATGACCGAGGTCGATCTTGCGACGCTCAATCGCGTTGCCGCGCCCACGGCTTCGCGCGACGGGCGATGGGTCGTGTTCCAGATGACCGAGACCGCGCCCGAAACCTACAAGCGCTCGACCGGGCTCTGGCTCGTCGATCGCAAGGCCAAGGACGCCAAGCCCGCACGAATCGCCGATGCCCCCGGCAAGAATGAGGCGTCGCCCGCATTTGCGCCCGACGGCAGTCTGTATTTCATCTCGAACGCCTCGGGCAGCGATCAGGTCTGGCGGATCGATCCGAAGGCCGGCACGCCCGCGACGCAGGTTACTGATACCAAGGCCGATGTCGCGGGCTTCAAGATTTCACCCGATGGCGCGCGCCTGCTCGCGTGGGGCGATATCCCCATGGAGTGCGCCGATTTCGGCTGCGACGCGAAGGACGTAAAGGACAAGGGCGCGCTTGTCGGCCCCGGCAGCGGACGGCTCTACAAGGACGGCACCGGCTTCGTCCGTCACTGGGACACGTGGGAAACCCCCGGCACCCACAGCCGCCCCTTTGTTTTCAATCTGGCGGACGGCAAGGCGAGCGCGGCGCGGCCGGTCGCGGCCGGACTGGTCGGCGACGCGCCGTCGAAACCCTTTGGCGGCGGCGAAGAGCTTGCCTGGGGCGCCGACAGCCGCACCGTCTATTTCACGCTGCGCAAGGCCGATCGCCACGAGCCGACCTCGACCAACCTCGACATCTATAGCTGGCTCGTCGACAGCCGGATGATGCCGGTCAATCTGACGGAGGCGAACCAGGCGACCGACACCCTGCCCACCCCCTCCCCCGACGGCAAATGGCTGGCCTATGTCGCGATGGCGCGGCCGGGGTATGAATCCGACCGGCAGGGCGCGCAAGCTCACCGACGACTGGGACCGCTCGGCCGCCTCGATCGCCTGGGCCGCCGACGGCAAGGCGCTGTTCGTTACCGCGCAGGACACGCTCGAACATCCCCTGTTCCGCGTCGATGCGGCGACCGGCAAGGTCGAACGGCTAAAGGCGTCGAACGAAGCCTTCGACGGCAACATCGGCGACGTCAGCGTGCTCGCTGGCGGCGCGCTGCTCTATGCGCGCAACACCGCCCTAGCCCCCACCGACGTCTATGTCCGCGATGCCAAGGGCAAGGTGACGCAGCTCACCGCGGTCAACGCCGACCGCATGGCCGAATTCGATCCGGTGCGGCTCGATCGCATGCAGTTTGCCGGCGCCAATGGCGACAAGGTGTGGGGGATGATCCTCAAGCCCGCGAATGCGACCGCCGCGAAGCTGCCGGTCGCCTTCATCGTTCATGGCGGTCCGCAGGGCAGCTTCGGCAACAGCTGGTCAACGCGATGGAACCCCCGCCTGTTCGCGCAACAGGGCTATGGCGTCGTCACCGTCGATTTCCACGGATCAACGGGTTACGGGCAGGCCTTCACCGACAGCATCAACAAGGATTGGGGCGGCAAGCCGCTCGAAGATCTGAAGCTCGGCCTCGCGGCGGCGGGCAAGCAGGATGCACAGCTCGACATCGCCAACGCCTGCGCGCTCGGCGCGTCCTATGGCGGCTATATGATGAACTGGATCGCCGGCCAATGGACCGACGGTTTCAAATGCCTCGTCCAGCACGACGGCGTCTTCGACGCACGCGCGATGGCCTATGAAACCGAGGAGCTGTGGTTCGACGAATGGGAGCATGGCGGCCCCTATTTCAAGGTTCCCGAAGAATATGAAAAATGGAACCCGGTGAACCATGTCGACAAATGGAAAACCCCGATGCTGGTGATCACCAGCGAGAAGGATTTCCGCATCCCCTACACGCAGGGCCTCGCCGCCTTCACCGCGCTTCAGCGCCGCGGCGTTCCGTCGCAATTGCTCGTGTTTCCAGACGAAAACCATTGGGTGCTGAAGGGTGCGAACAGCGTCCAGTGGCATCAGACCGTATTTAATTGGTTGGACAGCTATCTGAAGAAATAGGCAAGACCGCGTGCTCCCGCGAAGGCGGGAGCCCATCACCGGCCGGTGCAAGTTGGAACCGGCAGAAGATGGGTCCCCGCCTTCGCGGGGACACGCGATGGCTTACAGTAAGTGCGTGTCCCCCCTTGCCGCTGCGCGCCCCGACTGGCAAAGGCGCCCGGCTATGCCGATGGAAAAAACCTTCGATCCCGCCGCTATCGAGGCGAAATGGTCCCACGAATGGGAAAGCCGCGGGCTCTATCGCCCCGCGCGTCCCGACGCGACACCCTTCACGATCGTCAACCCGCCGCCGAACGTCACCGGCGCGCTGCATATCGGCCATGCGCTCGACAACACGCTGCAGGACGTGCTCGTCCGTTATGAGCGGCTGCGCGGCAAGGATGCGCTGTGGGTCGTCGGCATGGACCATGCCGGCATCGCGACGCAGATGGTGGTCGAACGCCAGATGGAAGCGCGGCAGGACAAGCGCACCAACTACAGCCGCGAGGACTTCGTCGAAAAGGTTTGGCAGTGGAAGGCCGAAAGCGGCGGCCAGATCACCGGCCAGCTCCGCCGCCTCGGCTGCTCGATGGACTGGTCGCGCGAACAGTTCACGATGGACCCGCACTTCACCCGCGCGGTGGTCAAGGTGTTCGTCGACCTGCACAAAAAGGGTCTGATCTACCGCGACAAGCGGCTGGTGAACTGGGACCCCAAGCTCAAGACCGCGATCAGCGACCTCGAGGTC
>Ga0209922_101670_pt1 | contig 20879 bp, 22 predicted proteins | sample ThiBiot_500_biof_FD_183946 | JGI IMG/M metagenome (GOLD analysis project Ga0209922, IMG submission 183946) | Wastewater bioreactor microbial communities from Cape Town, South Africa - Thiocy_expt_500_biof (SPAdes) | ecosystem: Engineered > Bioreactor > Thiocyanate-remediating > Anaerobic-Aerobic ...
CGTTGAATTGAGATAAAGGCAACGATGTTGGATAAGATGATACTTCTGTTGATAACGACGAATATGAAAAGAAAAGAGAATCATGTTTTTTTTTGTGTTAAATGTTGATGATAATCATAAAAAAAAAAGAATGGACGAGAAAAAGAAAACGAATGACTAATGAAATACTGATATAAATCGCCTACGTGCCACTTTGTTTCGATTTTGTTATCTCAATAAAAATTTCTCTTTGTTTATTCATCGAATATTTCGATTGACTCATAAGTTTATTCATCGAATATTTACCTTGAAACGAATGATTATCAACCGGCGAACATAATAATTGTGACGAATTGTTTCGGTCAGGAAAAAGACTTCGATGTTGATTGTATTCATGATCAACTTTCAAACGAAATGTTTGATATTCAGATACATAATCACGATATTGATGTTCGAGTGTTTGATGTTGTTGATGACCATCATCCGTCACTGGCAAACGGAAAACAAATGGATTCGATTGTCGTTCGTAGATTGTCGATAATTTTTTATTTGGATATATTGGCTTGTCAAACATTTGTCGTATTTGTTGAAAGTGTCCCTTTGGTAAACTTCGAACACTCTCACGTATACGCGTACCTGAACGAATTACATTTGTATCAAAATCACGTTGTGTTTTTAACATTGTGTTGTTTTTATTCTAGAAAATAGAATCAATAGACATACATATATATGCGAAAACAGCATATTTAAGCCGATTAGAATTCGTTAAGATAAGTAAAACATCATTATCATACGAAATCGACTCAGAATGTATATCTATTCACACTCTTGTTGTTGTTGTCGTCGTCTAGCTCTATACTCTTAGTGTGTGTATTTATTTAGCTCACTCATTCATTTGAAATTGAGAACGAGCTTAAAACCTCAATTACTTGTTTTGTATGCGACAATTGAACGAATCACTTCCTAAGGGATCTATTTCGATTTACACCCATCATCGAACAACTTGAATGTATTTATGTTAACATAAGAAAAAGAAAGTTGACAAATATTATTCTACTTCTTATAAAATAAACTATATAATTACTTAGAAGGTCTCTTGAGGGAATAAGATTGTCGTAGTCTCTCTTCTTTTCTTGATCGAATAATTATTTATATTTGATTTATTTCTCTTTTAAACTCGAAAGAAAAACAAAACAAATCTTTTCGAACAACTTTAATTGAAGGTAAAAATTTTTTCATCTTAAATTTCAACCAAATCAATCTTCTATTCAACCGAACTAAATATAGACATTATTTACACAGACATTCTAATGAATAAGTGTACATACACTACATCTGTATGTTCAACGATGCATATCTAACGCGCAATGAACTCATTATATTCGAATCATCTAGTTAACGTTAAAACAAAAATCTCCGAAATCATTGAATGAACTTGTTTGTTTTTATGTGAAATCAACAAACCTGATATACAGTCAATTCGATATTGATTCAGTCTAGTCCTCTTCAAATTTATACTTTCTCTCTCTCTCTCTCTCTCTCTCTTTTTTGAAAATCGAAAACAAAGACGATATTGTTGTACTGTCATTTAATCTCTTCATCTAGTTTGTATAGACAAACGGACACTATATCAAATAGATTTTGTGTGTATCTTATTTATCATTGAATTCAATAAGGAAAAGGTCAATTCGTTTCGTACAAGACATAAAGGAGTTAGATTGTTTGACGAACAAATTAAACACGAAGATAGACGATGACAAACGTACGTACAAACGAATAAAAATATGTCGGAATAAATGAAAAGAAGAAGAAAAAATGTGCGACCTTGATGAAAATCACAATTTTCTCCATTTGATTAAAAAAAATCCATAGAAAAGTCAACAGTATTATCGTCATATCGATTCAAGAAGAAAAAACAATACGTTACCTATTAATATTATCTAATCAATCGTGTTTTGTTAATGAAAAAAAAAACGAGCAAATTTCTAGTTTTGTCAAATTATTCGACGAGAAAGAAGAAAAAAAGAAATGACTTAGACCTTATTTGAGTCTTAATCATCTAAACTATCATGCAATTTTCTTTCGTAACTATCCAACGAGAAAGAAAAAAGAAATCAACATACTTTCAATGTGTTTATCGGTCTCATTTTTTACGTATTTCTTTTCGTCCTCCGATATTTTATGATTTTTGAAGTGGACAAAAAAACAACAACACAAATCTGTAATGTTTTCTCTTACGAGTCTCTCTTTTTTTTTCAAATAAATCAATGATGTAATCTAACGAAACAATAGAAAAGATTTAAAATTTGTTCTGTCTAGGACAAACGAATACTAATGATAAGACTATGTATGATACAACAATTACCAACCAAACAAATCGAACTAATTCTCTTCCTTGTTTTGACAAAATTAAGATAAATATACATACGTACGTAGTATACACGATGAATTGTCGCTCATGAAAAAGAACAAAAAAGAATTGTAAAAGTGTACTTTTTTTCTTCTCTCTCTCTCTCTCTTCTCTTTCTCTCTGTTCTCTTTTGAGTTGTAGACACATATTTAGATTTTATACGCTCGTGTGTGTGTATTAAACAATTGAAAATGAAAGCAAGAGAAAGAAATATGAATTCATACTTCCATTAAAATGCATCTATACATACATTTCAAGGTCAAAAGTTCGCTCATTCGAAAATAGACATTATACATTCATTCTTGAGCTACTGTGTAATTTGTTTGGAAGAGAGCGAGAGAGAGAGTGAATGAAGGACATTGTTTTCCTCTTATTCTTTCTCCATTCTTCAACATAATTGCACGGTATAACACAGGTGACCGATTGAATTTCTCTTTGCTGATTTTTATATAATGCACCTGTTGTTTCTTAACCCAAGACATCAAACCGTGATAATCACACGGCAAGACAAGAGAAAAAAAAAGCAAAGCCAACATTCATTTCTTCTTTTGTTGAGAATAGATTTCAAATTAATGAAACATAGAATCATTAAGATTCTGATTCATTAAACATTCTAGTCAATTGAATAACATCAGAGAAGAAGAAGAAAAAGTGTTGCTGTTGTTCACGACGGATTGACAATTGATGCTGTTTCATCATGATTTGTTCCGATCATACTCGATGATATCGATGGAATTGAATGACGTAAAATATTTTGATTGCAAAGTGGACATATTTGACGAGATAATACCCATGGATCGATACATGTCACATGAAAATAATGCGAACAGACTTTATGATAAAAAGAAATGTATGTATATGTTATGCGTGTGTATTTTTCTTCGAGCGTTTTATATAATAACTTACTCAACTTTCGAATTTGTTCTTGTGATTTAAATGTTTCAAGACAAATGGCACATAATGGTTGTTCGTCATCGTTCGATTGAAAATCAGGATGATTCGAATCGAATATTAAAATCGGCGATTTATTTAGAATAGCTTGCGTTGTTCGTTCGAGTTCACGACGAAGTTTACGTTTGCTACGATATTGTTTAAATTGTCGATAGTAAATCACAGCAAACCAACCGATACAAAACATAAACACAAGAACAATACAAACACTCAATAGAATAATACCAATAAGACTCGTATTCGAAAGTGTATTATTCAAAGGATCACGAGGTTTTTCAATGTGATTGATTGTAACATCGATGATATCACAAGTGAGATTGTAAGATTTGATTGTTGATGTTTGATTTGCTGTTAAATTACGTAGGAGTTGTTTGAAAAGCGCTGAATTGATTTTCATGACATGAGAATCGGTTAACATGTAATTATCGAGAAAAATATAATCACCTGAAATGTCGAGTTTTGAAAAGAAACGAAAAATACGAAACAAAATAAAGCATAATTACTGTTGAAATTTGAATAACAAGAAACAGGCACATCGGAATATTGTTGACAGTCGATATGATTGATGATTAAGATTTTTTCGTTGATTAAGTCGCCAGATAGACTGTAGTATTTATGGACAAGATGTTTCAATACTAGTGCAGTTTTAAAAGTGTATTGAAACGATTTTTGTAAGGTTTGAGGTGTATAAATAAATTGTAAGCTTATATCTTGTAATTGAAATGTTAACGATTGACATTGAGTTAAAAGAAGAAAAGTTAGCAGAAGAAAAACTTGTCGATACATGTCAAGAAATAAAAATGAAATTCTACTCAGCATCAGGCATGTTGAATTTACAATATTGACTTTTATTATTGCATGATAAATAGAAAAATATGTCACCAAAGACCAAATTTAAGTTTTTATTAAAGCACGAAGAAAACAAAACAGCATATTTTTTTAAAAATATAATAATAGATTTGTCAATATTATTTTCCTTTTATGAGAAAAAAAATTCTTTTTATTTTTTCTGAGAGATAACGATCATATTTGATCGATTGAAATTGGTTGATGATGATGATGATGAGAATGCTTGTTGTTGTAGTTTTTCGAAAACAATTTCAAATACATTACGAACAACTGGAATGAATGATTTAGGTATGTCAATTGAAACGTAGAAACGAATCGTTGGACGATTGTTGTATTGGTGACTAACGTCAATGATTCGAATTAAAGTTGCTTTACTAGAAATATATGAAACTAGATTTCGTTGATAAAGTTCTTCGGATGTCCAATCAACAATGTTTGTTCGAAGATTTTGAACGACGAGTGAATTCAAATCTTGAAATGAAGAATTGAATACTTGATTGTGAATATCGTATTCGAATATATAGTTGATGTAGACATCGGCTGGTCCACAAATCGGTGATTGACGCAGTTTGACTGGTAATGAACGAAAGAAACCTTGTTTTAGTAAATAAGCAAGTAAACCAATAGTATTGCTTTGAATATTATTGAAATTTTTAAATTGATATGGTGTTTGATCGATTGTTGTGTCAGTATAAGCATAGTTTTGACCTAGAGTAAATGGTTTTTTGTTTTGTTTTGTGTTTATAAAAGAGTTACCGTTGAATTGAACGTTAAGTTTGTTCTTTCTGAATTTTCTGTTAACAGATGGTTGTTTTGGCTCCTCGACTATAAAGAATATTTATTTCAATATGTAAATATTAGATGAAGAAAAAAATATAATGGATATTTACATCCGACTCAGAATTAAAATACACTCACAAAAATATTTTAGTTTGCTCATGAAATACGTAGAAAAAACGTACAAAAAAAACTTACCTTGATTTATTTCAGCACTAATATCAATTGAATTGTCTGCCGTAGTTTGCTCCACTGTTGTTGTTGTTGTTGTAGTTTCTTCTGTAGTAGTGGTCGTGGGTTGGGTTGTTGTTCTTGATCGTTTACTGACAGTTGTTGAGGGCATAGTAGCTGTGGTGATGGTTGCTGTTGTTGTTGTAGTAGTCGGTGTCGTTGTAGTTGTTGTTGGAGTTGTAGTTGTGGTAGTTGTAGTCGGCGTTGTAGTTGTGGTAGTTGGAGTTGGAGTTGTAGTAGTAGTGGTAGTAGTTGGCGTTGTTGTTGTAGTAGTTGTGGTCGGCGTTGTAGTTGTGGTAGTTGGAGTTGGAGTTGTAGTAGTAGTGGTAGTAGTCGGCGTTGTAGTTGTGGTAGTTGTAGTTGGTGTTGTAGTCGTAGTAGTAGTAGTTGGTGTTGCAGTTGTTGTGGTAGTTGTTGGCGTTGTAGTGGTGGTAGTTGGCGTGGTAGTAGTTGTTGTTGGAGTTGTCGTAGTTGTGGCTGATTTAGTAGTAGTTGGAGTTGTAGTAGTAGTTGTTGGAGTCGTTGTTGTAGTGGTTGTGGTTGTGGTAGGTTTTGTAGTTGGAGTTGTAGTAGTAGTTGTTGGAGTCGTTGTTGTAGTGGTTGTGGTTGTGGTAGGTTTTGTAGTTGTCGTTGTCGGAGTTGTAGTAGTTGTAGTAGTAGTTGGAGTTGTAGTGGTTGTAATTGGCCGTGTTGTGGTTGTTGTTGTCGTGGTGGTGGTGGTGGTAGTAGTGGATGGAGTTGTAGTGGTAGTGGTTAAACTGAGTGAACTATTAGCAGCGCCCGAAGCACTGTTAGCTAAAGCAGTTGCAGTACCAGTTTTTGTTTCCGTTGATGATGATGATGATGATGAACTACCTCCAAGCAAACTAAGTAATGCGCTTGTAGCACTAAGTGCATTTGACTGTTGTGAAGTTCCTATTAAAACGAAAAACAACGATTACTTGATGGATTTTAAAATGAATCATATCTTACCTACGTTATTGGAATTATCATCTGAGAATTCTAAAATATACGTATAACAAATGTATAGTAATTGAGACAAGTAAAAATAAATTTAGATAGTTACTCAATGATATCATTGACATTACGTTTGATAAATTGAATTGAGAATTTGATAGAAGTGATAGGACAGAACCACTTGCACTGGTTAGAACAGCTTTGCCTACTGCACAGTTAATTGTATTTGGTACAGATATTTTTACTGATGTTGGTATTGTTAACGTTTTACTAACCGATGGAAAATAAGTTTTTATGATTTCATAATAAATCGATTGAATATTCGAAACAATATCTGTACGCAGACTTGTGTTTGTAATGGCTTTCAAAAAATAAACACGAAATAGCAAACTATATCGGCTATTTGCAAGCGCAGTTCGTGAAATAAATGAAACATTTGTAATTTGATTCGCATACAAACTATTTAATCTCATACGAAAAACACCCGAAATTGCGTTGTAGAAATTATCAAGATTTTTCGCTGGTATCAACGATAGAGCAGCATCGAAACTTGATCCTGATGTTTCAATAGTCCATTCAAAATACGTATCACCACCAAGATTAAAATTGCATACAGTATCATTAGCACCTGCATTAACTTGTTGAGCTTTAAGAGAAACCTGATTTGCACGATCAGTTAAACCTAACAAGTCAAATGATTAATAGAACAAAAAAAGCAACTAAACAAATAATTCAATAAGTAAATTTACCGCATGAAACTGCCTGCTGTACTTTTGACGTGTCAACTTTCGAAGTTGTTGTTGTTGTTCTACTCGATCCAGTTGCTGTCGTCGTTGTTATTGTTTCATTACAAGCATAAATGACTTGATACGCAACACTAACTGTATTACTTGCTTTTTTCATTGTACAATTAACATTCACGGGTATTTCACCAAATTGGTTTTTTAATATGCCAGTTATTTGCTGTTGAGTGGCCGACGTATAGTCTTCAGGTGTCATTTTGGCTGATGCTAATTGTGTTGCATCGATATTTTGACTGAATGTTGTTGTTGTACAATCCGCTGCTTGAGATAAATCAATTGAACAAAGAATTAATATCCAACTGACGAAAATTAACGTTCGTAACATTATTGAATATTGACAAGAGAAAATAACAGCTTCTCAATGCAAGATGACGATCATTTAAATCAATATTTTTTTGCACATCTGTTGTCTCACTTGAAAAATAATATTAAAAAAAATATTTTATTAATTCAAAGTATACTTATGAGTAAACTATTTGCCGACGTGAAAAGGTTAGTGTCAAGATATATGGCAAATCTGTTATCGATATAATTAATTATTTATTTATTAGAAAAATCATACGGAAACATTGAACAACAATAGAAAACGAAAGAAAGTTTCAAACGAAGAAAAAGAAATAAAAGACTCGAAAAGCTAATTTAATTATAATATAAACAAACGAAAGAGATTCACTCAGAAAATGCTTGGAAAAATTGGTTATCGTCAATATTTTCATAGAAATGCTTCTTATCTTTAATTCCGTTCGTTGTTTGTTTGGATCGACATTGATCTTTCGGTTTATAATGTAAATTAATCTCATGTTTCCAATCGTGTTTCATTGACTTTAAAATATCTAATGGCGAATAAATTTTTGCATAGACCCGATTGAAATCAACTTTCACCATAAACGATGTCTGTCGAAATTCTTCTAATGTACACAATCGTTGATTGGGATCTTTTTCTAAGAGAAAAAATAATAATTCTTTAACTTGAAATTTATTTTCAAGTCCTATCGATGGTAAATGAAATGTATGATTGAGAACTTTAGTTGCCATTGTAACATGATCTTTCGTTGCTGACACCGGGTATTCACCAAATAAACATGCATACATAAGAATACCTAAACTCCACCAATCGACACGATGATCATACGGACGAACACTGAGTACTTCAGGTGCAATATCTAATCAAATAACATATAAAGAAAACAATGAAAATATTTTTTCGAATTTACATTGTAATGTTCCGCAAATTGTCGATGTTCGTTGTCCTAATGGAAGCCATTTCGAAAGGCCAAAATCGATGATTTTTATATTTCCATGTTCATCGAGAAGAATATTTTCCATTTTAACATCTCGATAGATGATACCTTTATGATGAAGATAATCGAGTACCATAGCAACTTGTGCCAAATAGATCTGAACGATATTTTGTGGAAAACGACGAACACGTAGCCAGAGTGATAATAATTCACCATTTTCAACGAAATCAGTGATAATATATAGATATCGACGTGATTGCCAATAGCAATACGTTTGAACAATAAACGGATGAGAAAAACATGATTGAGCAATGGTGACTTCATCTAAAGAATTTGAAAAAAATAAAATGTGTTTTTCATTCGAAGAATTCACATTCCAATACCTTTGACTTGTTGAATAGCACTGTCTTTAACAATCTGAGATTTACTCATGATTTTCATTGCATAGATTCGTCGATCATGAATCGAACGAACTTGTATCACATTTCCGAAGGCACCTCTTGCAATGATATTAATCACCTAAATATGATGAACAAATGACGAATAATTTCTTCCTTTTTTTTTGCTTTTTGATTACTTCGAAATCAGCTTCAGTTATTTTTCCTTTGATAGAAAATTCCGGTAGGAAAAGTGTTTCATGTCCGTGAACAGGAAAATTTGTGCTCGAACGTCGATATGGATTTCTCAATGATGATGTTTGATATTTTCGTCGTGATTGCTTTTTATAAACACCTGAACGTGAACTTGGATTGAATTCATGTTGATTAATTCGATTCGATTGTAAATTAGCTCGATGAAAATTAAAACTTCGAGAAAATAAACTTATTGTTCGATCACCAATCGATTGTAAACTAACATTTAAATACGACGACAATGTCTGCAATAAATTTGTTTTCTTATTAATACTATGTTTAGATGATCTTTTCATTTGACATTAGACATCTTTGACAAATCACTTCAATTAGAAAACTCTCGAGTTACTAAGATAAACTCCTACTGAGTCACTTAGTCTAAACAATATTTATTCTAAGTACGTACTAATTGAGAGATAGATAGATAGATAGATAGTATGTATAAAGTCATTCGTACCTGTAATCGTTTGTTTTTCTTATCGATTTGTCCTTGTCGTTGATGACGACGACGAAATCGAGGTGATTGACCGTATTTTTTAGAAGAATTAATGCAACTATTTCGATCGAATAATGAATCGATATTCGAATGAAATTCGTCGTTATAATTTAAATTTGATGAAGAAGTTTTATTGCCCATCGATGACAATCGATCGACATAGTGTTTTAGTTAATCAAATAGATTTGATTAAAAAATAACATTGAAAAAAAAAACGCCAACAGTACAAATCGAGTCGATGTTTATGCTAAAACGATAAGAGAATAAATGAAGTTAATGGCATTTTTTCACGTATACATATATATCTCTTCTATATCCATACGCGAGAGATAGATATAAAAAGTGATTTATCCTTTCGTTCTTTTTTTGTTGTTGTTGCGAGTGCTATTTAGCAGAATCATTATATATACATTGGAATAGTGAGATGACTGTAATGCTGCTCTAGAGTACAATGATTTTTGCACAAAGAAAACAAAAAACAAAGAGTACAGAAAGGATTGGAAAACGTATTTTATAATTTATTCAAAGCGAGTGTTTTGTGTACGAGGAAAAAAAAAGAAAAGAATGTGTTCCTTAATTGCATTCATCTTTATCTTTATAGATACATGCATGCACATGCTATCGTATTATTAGTGAGGCAATTTCTTTTTCTCCATCGTCGTCATAGTAGTCAGTTTGTTTTTGTGTGTGGTACGATTTCTCAAAGGATATCGATCTACGCATGTTTCTCATCTCGGTTAGCATGGAATCTTAATGATTCAAGCTGATTATTGTCATATGTTTAGCATCTATTGACACGAGTTATTGGTGCAAGATGTGTGCGCTTGAATATACACTTACTTCGATATAGTTCAGAGAAATATATGAAAGCTCAACTAAACTACGTATTGATTTAGCAATGAGTGAATAAGTTTGACTCGTTAATATGATGTAATCTCTTCCGAGATTCGGAAGTGAATTCAAACAAAAAAAGAAGAAGAAGAAGAAACAAAAGAGAGAACTATGCCGACAAGATGAATGTTCTTTTCTTTTATATACAGCTGTCAACTGTCGATCATTATGGAAATGAATCTTTTCTAGTTCGTCATGAACAATGGCAAAGTAATTCTAATCAAATCTTAGTTTTTTTTGTACTTATTATTATCAAATATATTTATATATATATATACAAAATACTCGATACCCACTCGACGTAGCTTCTACTCATTAGATTTGTTTAGAAGAAAAGCAATAATAGCAGCTGTTCTTATTACGATTTAGTTGCTTGAATTGTTCAAAAGTCATTTGATGTTTATTGATGTCTCTTCCGAATGAACGAGTAAATAACAATGTAATTGAGAGTTTATATCTACTTACCAAATACGAAATAAAAAAGATCTCACTAAGTTAAGCAAAAAGCCATGGAAATGATCTCTATCAGTACAAGAGTATCATATCATTTCTATCATTATTTAACACTGTATCAAGTAGAAAAGAAACAGAACTACGGAAGTATTATGTACATTATGTATGGATGCGAAGAGAGACGAGACGAGATGATGACAATTGATTACATATACTACTAAACTAAAGTGCATTTGACCAGTAGAAGTCAAATGATGGAGATGCCGCTGCGTTTCTTTGGTCTCGATAGAGAACACGTTGGAAACTACTTAATCAGTTCTATCTCTTTCAGTCCAATAAGCTAATATCCTTGACTTCTACGTTTTTACATGTGCATATCGCGACATTTTATCAACGGAAATGTTTTCTACTAATCCAGATTTTTGTCTTGACAAATCGATTTAGTTTTCTTCTTCTTCTTCTATTCTTAGCAATATTTAATTACTATCTTTTAGCTATTTAGATTAGATGACTTTCTTTCTTTCTTTTTTTTTAATATGCGTTGAACGTTAAAATCCAATAAGTAGTAGTACATCTGGGACTTATTATTTAACTGACCCAATTCTCAGTTGAGTCTCCTTATCAAAGACGAGAGAGAGAAAGAGAAAGAGAACAAAAAACACGATCATTTTCTTTGAAGAATCGCAAACATATGGTGTTATCATATAAACGATCAAACTGAGGCTTCATCGTTATTACTAAAGATTTAATTACAAGAATAAACAATATACAGATTTTGTCATGAAAATAGGTCAACAGTGTCCTAAATCATTAAATTAATACAGTATCGTCGCTCTATATTTTGAAATGAAAAACCAAAAACAAGAAATCCAGTGAATACTCATCATACACAGAAATGAGCATTGGTTAAAAACGACTATTTGCATTTGAATTCTTGAAGGAATAAGAAAAAAAAAGACATCGGATAATAATCTTTCGAAGAATATGTTTTTTCTTTTTCGAGATTGAAATACCGCAATTTATATCCAAGAAAGCCTTGAGAATTTTAATCGAAAAAAAACGAGAGAAGAAAGAATTAGTAGCCTTCGCAAGTATTCTTTTCTTCACAATAACTTTCAAATATCAATTTAACTTTCGTTTTCTTTCAAGGAAAAAAAACCTTTCACCTTCGTTTTTTTTTTATCAGAACGTGATATGTTATTTTGTTTTAATGACAAACTAGATATTTATTGAAAAAAGAAAGAAGAAGAAGAAGTGAATATAGACAAATAGCACCACAGGTATTCTTCTTGAACGGATTATCTGCTCTTTTTTTTGTCCTCGGAGAAAGCATATACAAACAAGCAACGAAAAAGAAAAACACAAACTGAAATCTTTCCGAGAGTTGAAAAAAAAGAGGAAAAAAAACACGAAAAATATTATGCTAGAGATTAATTTGAATGAAGATATTCATCGTCATTCGTATTCACACAAGAAGAAAACGAACAATAACACATATTAGTAGTAATTCGAGTAAATTGCTGTTAATGTTCAATATTTCACTGTTACATCGAGGAAAAGAAAAGACGAACAAGCGCAGTAAACACAGATATATTGTCTAAATCTTTACATATATGTATTTGATCGACTAGCGAACCATAACACCCTGAGCAAGTCTGGCATGATTATGAAGGATATGTTTCATCCCGTGATAACAACGATTACCAGCTGTCAGCGTTGACGATGGCAAAGCAACTTGAGGATAGATAACACGAGAATATGGTTTTACAGAGACTGAATGTGTGTGAATACTCAGTCGATTCTCGGGTGGTGATGATGAAGTTGATGATGACGGTGATGGCGATGACGAACATGATGAAGATGATGATGAACTTCCACTATTAAGTTTATTTTGAACGGATGTATGCGTTTTATGTCGAATATGATTGGCGTAGAATGGATTTTGTAATAAAACAAGCATACATCTCGGTGGGACGACAATTTCAGGTCGTTTACTTATTTCACCTAGATGGCAACTAGGATGCCAAACAAGTATTTGTGCACTATTTGCCTAAAATACGAACAAAAAAGGTATATATTAACAAAAAAAAGCGAAACAACAAAATAATTATATGTACATTAGGTGGATAAAGGACACATGTTGGTATACGAATATTTTGTTTGAGAATTTCGGGTTGTACTGGTATAGGATCGGAAATAAGTGTTGCTCGTGATCCTTGCGGCTGACTTGGATCGATAGAAATTTCAAGATTCATTTGCCAACTGATCGTTTTAAGTACGAGTATTGAACCATTTCGAGCATTCATAGCAACGAGCCATGTATAGAAACTTTGATGACGTTTAACATAAGTTAAACGTGATAAACGTTCATTACTTGTTGGAATATCCCAAGTAATATGAGGATAGAAATTATCATTCATCAAAACTTTAAGTGTCGTATAATCTGTACATGGTCCTTGAATTTCAATGACTTCGGATTTCGAACCATAAAATGGATAATTACGACCGTCGGAATCCGAAATCATTGGATTCTGTTTGGACATTAACTGAGGAAATTCCCAACTTGAATAACCTGAATCACCATAGCAATTAAAAAAATCCATTCGATTACACGATTGAATCCAGCCGATTTTCCAATGTTCACCTTCATTTAACGGAGGAAATTTAACTGTTGCAGTTGCTCTGTTAATAACAAATATTCGGTTTTTTTTGTTTATCTCAATTGAAAATCCTACCGAAAATGAGGCGTTCGATATTTCAAAACAGCTGGACTTTTTTCATCGATTATTGTCGGACGATTTTCAATTTTAGCTTCGAGTTCTTGTATACGTATAGGTAAGATTGGTTTTGATGTATTCAATTGTGATGATGAATGAATTGGAATTTGTTCTTGTTGTATATTGGATTGAAGTTTATCATTAGGAGTTGTTCTTGTGACAATTGCACGTTTGGCTTTATCAATCAATTGTCCCATCACATTCATGGTAACAGGTGTTGACGTTGTTGATAGATCGACCTGTTGTTCTTGTTGTTTATATTGTCGAACATTCAGAAAGGCCTATGGTTAGAAGAAGATGCATAAAAAAATGAATGTATGTCAATTTTGATGCACTCAATTTATATCTCGATATGAACATTATTGTTTTACTATCTTATTCTCGATCGATAGGTAATTATTTGTAGGACATAGGCATGCAAACTTCATTTCCTTATTGATAACGTTCGAATGCATACCTGAGTAGTTGACGAAGAAATTTGATCAGATGGATAGTTACTAGTCGAATACGAAAATGAATAGCACCGCATTGTACCTTTCCTTTTCTTTTTAAATCCTTAAGAACTACGATTAAAGAGCATAGTTTGTCGTTGGATAAATGTAAACATAAGACATGTACACGTTATTTTGACATCGCTGACGATGTTGAAGAAATGTCGTCCTTCAAGATCTCATCGTCTTCTCTTGTTTGATCCTAAACGTGCTCGTAATATTCGTCTAACGTTAGAGAATAACCTTGATTTCTTCTTTCTCTTTTCTCTTCCTCTCGTTTTCTTCGTTTCTCTTTTTTATTCCTGTATATTTACTAGTTTCTCGCGTTTTTTTCTTCTTCTCTTTTTCCATCACACGACATACTGACGAAGACAATAATATAGACAGTAAATATCTCATTGCTTTATGTTCGATCGCATATTGTCGATAAATATTAACAAGAAAAATGGATATTTTCTCGAAAAAACATACTATTTCGTCATACTCGGACTGATAAAACAAGTCGTGTTTTCGATTAATTGAAAGATAAAAAACGAATACAATTAATTTTAAGTTTTTTGGAGATTATACATACAGTTATAAGACAACTGATTTGTACGAAATAATAAATAATCATTGAGTAGAGCCAATTCGTTGAATCAAAGGATTTATTTTCATCGAAGACTTTCGAATTATTATTCATTGACATCGTCATCATAACTATGTATACGTTTATAATACTTTGTTGCACATTAAATGTGCTAGATATGAAAATAAAATAGTGCAAAAAAAGAAGAAGAAAAAGAAAGAATGAGTAAAGTTCAACACAAATAAACGTAGTTTAATAGAAAGTGAAATGAAAAGAGGAATAGACATAAGAAGAAGAAGAAGATGAAGAAGGAAAAAAACGAAGAAAAGAAGAAAAAAGAGAGAAAAAAGAACGAGAATGCTAGCGCGTTTTTCTCGATGATGTCGCTTGTTGATTTCAATCGAAGACTGTGAATACACAGATAAAAAAAAACAAAAAGAAATCAACTCGAATCGAAAAAAGAAGAGGGAAAGAAACGATGACGAAAGACGAAATGACCGTTACAAGTGCACGATTCGAATCGTCTAATCATTCGAGTTAAAATAATGATCATCGTGTGTGTGTGTATATATAAGCGCATAGATACAAAATGCAAACATTTAACATCAAGATACGATTAAAAGCAAAAGCAGTGAGTGAATACGAAAGAGAAATAGAACAATAAGAAAAAAAAGATACATACAGATAAACGCAAAACTGATCGCGATGTAGGTGGACCGATATATATATTGTATATGTATGCGAACATATGATTTTTTTGCATATATAACTTAGACAGAGAAGAAAAAAAAGAAACTGAATAGAAGAAAGATATAACATGCGTTTGCCTTTTTTGCTCTGTCGTCTTTTTTGAGAGAAGAAAAAAAAACGACATTTCTTCTTCCGGGAAGAATATGTATATGTATAAGTGTACAATACTAATAAGACAAACATGAGGTTGTTCTTTTATGAGTATTCTATTTGAAGAAGTTCGATGATGATGATTATTACTATTTTACGTTCTCTCGTTTTTTTTATTATTATTAAACTTCAACACTTGACATTGAGTCCTTTTTACCTGTTCATTGAATTCTATGATTCGAAATCAAAACGATATAGATTAGTGAAATCAAATTATAATATAAAGAACGATTTTCTTTTTCTGTGCGCGTTTCTATTTAATTTTCTAATTTAAAAAAAAAGATTGAAGAAATCAAATCTTACCTTCGCTTTTCTTTTTCTTCTTCTTCTTCTTAGTCTTGAATTGGACCAGCTGAGATGTCAAACGTGATGATGACAAAAGAGCACATCTGTATTACCGATCTTGCTCGTCACATGCTAACGAGAGACGACGAAGGAGAAGGGAAAAGAAAAGGTTTCATTTTCTTCGAGCCGTAGAGAATACGTATATACTTCGTACACGAGAGACAACGACGAAATTACAAATAGAGTCTACCAACTTTTCTCTCTCCCTCTCCCCCTATCGCTCTCTCTCTCTCTCTCTCTTCTCTCATCTAATACTTGGCTAAATATGAACTGATCTATTTCTTTCTTTTTTTTTCTATCATTCCCTTCAATCGATCACAATGTACATAAATAACAACAACAACAACAACAAAAGATGATCTAAGAGAGAAAATTAATTGGACATATACGTACATATGATGCAACAGTTGTTGAAATAACTAGAAAAACACAAAGAATTTCTTATTTGCTTCAGTTTTTTTTCTGTTCGATGAAACCCAACATACGTATCGAATGAATATTGTTGTTGATTATCTTGTATTTAATCTACGAAACAAGACAATGATTAGTAAAGAAAATTGTCGTTTTCTTTTTCACAATCAATTACACAAATGATTTCACGATGATTTATTCAATAGGAAAAATAATATAAGCAAAGATCCCATTGGAATAGTATTTATTCGTCAGATCCGAGTCTACTCGTAATTAGGTCAATTGAAAAAATTCGTTGGCATACGAAGTCAAAGGCTAAATAAATAAATATTCCGATGTCGTATCAGATTTCATCATAATACACGTCATTCAATTTCAAGATTAAACTATTTATTGAAAAGAAATCAATTATTTACATTGACGTCTTTGCAGTTCTATGGTTTAATACATTTTGCATGAAATTTAAATAAAAAATCAAAAGAGAAGAGAAAAAAGGTTGAACGTTGCGTCTTTGATTGAATTATGTCTTTCTAAACAATCTTATGTAAGCAAAAAAAATTTCATTAGTCCTTGTTTTATACGATTAAAGCAAAGTTATGTCGTTGAATTATTCATCGAATGAACATATACGATTTATCATTCATTTTCGATCTTCGTTTTGCATTCGACCTTTGACTCTTCAATTAAAATTCATTAGGACATACGTTCTAAAGATCGCCGATTAAAGTTACTCAATGATTAAAATTATTAAAAATGAAACTGAAAATGCGCTTGGTAACTAGGTTGAACAAAACAAATGCTTTTTATTCTTCTTTCTTCAATGTTTATTCAAACATATTCGAAATTTGTTAATTATACTCTCTATCAAACAGACGATCTCTGTCGATCTAATTGGAAAGAATCCGTTTGTATTCGAAGTTTTTTTTTGCATCAAACAAATCAACCATTTTTGATATCATTAAAACTTAATGACACAATTCATTGTCTCTCACAAATTCTCGTTTATATTCGTCCTTTGCAATGCATTTACTGTGCAAAGACTTTGTCAGATATTCATTGTAATCGTCGACGATTACGACGAATGATACCAAGAGAAAAATCATCGTCAATACATCGAAATACTCTGACTGTTATTGGTTTGAGTCTATTCGGTGTATTTCTTGTCGGTAGTTTATTTACGTTACTTTTTATTAAACGAACGCAAGCACATACAAATCTACTCGAATTGAAAAATACTCAAAGCAATCTTCGAGCAATCAATCAAATTAAAATTCCGACAAACATCAAATCAATAAAATCCAAACATTTAACGATTCCGAAGCCGAATAAATAAAATAATAATTTTTCGTTTTTAAATTCAATTTCTTCTCGCATTTACATTTTATATTCATAATTATGTAGTTTTTTTTTGGTTGCATATATCACAGAGATAAACTGAAAATGTGCTTGTTAAAAACAAAAGAAAAAAGAAAATGTGAGAAACCTGACAAAAAAACAGTATCCATCGGCTGTCTTAAGGTTCCAGTATAATTACAAATAAAGTTCTCAACAAAACAGATTAAATTGGTTGAACTCATATAATAAAAAGACAGAAAAGAAAACAACTGAAAATTAACGACGATGTTCACGTGATTTCGAACGGTGTCGAGATGATTTGTTCGGATAACGATGATGACGATGAATTTTACTACTATTATCACTTGTTTGATACACACCGCTTGTTGTATGACGAAGAAATGCACTTATATCTTGTTCATACTAAATATCCAAGTGTACAATTTCGAAGACAAACAAAACAAAATTTCGATTTACATTATTCGAATTGCGAGATCGTGCTGAACTAGGTGTCGATTGAGGCATATACGTATCCATGGACATATCATAGCCTCCACTATGCATCGGCATCGACATACCACGATGATCGTATCCCATCGGATAGAAATGATTCACATCATAACCCATTGAATAAGGCTGAAAACAAAGAATTACAAAGTCCGTTTGTTAATTCGTTAGTAACCTACTCCTGATGGAAACATAGCTCCTGGAAAAGATCCATATTGTGCGTAAGACGCAAGTACATGACTCATATATTCTTCGTAGGACGCTCCATTACTGCCGTTTTTCGACATGGATTTATTCGATGAATGATGTGATGATGAATAATCACCATTGGATCGATGTATATGCTTTCGATTTCCATTCGGTCTTGAATTATGATCGGAACGAGATGAATCTATTTCGAAATCGAATTTATTTTAAATCGAAAATAAAAAAAAAACTAATCGAATTTTACTCGATCGGCGCCGACGTTTTCTGGGCGAATCCCGATCTCTTCGATCTCGACTTCTCGATCGTTGATGTCTATGACGATTGTGATTCGATGATGGTCGATGTCTGACATTGGGCGATGAATGACGCTCGTGATCTTTGGATATTTGACGTTTGACAATTAGCGGCGATGATTCGATCGTTGGCGTTGACGAACGATCGATTGGTACGGGCGAATGAGATTGTGAACGAGATGATGGACGTTTTTTATTCAATTTTGCTTTGCGTGCAATCGACATGATGTCAATCGTGGGATCTGATGGAAATAAACGGCATAGAGCTTCAGCACAACGTGGTTCAATTTCCTAAATGACAAATAAAAAACAAAAACTGGAACATTATCGATTCTATTGAGAACATACTTGACCATCACGTCCGATTTTAACTGGTTTATTCTCATTCCATGAATTGAATAAATGAGAAGTTTTATTAAATGATAAACTTCGTCTAGAAAAAGAAATAAAAAAAACAAAAACATTCGAACAATGTTGGATTTTATTACTGTGTTATCCAATCGATATGAATGACGCCGGTAAATGCTCGATTACGCATTCCTGGTGGCAGAACCCAATTGATTGGTTCATCATCATGACGTGCTTCGCCAGACATTCGTGCAAAACCTTGAAAACCTTTACTTTCCGCTACGGAAAATATCAAAATTACATTTCGATGCTCCTAAAATACATAGTGAACCTATTTCTACACAAACACATCGATCTTTACTCGAAAAGCTCGATTTAATTTCTGTTCATTAACTGAGGGTGTTGACCAAACATTCTATCAGAAAAGAAAGAAAAAAAACAATCAATGATTTTATTAAATCATATTTCATTTACTTTCGCTTTTGCTATGGAAATATTTTCTTCATTGATACTTTTTATTAGAAAATACGATGCATCACTGAATATATGCTGAAGTGTTGCTGGTTCTGCAGCATCTAACAACACGAATCTAAATTCGAAATTTCAATCAAAATTCTCTTTACCATTTGGTGATACAATTTGTTCGTGATTAGCTTGTGCTATGTTATTGGTAACTGTTATCATTAATGTTGGAATTGTGTTCGATTTTCGATACCCATTGCCATTCACATGTTTGGTTTTACTAGTCAATGATTCGATCTGTATATCACTGTCATTGGAATCTATGTAAACAAGATTTTGAATTAGTTTTCTGTTTTGAGATTTGAAAAATTTGATTAGTAGGATCAACTACGTCTTCTTTAGTCAGTAACGTCTAAGTGAAGAACTACCGTTTGAGGATGCATGACTTGAATTGCTACTACTGCTGATGCTCGTAGTACTGGAGGAAGCTGAAGAAGATGAGGATGCTCTTTCTGATTTTCGACGTTTACCATTGGACTCTGAATCGACTTTGGAATTACCATTAACATGTTTATCTTGATTATCTATGGTAATTTGAGATTTTGTTTGTCCATTGGATGTAATTGGTTCGATTATAGCTATTTCATCATCGTCTTCATCGTCGTTTACTTCAAATACCTAAATTTCAAAACCGACTTCTAGTTTATTTCTTCTAAAATAAATCTCATTTCAATTACTTGATTCTCTTCCGGAGGAATCGTTTGAGACGGTTTCGATTCTAAAAAAAAACGCAGTTTAATCAAAGTGCTTTACATTGTTTCTTAAGTGCATCTTCGGTCACGGTTATATAATAGTACGTTATTTATCGACGGTTGTCAGGTTAGTGATTCTTAGTTAGAAACGAACAGTTTTTATGTCTCGAAATTGAAACAATCTTTTTTTTATCAATCAAACTCTTCGATTTAGCATGAAAATGAGTTTTTTTTTCGAATGAGATTAGGATGAAAATCTATGACGTAATTTAACTTACTTGTCGTTGAACACAATTCATCAGCATCGATTTCAGCACAAACAAGATCGAGTTCAACTGAAAATGAAATCGTTTTCAATGAAAAGAAATCTTCAATCGTCTCGCTCGACTCACCACCTCCAGACATTGAGGTTAAAAATATATACAGAGTCGAAATATATATTTGATTGCTTCCTTTTTTTTTTAAAATAAATCTCAATACATAGAAAAGTAAAAGAAGAGAACAAACCGGCCATGTTGGTCGGTAAAACCTCTACAATGATTTCGTTAACACACTTATACATTTGTCGAATATCGATTGAATGAAATTAAAATTATGAAAAATGTTTTCAAAGAATAAATTAGCAAATGAATATTTCGAATTGAGAGAGAATTACTCTCGAAGTTGTTCGACGAAACTTTCGGTTATCGAAATCAATCGTTGATTGGTTCAAATATTCGTATCGGTTTTTTACATAAGTTACTGATTTTCCATGTTTTTACTTTGCTTTGAATTTTTTTAGATCGTAGGAAAGATCTTGATCTTTAATTACCA
>Ga0209922_101673_pt1 | contig 20849 bp, 17 predicted proteins | sample ThiBiot_500_biof_FD_183946 | JGI IMG/M metagenome (GOLD analysis project Ga0209922, IMG submission 183946) | Wastewater bioreactor microbial communities from Cape Town, South Africa - Thiocy_expt_500_biof (SPAdes) | ecosystem: Engineered > Bioreactor > Thiocyanate-remediating > Anaerobic-Aerobic ...
GCATGAAATGAAAGGAGAAGTTCGACACATGAATAATGATTGTGTGCACAGGCTTCATGAAGAGGAGTTGAATCGTTCATATCCAACGAAGAAACATTGGCACCTTGGTGAAGAAGATATTCAACGATTCGATAGTGACCTTGAGAACAAGCGAGATGTAAGCAAGTTTGAAATTGATCATCTCGATGTTCGCAAAGTTGAACTTGAGAGATCGAAAATTGAAAAAAGAATTTGATTAACAGGAAATTTCCTTGTTTAGCTGCTTCATGAACAGCTGTTCGATTGTTTCGATTTATTTTCAATATTAAATCTGAACACCGGATTGAGTTAAGTAAAATCTCACAGATTTCAATTGAGTTCGTCTTAGCCGCTGAAAATATTTAATCAACGTACATTTCGAATAAACAAATATTTTACCAGTATGTAAAATCGTATTTCCATATCGATCAACTTGTTCGATGAAAGACATATCACCATCAATCCATCGAAGACAAACGGCTAAACTTCTCGGACAATTTCGTTCAATACATAGATGTACTTCATTCATAATCAAAGATTAAGTTTATTTTCCAAGAGAAAACAAAAATCTTAACTTACAAATATTTCTCTCGTAATTATCAGTTGCATATAAATTCGCTTGATTTCTCAAAAGAATTTCAACGCATTCATAATGATTCATCGAACAAGCCGTTAATAAAGGTGTAAAACCTTGTTGATCTCGGATTTCGATATCTATTCGATAGGAGAGGAACATTTTTAAAATATCAATTCGATTATATCGACAAGCAAGATGAACCATCGTTTCGCCATTGATATTCATCGATATCAATTGCAAATGATTGTTTAATAATAATTCAACGATATTGATGTTTCCGGATTTAATAGCCATATGAAATGGCATGCAATCATGAACATTCGTTCGATAGTTACAAAGTAGTCGAACAAGAATTTCATGATTGTATTCACATGCAAGACTGAGTACAGTTTTGTGTTCGTTATTTTCGATTTCGAGAGATGATTTCGCGTGATCTAACAGTTCGTATACGATGCTCTCATTGAATGTCGATTGTTGAGAACGAGCGAGTTCGTGTAAATGCGTATTTCCGTTGATATCTTGTTGATAAACAAGTGCGTTATGTTGAAGAAACAAACGAACGCATTCGAGTGAATGATATCGACAAGCGAGATGAAGAGGCGTAGATTTGTTTAAATCCACAATCTTAAATTCTTTTGTAAATGCGAGACAGAGTGCAAAGAAGAATGAGATCTTACATGAACTGAAGCGCCGAGATCGATCAATTGTTTAGCCACTTGAAAATGATTTCTCATCGCTGCATGATGAAGTGCTGTTCGACCTGAAAGAAGAAATTATTTGAAAAAAAAAACTTTCGAGAAAATTAATCAGCACCGTAGAAATCTTTGGCCGATAGATTTTCTCGCGAACAAATGGCAGGCAACTAAAAATCAAATGAAACTAATTCTGCTATTTTAAAATATCGAATGGAAAAGCACTTGATCAAGATCGAAATCATATCTTGCAGCTGTATGCAATGGTGTTTCACCGTCTTTTCCAATTCGATTCACATCTAATTTCAATTCAAAATATGTTTTGCTGTTCATTCTCTCGATTACCACAACGGAATTTTTCGATCAGTATTCTCGCTGAATTCACCTGACCATATCGAATCGCATAATGCAAAGCTGAATATTGTTCCTCATCGGTTTCAATCGTCATGTCTTCAACTGTTTCTAGCAATCGATTCAAGAGGAGTGAATGTCTTTTATTAGGGTTAACTTTCGAATAAATAAGCAGAGAAAAAAAATAATAATCATCAAGTCTTTTTCTATTTGTCGGCATAAGCTATGAATTCAGTTAGAGTAAAATCAAAGTCACTGTTAATCGCATTGCCGAATACTTCGTGACCTTGATAAGTTTTTAATTCGGCTTTGGGCATTTGAAGTGCAATCTAGAAAATATTCGAATAGAGATACGAGAGAATTTATTAGAATTTGTTTTGTACTTCAAAATGAGGATTTTTTAAACCAGCTGTTTTGAACATTTCGATTATTTGTTCGGATGAAAAACCTAGAGAAAAAAAATGAGTTCGATTGTCAAATAAATAAATTTCACAAACCATGTTTATGAGCAACAACACCGTCGTGACGTTCGGAGAATAATTTTTCTAAATTCTCATCGTCGAGAAAATCTACAATAAACAAACGACCATTTGGCTTGAGACGATTAGCTAATGCTTGAGTTATATGAAGTGGATTCTCGAAATGATGATAAGCCAATACACAACTAAATTGAAAATCGTCATAATTTCAAATTGAAATTAAACACGTACAAAATCACATCGAAATACAATCCATTGATATCTGTTGATTCGTTTTTCAGAGGATCGATTTTGATACATTGTAATTTCTCCGATGGAATGCCTTGTTCTTGAACCTAGACCATTCTCCTTTTTTTATCACTGATTTTAGTTTTAATTTTACTTACAGTCTTATTAAAAACATCGACCATACCGGCTGATATATCAGCACCAACAATCTTTTTTGCAAATGGTAAAAGTTCGAAAGCAATTAAACCAGGTCCACATGCAAAATCTAAGACTTCAGTTTGATTAACATCGAATGAATACGCGTTCGAAATAGTTTTTGCCGTACGTTTAGCTAATTCAAGAGATAATTCTGTACGATAACTTGCAGCTTTCTCCGAAAAGTATTCGGCATTATTTTTATCAAAATCATGATGATGGTGATGGTGATGATGGGAGTGTTCTTTCGCCATGTTTAATAAAATAATATGTAATATGTAAAATATCTCGTTTGATTTGTTAAAAGAATGCGCCAATGTGTGTTTATTTATATAGTGTGTATGTAAGTACGGACAAGTACGGAAAGAACATGTTCTTCGAGAATAGTTTATTAAAATATATATTCAAAAAGAAAAAAAAACAATTCTATTTTTCTGTTGATGCAAAACGACTCATACGTTTTTTAACGTCTTGTGATTTGGCATAGTCATGTTGATATTCTCGTGCAGGGTAACTTGGTCGAACTTGACCGATTTGTTTTTGAAGACGTTGAAATTCACTTTCGTGTTGAGCTTGATCACGTTGACGTTTTTCCGTATTTAAACTAGAGAGAAATTCACGAAAATAAAACATCGATGAACATTAATCATCAATCGAACTTTACCTGTGTACTGTATAATTGTTGTGCGTGTTAATAAATGAACCGTTTCTCATCATTCGCATCCGTAGACGTTCGTTTTCTTGTTCGATCATTTCTAATTCATGTTCACGTATCTAAAGAAGAATTCATTTCAAACAAGATCAATTGAGTTTGATGAATATGAACCTTTTTCTGTCGGAGACGTTGCGTACAATGTGGTCGTGGTGTTGGTTCAGTTCGATCGAGAACAGTTCGAGCATTTTTTATCTAATATTTAATTTGACAAAAAATAAACAAGAATTTTTTGTTTATATTGTAGAAATTGTTTACATTATTTTCATGATCTGCTTGACTTTTGAGAAAAGCTTTATGTCCGAGATATTTGTTTGCAACGGGAACAACATTTGGAAATGGACGGGACATTGTCAGTACAAACAAAAAAAAAACGAAGAAAAATAAAATGTGTAACAGTGAATAAACAGACTGTTAAATGGAATATATTAAATATTTGTTTTTAAACAAGAACAAGAAAAAGATCCTTGTCAACCAATTTTTTTTCTTCTTTGTTTGAAAATAATCTCATCAATGATTGTATACAGTGAAGACTTATTACAATTCATAATTTGCCTTCGGATATTTAGAATTCTGTTTGCTTTCATTTCAATCAACATAGCAAAAAAAAATGGCATGCTAAGCAGTTCTCAATCAACTTTTAAACATTGACTTTCGCCCTTGAATGCCACTGTATATTTATTATTCAAAAGAAAAACTGTTTATGGATGAAATGAGAGAATATCTCGCATGACAGGATCGTTTTTACATCTATTACCAAAAAAAAGAAACTATAAAAATTCTTCTAAAAATAAATAATTTACCCAGTAATAAATTCTTCTTTATTTAATTTCTTATCTCCACTAATATCTAATCTTTCGATTATTTCCTTTGCTCTTCTCTTCGGTTCTCGATCACCTTTTCGATCTTTTACACCAGCACGATCGTACTAAATAACAAAAAAAAAACAAACTATATCAAATGACATTCAAAAAATAAATCAATTTACAATTGCTGTGAGAACATTTGCTAATTCATTTTGATCAATCTGTCCGTCACCGGATTCATCCCATCTAGAGAAATACTATTAAGTTTGTTTGTTTTTTCAATTAAGAAAATTATCTACATATCGAATACAAATGATAATCGTTGTCCGAGATCATTCATTCGATTCATAAGAACAACGACAACTAAAAATTCATGAAAATCAACTGTTCCATCATGATTAACATCGATTGCATCAAATATTTCTCTAAATATGAAATTTCTTATTGAGCAAAAAAAAACGCAGCACAGAGCTCCTACTCAAATGAATCACTTGCTCCTTCTTTAGGATTTAATTTTTTATAATATTCAATAAATGATTTCTTATCCAATTGTCCCGATGGACTATGATGAAGAAAATCCTTTGAAATAGACAAAAAAAACGGTTAATTTACGATTCAATGATCAATTTTCGCTTACAGAATGCCAATGTTCGATTTCTATTCGAAGTACAAAAAAAAAAACTTTCAATTGAAAGAAGAAAAAAAAATAAAATAAAACAATCATTTACCTTCAGCACTAATTTGTGATGCTTGTAATAATGCCGAAATTTCTAATTAAAAGAAAACGCTAGATAATTTACTTTTATTTCTATCAACGGTAAACCTTTCGGAGTCAATTCTTTCGATACTCGTTCTTTCTTCGTTCGCCACATTTGATTCTTTCTTCTTCTATTCAAGGTCGGACGTGCTGAAATATTCTTCCGATAAATAATTTAAAATAATAAAACAACAACGTCTTACTCTGCTATTTTACTAGATGAATCACTGAAAGAAAAAGTAAAAAAAGAAAGAAATCTATTTGATTGAATAAATCGATAGATGGGCGTATGGACCCATTGCGCAGAGTCGATGATTGTTTTCAGTTTTTTTTTACGATACATTTACAAATAGCATCAATGAATGTAAATACTCGAAGCAATTGTAAATATATGTATATATTAGCGAATATAAAATCAAGTGACGAGTTTGCTGTTTTATGTATTAAACGGGAAAATGTTTGTTGGATTGACAAGTCTTTTATTGATTTTATTCATTGAACAACGAGATTTTTCTCAAACAGCTACTGTTGTTCTCTATCAAACTGGTACGAATGACGCTGTTGGAACATTGAATATATATCAAAGTGATAGTAATTCATCGGTTGTCATTAATGGATCGATTAAACAATTGAATAATAATACTCGACATGTCTATTCAAAATCAAAGTTTTGTTTCATTTCATAGCATTTTCTTTTTTTTTAAGGGTTTTCATATTCATACTTTGTCTGTATCCGAATATAATCCCAATTGTTCAACTGCCGGTGAACATTTCAATCCATACAGTAGCTCGAAATATTTTTCAAATGAAAGATTTTTTTCTCGTTAGATGCAAGTCATGGTTTACCACCAGGAAATGTCACAACTCGACATGTCGGTGATCTTGGCAATATAATGATGAATTCGAATAACACGGCAATTGTCAATATTACAGATTCAATTATTGATCTGTATAATGCAACTCGATCGATTGTTAATCGAACATTGGTTATACATGAGACATATGATAATGGCACTTCCAACTCTTCGTCAGGGTAGTTTTTGTTTTTTGAGTTTATTTATTATATTGTTTTGTTTTAAATGAAACAAAAATAGAAATGCTGGAAATCTAGTGGCTTGTGGAAGAATTAAATTAATCTCGAGTTCAAATTCAGCACAATTATTATCGACAATAAACATTCGATTTATTTTATCTTCAATTCTTTTTATATTTTTCGCTTCTAAATAAAACGATACAGTTGCTTAGTTCAAAACTCAATCCGTCTTTTTTTTTGTCTTATCAATTGCGTTGTCATGTCGATTAACTAATGATGAGATAATCCTTTGTGTCAATAAGAGAGAGAGAGAGAGCGAAATCTATATCCGATGAACGGTTGAGTTCGTCTGTTCATTTGTCTATGCATACGTACAAATATTTGCCATCAAATGAAGACATGTTTTTTAAAATTGTTTTTTGTTAGATTTGATTTTAATTTATTTCATTGAATTCGTTGTTTCAATGCAATTCAATGAACCATGCACATTTATATCGGATGCTTGTGATTGGAATCTCGGCCGTCGTTGGCATATAATTACTTTAAGAAATGATGAAAAATGTTTAATTGCTGATGCTGAAAGCAAAGAAGACAAACGTATTGGTTTTACCGATGCAATTATGTCTTCTTGGTTAAATGCATCGCCTTTATGTTCATTTGATATTCGTTTTTCAATGAAATTTAGTATCGAAAATTGGAATGATTCAATCGAGATTTATTTAATCGAAAAAATGGAATCGAACACACGCTTGTTAGAACAATGGCAGATGGAAGAGAATACATCTCATTCGCTCGATGAACCCATTTGGCAACATCGAAATCTTACATTTAAAACAGCAAATGAATTTCGAGTAAATCGAACAGCAAACGATTGAATTTCATAATAATAACTTTCGTTTTAGATCGATATTCAAATTCGTCATTTACCTGATGTCAACAATCAAACACAAGTTTGGTTTCTTTTCGATGATATTCTCATTGAAAATTGTCCAAATGGTAAACAAACAATAACAACAACATCTTTTAATATAACGAATCTACCCGATGAACAACCACCGATCAATATTCGCGAGAATATTCTCACATTGATATTCTATCTTTTATGTTCATTTATTGCCTTAACATTATTAATTATATTATTTTCAATAATTTTATTTACATATCATCGAGATTGTTTGCCGCTACGTCGAACAAAAAAGACTTATACACATTCATTGGGTAAAAATCGTATTGGTATACAAATTGAGAATGATAATTCTCCTCAAGCATTCGAAAATAAATAAACTACGGTCGTAATCGAAGAATATTTTGATTTTTCCATGGATGATCAAGCTGTACAAGAATATAGTCATAGATAAACTTATTTGAAATATTCTAAAAGGAAAAAATAGAATTCTATGCGAAAAGTTTCACTTTTTTTTCTGTTCGTTTACCTTTTGAACTTTAATAGCAACGACGCCAGATCGTTGTTGACCAGTTAAATAAAATGAAACTGTCATACTTTGATGACCTTTTTCATTGAAAGTTTTTGCACTGAAATACAACAAAAAAAAACAAACAAATGATTATCATGATTTTTCGATATTGAATTTAATACCGAACAAGATTCATAGACATTGAATCGATTTCAGGACTTCGATGAACACTTATCGGCGTGCCAAGAGCTTGTTGAACCTAGAAAATCGAAAGATTCTTCACATTTGACCTATTCGTTTTTTTCTTGTCAAACGAACTTCAACATTGTTCAAACATATCTTTGCTGCTTCTTTGTAAATTCCATTCGGTGTTTCTCTTGAATAGATTTCATGCAGAATCAAATAACATATGCCACTAACAGTGACAACTCCAGCGATAAGAACAAGTGAATAAACGGTTTCTTTTGCTGCTTGTCTTACTGTAAGAAGAATAGATTTGATTTTTATTCGCGATTTGTCGAATAGTTGCTCTACCTTTACGAATAAATGCTATTTGATTTGTTTGATAATAATTCGTTTGTTTCTTTTGATAAGAAACGATTTGTCGTTTAAAATTCGATCGAAATAAACAGTTCCGATACGTTTTAATTAAAAGATTGAATGAAGAGACAATCATCTTGAGAACAGAAAAAAAAAAGATATTTATTTCGAAAATAAAATAAGAGAACTGTATATCAAAATTTTGATTTTTCTTTAAAACAGCGATTATGGAATGTGATTAGTACGGAAAAAAATTATGAGTTACGGTTTGATTATTGCTTTTTCCCAAACAAGCATATATATATGCATCAAAGCGGTAGAGTTTTAATGAGAATGTCAAATTGAGAATCACACGTTCAGATCAGTTCATACGTGCATAGTCAGTATTTGTATCTTTTAGTATGCCTAAATGAGAAATGAATTGAAATTGAAAAAGATTGAGAGGAAAAAAACGAAATCTACCGTATTTCATACGAATTTGATCAGCAACACGATTACGTTCGTTAGTTCTAAATCGAGAAAAGTGTAAAAAGAGAGAAGACAGAATCAACAAGAATTCCTACCGAACTTCAGCTGCTGCACGACGTTCTTCCATTCGTTGTTCATCTCGTTCTTCTCGTCTTTCAATTCTACAAATCCGAATACGTATTTTATTCTTATCAAAAACTTTCAGTTTTTTAAAAATTACCTTCGAACTTTACATTGTTTGCATTTTCGACATAAACAACAAATAGTGATGATCACTGCCAATAGAACAACTCCACCGACAACAGCAATTATAATAATCCAAACTTTGAAGTTTCCTGAAAACAAAAAACAAAAAATATTATTTATAAAAACGAAACAAAACGAAATCGTCGAATTTGCTACGATAATACTCCATCATCTCCCATTGATATCCGCACACACTATCGAACATGTCGCTTGTCAAATGCGAACATGATCGATCTCAATAGACTAGAATACATTACACCTACCTATACATGTTTCTGCTTGCGTATCCTCTAATTTGCATGGCCTGATTGGCACATTATTGAATGTATATAAAAGAAAACAGTGTTTCGTTGTTTTGCAATAGGCACAGCCTTTGACGGATAAACATGTATTGCAATCAGTGTTGTTTTTTGCACCACAAGCTGCATCGTCGACTTCGGCCGAGCTTTGGCTGAAGAGAAGAACGAAAGCGACGAGAACGAATAATGAATAAATTGAATTCATATTTATCTACAATGTCAATACTCTAGAAATTTTTGTATAGAAGCAAAAGAACGAAGAGACAAATAGAGAGAGAGAGAGCGAAAAAGTTGCCATTTGGCTTGTTTGTGCATTAGAAAAAAGTTCGAAGACTTCAGTCATCTGGAAAATCAACGTGAGTTAATAATGGCGAGATTTGTTCGGCAAGTTGTTTTGTTGCTGTACAAAGAATACAACGATGAAGAAGATTCAATGGGCCACCTGATGGATCGCATGAGTAGGCGCCAGCTTCGCGAGCGATTAGATCACCAGCGGCTAAACAAAACGAACTTCAAAAATAATTCCAGTCAAAGTAAATTTATTCTACCATAATCCCAAATATGTATTCCGTATTCGAAATAAGCATCGCAACTGCCTTCAGCAACCATGCAGAGATTCATAGCTGCGCTGCCAATAGCTCGAATGCTAAACAAAAGAAATTCGACGAGTTTCAGTTCGATCTATTAGTTTACCTATGAACTTTTTCGATGATCGTACGCATATTTTGACATTTGGCGTCGATTATTTGAGGTTCACGACTTGAACCATATTCGCCCGCAACCTGGGACAAGGATAATTCTAAATGATCGAATTCAATCAATCGAAATTCGATAGTTTTGTTTTTTCTTTGCAAATTACCTGTTTGACCCGAGCATTTTATTGGTCGACCATTACGAAAAGCTCCTTTGCCACGTCGAGCCGAATACAAACGATCTAGAATCGGATTGTAAATAACACCTATTTCGACTTGTTTATTTATTGCGAGTGCAATTGATATTGCGACAAATGGAAAACTAGAACAACATCGATCAAGTTCACGATAAGAAACTGAATCTATTTTATTGCTTCGTACCCATGTACAAAATTTGTAGTACCATCAATTGGATCGATAATCCAAGTAGGTTCATTTCCGAAGACTGTCTTAGCTCCTGCAGCAGCTGATTCTTCTCCAATGAATCTAAATAAAAATTCGATTCGAATAAGCAAAAACCAAAAAGCTCGATTCTACTTGTGTGTTGGAAATTTTTCTTGTAAACTTTTTATTAGAATTTCTTCGACACGTTGATCATATTCGGTAACTAAATCAGCTGCACCAGCTTTCGTTTCAATGCGTTTTGTGATTGAAAAACCTTCAATAACCACCTAAATACAGATAGCAATAAGCGTGATATGTTTACTCTTCCCCTTTCTCTCTCATCGTGCATGACAAAATCACTCGAGCATAGGCGAAAAAAATACATTATAATTTGTTTTTTCATTCGTGTAGGTGTACGTACTTTGCCTGCTAACGAAACGAGATCGAGAACGGTTTTATAATACGTATCAAGTTCTTCTTCAGTCATTTTCAATTTGTTGAGAAAATCTAGAAGAGAGAAAAAAACACGTCTCTTGAGGGTCAACTGTACTAAATCCAACAACTAGTTAGACTCATGCGCTGATGACTCAATGCTTGACTGTACTAAATAAGCCAATCAATCGTTCGCTTTCGAAAAACAAAATCAGACTCGAACTTTTATTTTCGATTGAAATTTGGACTCTATGAACAGAAGGTTATCTCGCACTGACATTTGATTTCATTTAAAATCATCGTCGAGTTTATGTATATACATATCGAACTGATTAAATTCTTATGCGAAAAAGAAATATTTTTGTTCTTTCTCCTTTTCTCTCATAATTGATTATTAAATGATTCATAGAAAGAGAAGAGATTGTCAATAGAGTTTTCTTTGGTTTTGCAAATAGACTTCTCAAAGAACGATAGCTGAGATGGCGCTCATTGCCGGATAAGAACATTCGTATTTATTCAAAACAAAAATTAGTCTCTAAATGTTATCATCGTCTTCAATCAATGGATACATAGTTGTTGTTGTCGTTTGAACATTTTCATTCGATTCAGTATTTGTTTCTTTAATAGTTACAGCATGTTTTGGTTCAAGAGCATTTAACAACGATCGAAATCGAGTGTCATTTGTAGCATTTTTTTGCACGATTCGATTTCACGTTGTTGAAGAGCGCATAGAGATTTCGAATCGACTGGCGTTTGTCGAAGATTAATCGTATGAACAAGTCGTCGATAGTCTGCTAGACAATCGACTCGAACAATGAATTTATCATCACGATCAAGTGATCGTAAGAGTGTATTTAATTCATTTGCTGGATTATATGCAATTGATGATCGTGGAGTAGAAAATGAATCGATATTGTCCATTTTCGGTCGTTGAAAACCGAGAAATGGTTCGGATGTTGCCGTCGTACTCGTTGTTCGCCATGCTGGCACTGCGAAAACTTCCGTATGAGATCGTTGTGGAGCTTTGCTTGTCATTGGACGTTGATTGGCAGTTTCTGGTTGAGTTTGACTGATTATCGACGATCGACGAATACTTTGTGGATGTGCTGAATGGCCACGATTTTCAAGTAATGTTGTCATAGCTGATTTGTATTTACTTCAATTTATAATCGTTTGTTAAGTGTCCAAAAAAAAAATAAGTTATTTTTAACAGAACATACTTTTTGTTCGTCGAGTGTTGAGAATGTGAAAGAAGAAGAATTTTATTTTAATCGTACTTAATCAATACGAAAAAAAAACAAGTCTACTTTCTTTCTTGTATTGTTGTCAACGCGCTCTCTCTCTCTCTCTCTGAAACCTTTTAGTGCATATCGAGCACTATTGTTTGTTTTGAATAGAATATTTCATGTTTATATTTAGAAGAAAAAAAGCAACTAATCAAACATTGTAAGACGAGAGTTTTCTCAAATGTTCAATAGTGATCGGCTGATTAGTTGTTGGACAACGATGGTACCGTTCAACATAATCACTGATACATTGATAACAATAAACATAACCGGAACCAAGGATCACCGTTGGTATGGAACATATTTGTCGACAGAGAAGACATTGTCGTTGACTAGATGATGACATCATCGGTTGTGAACGAATTCGATTGGGTAATAAAAAATCGTCGTCGGTTTTTGTTGTTGTTTTTGAATGAAAATTGTTATTCCACCAGTCGATTATTTGAATAACGTAGATGCCATTGGAAATGATTTGACTTATGAGAGTTAGCAATTTTTGAATGATCGATGAAGATTGAATGAGTGGCGATGGATCTTTTGCGTAGGTTAATTTGACGTTAGCTAATTGAAGAGTTGGACTGTAGTATTTTGTTAAACCAAATGCATAACTCAAACGATAGAGCCAACATAAACCTTCGATGAGTATCTGAGGGAAAAAAATTAATTCAATTCAATGAGATTTTAGTTGTTTATATACTTGGAGTTTAGGTAAAAGCCGAAGAATGAGAAAGAAAATTTGATGCCGACCATTTGAATTATTGTTATTATCCATCATTTTCTCACGAAGTAAATCGAGTTTTCGTTTGATATAGGGTAAAAATACGGCGAATATCAATGAACGAACTCGATGATTAGCCGTGCGTTTTAATCCATAGAAATGTTCACCGATAAGAGCCGAATGAAAATGTAAATAAAACCATTGTAGAATACCTTCGATAAGTAATAAGAATTCATCTTTATATTGATAAAGATTTTTGAATATATGAGAATATTGATGTTGATTTTGTCGTTGAAGAAAATTGAAAATATGTTGAAGACATGGACGAATTAAATTCGTCAAACGTTCCTGTGCTAATAATTCCGAAAGGCTTGGTAAAATAGGCGAAAGTGTTGTTCCCGATGACATGCCGAATAGTGAAAAGAAATAACTAACTAACTAGCAATCGCATTGACGACATGATTTATTTATTTGTTAGTGGTTGTAGTTTTTTCTTTATAGATGGTGCTGATGCGCGCTCGATCGATGAATGCACCAGTTCTCGTCCGATCACTGAAGCTAAGCAACGTCGGGCTCGATTAGTGAGATAAAAAAATAGTAAAAAGCTTACGACACTCGGTATTCCCAGGCGGTCACCCATCCAAGTACTAACCGAGCCCGACGTTGCTTAACTTCAGTGATCGGACGAGAACTGGTGTATTCAACGTGGTATGGCCGTAAGCGAAAGAAATACATTTATCTTTGCATTTTATTAAATAATTCATTTCATACGAAACAATCCACTATTACAAAATGTTGTTTCGCATCCATATAAGACGGTAAAAAGAGAGAGAAAAACAGAACGAATTCGCACATTATATCATTTATGCTTAATCATTGCTACATGAACATTTGACTAGATGCGAACAAAACAACAACAACAATGTATGGAAAAAATAAAGAATAGCATTGTCTTCATCATTGAATATTTGAGTATCCTCTTCTTGTCTAAATATTATTATACCGTATCACCAAGCTAAAAAAACGAAAACAAATTTTATTTTATTGTTAAATATTTTGTTAGTCAAGCGGCGGTTGAAGCACAATCTATATCCTGCCTTTATCTTTATAAATCAATCATTAGGATCAATATAAATCGCATCCGATTGAGCTACCTTTGTTGATTTGTCTGAATGATGTTCACCATTCATCATAGGTGTTGTTTGATGATCACTATTGCCCATTTATTTGCATGATTTCGACGATATTCAGGAACAAGTGTGCTTTTAAATCTGAAACTATGATTTGTACGCATTCGAAACTTTTGTTCAGCTACATCTACATCATTATATAATTTCCCAATCGCAATATAATTCGTATCAGCTTTTAAATCAGTTAATTCATATTCAGTCACTGATGAATCGATATTTAAATTTTCAAATTAATCTATGTCACATAAGTGCATAGATTAATTCGACATTGAAATGAAACATGTCGTGGATTTTGCAAATCGAAATTGACTTCAATTGGTACAATCGATGATAATCGAGGTGGAACTGAACAAAAACAAATCTCAATGAGTTGTACTTTTTGATCGAATTCATTAAAAGCTTAACACGAATATTTTCTATTACCATTCTCATCAACATAATTGATAGTCAATTGATTTCCTCGTACCACAAATTTCGGTACTTCACTTGCACCAACTGGTGAATCCTACATAAGTAAAATCATTTTAATCATTCAGTCGAAGAAAATCGTCAATGATTATTCATGAAATAGCTCAAGTGAATAATCGTGGTTAGTTAAGAGAAACTTATTATATTTGTCGACAACAATATTTAGTCAAAGCTGTAACAACAGGCGAATGTTTATGATGATCTTTCGAAACGAGATCCTTTGTATGAAGTTTGTTCTTGGACAAGTTTCTGTTTTCGATCCACTGACATTTGCAATAATCAAAATGAGGACAAGATAATAATTGAGGAAAATAATCATCAAATTCTGTCGAATATCTTCAATTGATAATTTACCATGTAAATCACTTCTTTCACTTCTCGCAAATAATATGAAAGTTAAATGTTTGAAGTTGAGAAAAAATAACAAGTATTTGATTTTTAATTTAATTGTCGTCGATGATTGTAGTTCGGTTTTTATAGCAAGTTCTAATGTCAATTCTTTAAGGTTTGACATACGACGACGAAGAAGGAAAGCATCCTGCATTTTTCAAAGATATTTGAAAGTGGTCGAAACTAAGTAAAAAAATCATAGATCGAGCATATGATTCATTTTAGGTAATACACCTATTAAATATTGAACCAACAAGTGGAATAATCTCATCAGTTAATATTTTCTGTGTAAAGTTGAGAGCACAAGAGAAAGTTTCTCCTTGGAAGAAGAAATCAAGTCGTTGTTGATCAATACCATATAATTCATGCCTTTCAAAGTGATCAATAAAACCAATTCATGTTCTCTTCATTTTCTCTTGTGTTCAACACAGCATTAAATAATAGTGTATTGGCAAAATACAAAGTTGCTGTTAGTCTCAATAAATGGATGACTCTAGATGTCGCCAATATCTGATCTCTTATACATTCTTTTATAGTGTTCGTTTTTCTTTGTTGCAGTTTTGAGTATTTTTAGTGAGAATTTGTTCCAATATCTGTTCCAATCCGGATCTTTGGTGTGTCAGATAAAGCTCCTCGAGCTGTATCGATTACATTATTTACTTATCGATTTGACATCTTCCTAACTCCAAGGATCAACAGAAACCGAGACGAAACCGGCAAAATCCGAACATTTTGTTTCTTATCGAACTTCAATAGTTTTCATATTTTCACAATGATAAATTCAAGATTCTTTGTAGTTTGACGAAATAAAAAGAAAGACAGAAGTTATTTTCAAAATTTATTTATTGAATAAAACAAAATAGAATGCAAATGAGAAACTATTACAAAAAAAGTTTAATTTAAAGAGAAAAGGATTTAATTTTGTTTATTTAATTTAAATTTACAAAAAATAAACAAAAAATGGTGTAATTTCTTTTAACTTTTCGTTGGCTAATCGAGAAATTCAACGGAGAAAAAGTAAATCCTAGACTCACTTTAGGATCCATGAGGATCCGCTTTTTCCCCTAGAGGAACTCGATGAAAGCGAATGGAGAATGGAAAAAAATAAGAAAGACGAAACTGAAAATGAAAAGAGAAAAAAAAAAGAAAATTCTAGCTACGGAACTAAAGTCCGTTTGTTCGTGTTGGTGAACATTGACCTTAAAAGGTAAAAAGAGAGAAAAGCAACTGATCAACTACTATATAAAAATGAAAAATAAATATTGTCTTAGAATATTGAAGTGAGAATATATGAAATTGGTATGAAACATAAATAAATAAGAATTTGGAAAAGAATTTAAAAAATGAAACATACCTTTAATCTATAGATTCGAATTTACTTCATCCTTATAAAAGAAAGTTTTTTATAACCATTCTATTAAGACGATATATCATTTTTGAATATAAATAATCAACCGTTTATTCAGGTATTCGTTTTATTATCAGGCAGAAACATCTGATATATCAATACTAGTTGATATGCGAATGAATATGAACTATTCATACAAACAAATAATTCAATTATTTTTAGCTTTTTAAAAATTTTATTTGTTACATTTTCTCGAAAAACACTATATGACAAAAGAACGAAGCTCACCAAACTAATGTTCAACTTCTTCGAGATTTGTAAACAAAACAGTTTTGATTGTTCATCAACCGATTATCACAAAATAAAAAAATATTCGAATGGTCACCACTATCTCATTTGAATATTGTGATGATCGAAAAAGAACTGATTTGAACAAACAGTATGTTTAATAACTGAATTAGAAATGTATATCGATGAAAACATCATTCAACAATTATTCGAATTCTCAATCAAATATCAATACTAATAGTACGCTCACTAGGTTACAATGTGGACTGAATGGAGTAAAGGCGTGGTGGTGCGAGTTTGCCTCGGAGTATCGAATGCCACAACTTCGCTCATTCTGATATCGGTATACTTCTGTCAATACAATTCAATATCAAATTATTAATGATATATTTTTGAGCAATATTTCGATTCAAATATTTCTTTCCTAAACATAATAAAAATATCTAATTAAAAAGAACCAATGAGTTCATAATAGATGATCATCTATTAGCGAGATCTGTTCAAATATTTTGTCATAAGCCGAAAGAAAACTTAAACTTCATACAAAAGCTGAGGATCATTTAATAATAGAAAAGACTAAAACCGGACTCTACAATCAAGTTCAACGGTTATAAATAAATAGTCTTTTATTATGAAATCGATGATAACACATATAATTGAAAATGAATAATATTAATCAATATTCTAGCTAAGTATTACATTGATAATATGATTAAGATGATCTTTGGGTAACAGAGTTTGAGATTTCATTTCATATGACTAAGGCGAAGTAAAGTTTTATTCGAATATCAAATTGAAATTGATAGAAGAAAGTTAAATTTATAAAATTATCATAATTCATATAAAAAGTAATCAAGATTAAACAACTTTTAATTCGACTATGTGATTGATTACATTTTGATATAGATACTAATTAATAAAGAAAAAAAGATTTTATAAATAATAGATAAAACAAACTATATTCACATTCGAATATATCGTTGTCTAAAATATGAAAACAACAACTTTGATATTCATTTAGAAATGTTATAGATATTGATCGATCTCAAAGTGATCATATTCAACTATGTTGATAATTACAAATCTAACTTCTCAAATCATCTAAAATATACAGATATAGAGTCAGTTACGAATATCAAAATGCAAATTACTGTTCTAATATCATACTCATTTAAAAAATGATCTTTACTCTTGCATCATTAGAAATATTTATTAAGAAAATGAAAATCTGGAAGTGTCGCATTCCGCGTTTAAGTCAAATATGATGACAATTATTGGGTCAAACTTTACAAACAAATAAATAATATCAAATTATAATTAAGTTGAATAGAATTTGTTATAAATCGATATTCAAGTATATTAATAATCATATCAATTGGTGTTTTATTTTATCAGTAACTCAAACAAGAAAATAGAAAATGAATTGTACACAAAAAGTTTAAATTCATCTATGTGCCTCAACTATCAATAAATTCATCAAATACGAAATCTTATGATGATCATCATAATAATTGAATGGAAAAGATCAAACATAAATCCAATGATGGCATTAACAAAAAAAACACATATGAGTTTTAAATCAAAATTTAAGCATCTAACATAAAATATGAATATTTCAAACCATCTATTTCTTCAACTATAGAATTAGTTAATAATGAAATATATAGTATTGATGTGAAATAGAAGAATTACGAAACTAAGAAACAACATTTAGAAGATATCTATTCATGCTCATTGTTGAATATAATAAAAGAAATGAAAATCTATTTTATAAAAATAAATCAAATGTTAAATGAAGAACTTTGACTGAATAAATATTCAACTATTTTATTGATTAAGAAAACTAAACCCGTTACTTGTTATTGCGAGTGAAGAAAATATAATTATTGAATAATATTACTAAATAAATTTTCAATTATAGTTAAAACACAAAAGTAGATGATTACAATTCATAGAAGGTATGAAAATCACAAAATAAATGAAAAGTTCAAACCAATGTTCATTATTCTATTTGTCTCATTTCTAAATAAATAATTTTTATCGAGAATCTATTTTGTATCATCAAGAATACGTATAGTACGTGCAATAAGTATATTTATTTATTTTTGGTTTATAGATTCAGTATGTTGATATGTAAAAATAATATCTATAACAAATGATAATTGTATACTCGAACAGAAAATCTTCTCATTTATATCATTCGATTTCGAATAAAAGGATTCTATGAGCTATTACTATTGATAAACACATGAATATCGAATATTTCATCATTGACTCTGTTCATGTATGTTTTATCTAACAAAATATGAGTACTGATCAATAGATATAATTAAATTATAACAAAAGTAATGTATTAATCTAGTGCAGATCTGTTCTTCAACAATAATGTTCACTTTGATCGAAGAGATAAGATGGTCTAAACATAATCAACAATGATACTATCATAGAATATTTTATCAAAAGTATCATCCATTTTCAATATCATTTCAGAAATTAGCACAATGAATTAGCTGTTCTATGTAATTGCAGATGAAATATGAATAAATGTTAGCTGAAACATATTCAGCTATTTTTTGACTATAAGTATACAAATTATATCTATCTAAATGACTGAACTTGTCATAGAAGATATATGGCCACACTATTATTGTAATCATTTTTTATGTTGTTTTAGCATACAATCCTAAAAGTATATGTAAACAGAAATATCACATGGTAACTGTTCATTCATTAACATAAATCATACATATATTAACTCACAGTCTAATCGTCAAGTTTTAGTATCACATCATCAACTATTCATCTAATAAATGAATGATACTGTTCTGCTTAGCGCATATAAATATTTTAAGATTGAAAACAATTGATAAATTAAAATCAAATTTACAATTCGTATTTATCATAATTGAACATATTCAATTCGATTTCGTTCACTTTACTGGAGTTTGTAAAAACACGACTTTGCTGATAATAGGAGCAATACATAGCTAAATAGTATCGAAATAATTCTTGAGAATTCCTATTCAACTATGTTGATCGTTTTTCGAAAAGACTTGTAAATAGTTATGACTAAAACTATTTTCTATCAGAAAACAAGAAATTGAAAATCATGATTGTTCACTTATTTCTCTCTATCACTATCTTATACTACTATCTTGATTATAATCTACAATATTTCACAACTAAAGTATATAATTACTATATGAATATTCATATATGACGTTTCTTGTGAATTATTACGTAGAAATATAGATATATAAATATAGAATGTCATTACAAGCGAATTGTTATCCTGCAAACATGTCATTCATTTATTTCGTTAGCTCTATATTCAATCTGTTTCTTCAAATTTTACATACAAATTTAAATAGAAACGAATAATCTAAAGCATATACTCATTCAATTATTATCAAATCTTCTATAATTTATTTTTTATCGTTACAATTTCTATGATTATAAACAACAACTAAATACTTAACAATGTTCTGTTCAAATATCTCAGTATTCTTCAATAAATTCTCTTTCATTTTTCAATTTATTATATTTACAAATAGCTAACGACCGATTATTAGCACATTCTTATTCACTCATTCACTATCTTGTGATACACACCTTTCATTTCTACATTTCTTGTCGATATAGAAATAAGAAATGAATAATTGTTACCAGAGAATTACTCACCTATTTGAAATACTTTCTCTTAATATCTTTGATTTACACTTATACTTATCAACATATACAAACAATGAATAATTTATAGCATAATTTTGTTCAACTTTTGTTATGATTTGAATTAGAGTTTGTAAACTCTTACATTTTTAGTTGTATGACATGGTAAATGAAACATAATGACCAACATTTTATTCAATTTCTTAGTTGAGTTTAAACCAAATTTCTCTATCTTGATATTGTCAGAAGGTGAATATGATAAAGAAATAACTAGCAGTACAATTGAATTCACTTATCCGAGTCTTTTTTATTTCAGTTTTTTTGTTTTCGGATTCATTCTTAAAGAAAAGTTAAGTGAATGATTATCACCAACGTTCTATTCAATTATTACGGTAGATTTCACCAATTTTTCACATTTGTGTATTTATCAACGTAGAAAATTATTAACTAACAGTATATAGCAAATTATTTCTCAGTTATCACAGTTATCTTCATCAAATATTCGAGTTTTCACTTATGTTAACACAAAAAATGAGTAATGAATAAGTAATATCACAAGTCTTTTCACTAACTACAGTTATTCTGTCTGAATTTTCCCATTTTCCCATTACCCAAGATTCTAAATGGTAGATAAATAGTAGATAAAAAAAAATTGTATAACAATTATAGTTCCATTATTGAAAATCTTGTCATTTTTACTTTGTATAAGATTCAGAATGGTAAATGAACGATTCACAAAAAGATTCTATTCAATTATTACAATTACCATATTTAGATCTTCTCATTTTCATATTTGCTACTATAAAAACATATCAAGTGAATAATTATCAGGAAAATCCTATTCACTTATTACAGGTATTATTATGCGATCTTCAAATTTTCATATTTGCTACTATAAAAACGTATCAAGTGAATAACTATCACTAAAATCCTATTCACTTATTACAGGTATTATTATGCGATCTTCAAATTTTCATATTTGCTGATATAAAAACATATCAAGTGAATAATTATCAAGAAAATCCTATTCAATTATTACAGTTATCATGATTCGATCTTCAAATGTTCACATTTGCTGATATAAAAACATATCAAGTGAATAATTATCACCAAAATCCTATTCAATTATTATAGTTATCATGATTCGATCTTCAAATGTTCATATTTG
>Ga0209922_101676_pt1 | contig 20844 bp, 25 predicted proteins | sample ThiBiot_500_biof_FD_183946 | JGI IMG/M metagenome (GOLD analysis project Ga0209922, IMG submission 183946) | Wastewater bioreactor microbial communities from Cape Town, South Africa - Thiocy_expt_500_biof (SPAdes) | ecosystem: Engineered > Bioreactor > Thiocyanate-remediating > Anaerobic-Aerobic ...
AAAATCATTTTTCTATTGACATTGAAAAGAAAAAGATTCCAATATTAAATCCGAAGAAAAAAAGAGAAAAGCTGAACATTAATTTACTTAAATAGTATTATCGTGCTTCTTACATAAACCAACTGTTTCCTTTCTGTTTTTCTGTTCTTATTTTCTGCGAGCTTCTTTTTTATTTGACTAGTGATGCTTGCATAGACGTTCGTTCGTTCGTTCGTTTTTTCTCTTTATTCTCATCGTATGAGATGATAATAATAATGATTATGACGATTTCTTCTTCTGTTTTTTTTCCTCTCAATTATGTTTAGCTAAAGGCCACAGAATGAAAAAAAAACTAGTTCTTTTCTTTTTTCTTCTTTAAAATACATTATCATCGAACAAATACGATCGTCATTTCAAATTGGTTAATGTTGATCAAGATGATATTTGATCGTTGGTTTCAGTCCTGTCAAATTCAGTTGATCTCAAGTCAGGAAAGAAAATCTCTCTTGTAGACAAAAGATAAACGAGCGTTCTCATATATTCAAATAACGCTAATTGAACTTGCCAAAAAGGAAAGGCTCAGTCGACACGATGTTCTACTTATCACCTGTATTACATTTATTGTTGTAATCGAGTTTTATGCTACCGAAATAAATAAAAGAGAGAGAAAAAACTCGAGAACATCAATCTACTTTATCATGTTGAGATTCCTTTCTTTTTTTTTGCTATTGATAATTCAATTGGCAGAATAGAAGTGAGAATGAGAATCGCAAAATAATGTCTTTACTAGTCAAGATAGGAAACAGGAGAAAAAAAGAAAAACGGAATATACGCATACATTCACAGTTCCCATGCAAATTTGTTCGTTGTATCATATGAAGAAGAAGAAAAAAGAAAAGAAAAAGCAAATCTCTTAGCTATCAATCGGACTACTAGTGATCACAATCAAATTGAATTAACACTTTTGATTAGTCGGGTGTATAAATGCACGCACAAACTAATATTATTCATCAAATGACTACAACAACAACATGAAAATCAATTTGAATATCAATTTTTCTTCTTCTTCTTCTTCTTCCAGTAATACCTTAGAGATTGTTTCATTTTTCTAATTACGAAGTTGTTCGTTTGATGATAATTCGATGTGATAGACTCGTTGATGAAGATTGAGACTTTTCGTGAAATCTAAGACGAACACAATACAATTAGATCGTTCGTATATAAACAGTGCGATTTTATCGATCCGAATGGTGGATGTTGCTGCCGTTGTTGTTGTTTTCCTATTTCCAGTTAATGAAACAAGAAAAATATCTTCGTTCTAAAATACGACCAAAGAAAACAATCTAAAATGATTCAGATGTAGATAACTGATTTCTTCAAGCAAACAAATGTCGACATAAACAAAAGAGCGAATTGAATAAGATTAGTTGTCTTATCTTCCGATCCATTATTAAATGGAAAATTAATTTTCGTTAAAAAAATATCGATACAAAGAAAACAAATATGAAAGAGAAGAAGAAGTTCAGTTGGTTTCCTTTGGTTTTGTGCGTGTGTGTCTCTCATGCGAAAATATTCTCTGGTTGAATGACGGAAATTTTCTAGTGGAACGAATGAAGTTCGAGAGTTTTTCTTCTTTTTTTGCTTCTGACAGACATAACTGTCATCCATCATGTATATGTGTCTATATCAAGGGTTAGAATGATAGTCAAAAGAGCGGAGAAGAGAGAGAGAGAGAGCGAAGAAAAAGAAGAATCGTATTGGCATAATCAATAAGGAAGTCGAGTCTATCGGACTTCGATCAATATTGAGTGACGAGATTGTTAGAAAGAAAGTTGTTTTTTTCTCGATTTGTGCCAATAAAAAACAGATTTACGAGCCGATTCAGCATGTGTGTGTGTGTGTGTGTTTCGTTCAGTGAATCCATTAGTAGTCAACTCGATAGATAATTGAATATCGGACAAAATCAATTATATAAGCGGAGACTTTGTCTTGACTTGTCAAATCTTAATCACCTTCAGTTTTCTCGCACATTAATCATTTGATCAACATGGAAACATTTGTTTTTTGTTAGACTTATCTATATATGTTGATGCATGCTACGAGATTTTTGTTGATGTCAATCATTGATTATATGCATCAAACTAGGAGATTTCCAATGGGGGGTCGTTTTAAGAGCTATTCAAGTTTAGTTGAAGATTATCTTCGATGACGACTAGGAAAAAAAATATTATTCCATTGAGATTCGTATTCGATAGATGCGTCGAATTATTGTTTTGTACAAAAACTGTCATATTTTGACAACGTTTTTCATTTCACTTAAATAAACAAAAGACATACTACAGTTTCAATCCTAATCTCATCGACGGTTAGGATTCAGATATTTATTCGTGTGTTTAAATACAATAAAACTGTCACACATTAGAAAGAGAAAAAGAAGAAAATGACAAACACAAAAAATGTTATTTCTATTTTGATGAATAATAATGTCGATATGTTGAGTTAGATAAAGGAGACATTCGTTCGGCTGTTGTTGTTCGAATAAGACTGTTCGTTGGAGATCTATGAAAGAGAGAAAAAAAATATACACGCACTTTTAATAATTCAGATATTGAATTCATTATCATGCAAATCAATAACAAACAAAATTTGGGATTAGTCTAAATTCATGGGTGGGACAAAATCAGTCACAATTAATTAGCCAACCTTGTCTATCGATGAGATAGAAATACAAAAAGAGCAAAACTGCTCAAAAATAAAATCAACATGAAATATCTTATTGAGATTTGCAGAGATTTTTCTTCGATTAAACTAAATAACTCATTTGAGCTTTTTTGTTTTTGTTAAATATCTACGTAATTCTAACAAATACACACACGCAGATAGTTTACCTTTCAATCGATGATAATCTGTTTGAGAGACGAGTTTTGTTGGCTAGTGTCTAGAAAGCGATCATTCACATGCAAAGATAGCGTATCAAGCTGATTAATCTTATGAGAATAGATTAGGTTAGATAGAACTAAAGCTTTGTGTTAGTCTCTCTCTCTCTCTTTTGATTGCTCGATGTCTTACCGGTGAATGTCCTTTCGTTTTTGAATACAATTCCGCAAGTATATTCTTTCGATTTTTATTTTTTGCTATGCTAACTGCTGTTTGTCCGTTCTAAAAAGAAAGAAAGAAAAACTAATTTGGATTTTATTTAGATTTATTTTCAATTACATTATCAACAATATCAACATCACATTCAGGTCGTGTTAAAAGTAATTTAACAATATTCAACGAACCATGATCAACAGCGCACATTAAAGCTGTTGATCCGTCGGAATCCTGAAGATTAATGGCAGCACCATTGGCTAATAATAATTCAACTAAATCAGCTTTGCCATGTTTAACAGCAAGCATCAAAGCTGTTTGATTACTCTTGAGGAGAAGAAGAAGAAAAAAAACCAAATGTAAATTTATTTCATTTCTTCTCTTACATCTATTGTTTTCACATTAACATTTCCTGATTCACGAAATAATCGTCGTACAATATCTCGTTGATCTTCATTGATAATATCAATCACAGCAGCCATCATAACCGCTAATACATCACGAGAAAAAAAAACAAAGAATTTTGATAAAAATATTCAACTTTGTTTTTTTCCTATTCTTTACCAGTGTATCCGGATTTGTTTTGTAAGCAAACATCACAAACATTCGTATCTAATAACAAATCGACAAGAGGCCAATGATTATTTGTAACGAAATAATGCAGTGCTGTATTTCCCTAAGAGAAAAGATCGGATTACAAACTGATTTATTCCAATGGAAATCTGTTTTTTTTTACACTAAGATCTTGTAAATTAACGATTTTTTCGAGAAGAAAATTCGAGAAATTTTCTGTGATACTATTTAAGAAATTCTCCACGAAACGATAGGCAATTTCTTTGGGACTGCAAAGACGAAACCATTCGTGTTGAATTAATTTCAATGCATTATTCTATCGAACACAAAAGAAACATGTCGTTGATTTCCGAATAATTGTGTATTTACCAATTTCTTTTTATTTGCAGTTGAATCATACAAAGATTCGTTTAAAATCGCACAAGCAATGTACAATTCCTCGTCTAATTCGAAATACTCTTGATCATCGACATGAATCGATGATTTTGGCGAGAGAATCTTCAAACCGGACTCGTCATAATTCGATGAAATAGTTACTTCATATTGTTCTTCGACTTTCGGTTGATCAAGTTTTCGTCGTGTTTCATAAATCGTTGTTTTGCGTATTTTCGATGGCGTCAATTCTTCAGCTTGTGTACTACGAGTTCTAAACATGCAATCAACGTATTTTTACACATGCAAAGCAAAGCAAAGCATACCCGAAGCGATGCATTGATCTATTAGCAACATCGACATTATAACGATGATGACCGTCTCTTAAATATCAATTTTGTTTTTTTTATTTTTTTAATCGAGAAAAATAATTAAAGAAATGTTAAAAGCGAGAAAACGAACGAAATGTCTTTTGAGTTTTTTATTGAAAATTTACCTGTCGATGATTGTTTTGACAGTTTTACCGTCTTCTTTTCGTTTGGCTTCGGTGACTGTCCATTCTTCGGCATAGGAACTGTCGTCTTCGCTTGAAACGAGCTTTGTCGTTGATAGATCAGCCGAACGTTGTGTAATAATTGTTCGAGGAATCGACGGATCATTTAAGAAATCATTGTCATCCGTTCGTACTACAGTCGAAACAACTTCATACGATTCTTCGACGAGTTGTTCGGGTGAATTCGCCGGTTTTTTTGTCGTTCGAATTTCTTCTTGATTTTGTCTCGTTTCAGTTGTTACCGTTGTTTCGTAAATCTCCTCGGTTGTTCGAGTTTCGATTGGTAAACGAAATGTAATAATTTCCTGTCGTTGTTCTTCGATTGTATCCTCTTCTTCTTTTTCTTCTTCTTTATCAAGATAACCGACTTGTCGTTGTGTATCGACTAAATCCGTTTGAAATCCTCCGTCATTTGTTCGAACTTGACGTGAAATCGTGCGTTTCAATGGATATTCATCGTTGCCGACGTTTTTCGAATACATTATCTTTGGTTCGGTGTTGACACCGAGATCGTGCGATGGGCGATGTTCGGTTGAAATCGAACGGTCCGTCGAACGTTTCAAATCGGTATTCGAAAGATTATGACGAACGGAACCAAGTTGATGGAAAATATCGAACTCAGTCGATGTTGTATTGTGTCGAACGACTGTTTGTTCTTGTGCAGCCTAGAAAAACAAACCAAACGAGCATTATCTCGAATTAAAACGAGAGAGAGAGAGAGAAAAAAATATGCACAGACCTGTACACCTGTGTGTCGTTGTTCGGCTGGTGCAATGGTGTTCGAAGCTGCATCGTGTTGTGTCGCTGTTGGCGATTGTGTTTCGGCATCGACGTGAACTGTTTGATTGATAGGTGTTGTTGCTGAGAAATTATCTCGAAACGAGATTAAAGTACGCGTATCAGTTGAAACATGACGCGAGAGTAATTCAGGCGGAATATCGAGACCACAAGCACGATCATGATAGGAAGTCAACGAGTGTGTATCCGTTGATGAATCTCGATTTTCATTTGGTTCATTCGAACCACAGGCAATGTCTTTGTGTACGATTAAATTCGATGTATCCGTAGCCATCGGACGAGTAATCGGTCGTGGAGGTGGTTTAGGCGGTTCACTAGACGAAGAAATCAGATCGAATGAAAAAGAAAGATCTTTTAAAAAAAAAACTCTACATTGTATTTGCGAACATGCCGAAATCTCTTGTTTGAATCATCTGTGTATTCGAACCACGATCGAATTTTTCGATCGGTTCGGGCGAAAACATAATCGCCACATCTCGTTGTCGTATTTCTGGTTTGAAATCAAAATTTACATGTGTACCAACATCACGGAAATGCTTGTCCGGTGTCGTGTTAATCGCAACACCGATTGAAACATCACGTGTCAACGGAATTTCCGGTATGGCTTCCATCCAGACATCTCGTTTCTGAATGAACTCATCGGTGTTACATTGTAGATTGACATCTCGATGACCGACGACTTTCGATTGAAGATTACAAGTCAAGCCAACGTCTCGAACGGATTGAAATGTATCGGTAACAAGTGCTCGATCGTACATCGACGGTTGACATTGAGTGTTGACATGTCGTTGTTGTTTGGGCTCAGTCAAACGTTCGATATCTTTTTCTTGTTCGTGAATTTTCTCTTCTAAAATATGTATCCGTTCGGTATAGAATCGTTTGACCTCGTCGAGTTTTTTTCGAACGATTTCCGTTTGTTTTTCTTCGTCGTCATCGTACTCAGTTCGATGATTGATAGCAACATCACGTTGTTGACGTTGCTTGGGCGGTAATGGTGGTGGTGGATCGTCTTCGACAACGATCTTGACTGCTGTCGTTTTCGGAACTAAACATTCGTCTATTTAAACAAAAATCAAACAGAATACGTTCGAATTCCTACTGATCTGTTGTTTGTAATGTTGGACTTCTCTGAGAAGAAGTTCTTTTTCAGTTAAAAGACTTTTTCGTTCGATTTCTAATCGTTGAATATCTCGATTACGTCGTTCGACTTCGGACTTATCCGTTATTGTTACAACTGTTGTTTTGATTTGTTCCGGCGGACGCGCAAGTGCTTTCGCCGGAACGATAATCTCGGTAATATACAAAGGTTTCAATGGTGTTTTCGTTTGTTCATCTGGTTCGGGACTGGACACACGAAGTGTGGTTTCAGTTGAAAGTGAACTCGAACTACTCGTACACGAGTAAACTGCTGGCGTGGGCACTTTGTAGAGCATTGCTATCGGTGCACTGCTTGTCATATTGATTTTTCTCAATGAATTCATCGTTTGATTGGTTGTATTGAGATTCAATCTTGGCACGGAACGTGTTCGTGTTGTGATGAGTTTTTCGGTGAGTATTCGATGTTCTTCGGTTGTTCGTGATGCTGCTGATGATGTTGACGAGGAGGTGGGCGGTCGAGGAGGCGGACGAACTTGTCGACGCGTATCAACCGAACGAGATCGCTGTGCACAATTGATCATATTCGTGTTAGTCGGCTGTTTGAGAACGTGTCGATGACATTCAGCGGTTAGATCTTGAATATCTTTACCAACGATTCGATCGAGTTCGAGTATTGTCTCTCGAATGATTTCGGTGTCATAGGATGATGAATTTCTTGTTGATGTCGATGAAAATGAGGTCGAATGAGCAGGCTAGAAGTAAACAATGATTTCTATTTGTTTAGTGTTTGTCACTCACACGACTATGCGTTTTGTTATTCTTGCGGTTTAAACGTTTGACGGATGTCGATAATGAACCTATCTTATCCGATTGTGAACTACTCATTAATGACGATAGAGAAGTACTCAGATAATTATCATCATGAAGTAGCATCTTCTCAAGTTTTTCTTTTGCTGTTTTATGGAAGAAGAAGAAGAAAAGAAAAAGAATTTCGCGATTTGTTACGTTCGAGAGGATGACGAACAGAAAAAAATTCAAATCAATTCAGGTCACAGATTGTCAACGACGAAAAATCTTGATTTTAGTTAGCATAAATTATTCATTCACTCGCTCTTCATTCACCACAAGGTCATTCCGAATAAGGTTACTACCTGATTTTGTTGTTCAGTGATCAATCGACTTCGTACATCGTGTCGTTTGCGTTCGATTTGCTGTAACGTTCGTAGAACATCCGGTCCATACATTTCATCCAAAAATTTCATAAAATCCGTATCCAAATGATAACCATACGGGCAACAAGTACAACGTATATCCGTCATACTTGTTTCGAGATCGCTGACGCCCGATTCCGATGTTGTTTCTAAACATGCGAGCAAACAAAATAAAATCGACTTTGTTTTTTTTTTCTGTTTTGCGAACAAACATATTTCTTAAAGAAAATAAACCACAAATCACCTTGCCTTTGTTATTGATTATGAAAGAGAGAAAAAAATATGTATATGTACGTATACGAAATAGATGATTATCGAATGGATTATTGACAGGTAAAGACGTAAACAAAAGACACAACGAACAAAACCATAGGTAAATGTCGATAAGTCATGATTTCAATGAATTCATTCGAATCATTGTCACACTTACTTCGTATATGATGCGAACGTCGATTGACGAGTTCCATTTTAAATATAGAAAAGAAAATTGTTCTGATAAGAGAGCGAGATGAGATTAATCGACCGTTAGCTCGATTTCTTCTCTTTTCTGAATAAACAGATGAGAATCATAACAGATACTCATCTCATCGAACAAAGAAAGAACACACAAAAAAAAGAAGAAGAAGAAAAAGAAACAGACAGTTGGCGCGTGGATGTAGGTGTTACTCCTAACGAGATAATCCTTTGCATGACTCGTCCTATGACCATCGTGTGCCTCATTGATTTCTAACAAGTGTCGATCGGTTCGATAGAAATCAATTGAGCATATTTACTAGACACAAATGCGATCATCTTATTGATGAGTATCAGCATGAAACGTTTGCTCTTTGAAAAAAACACATGTATGACATTATCTCATTGTTTCTCAATACTCGTGAGAAGAGAAGTTTTTCTCTCGACAGTTCATAACAAAATGAAAAAAAGTATTTGTCAAATTGATTCGAGTCTCGTACGGTTCGAATTCATTTATTATTTGTTCAATCAAATTCAAGTGTTCTTCACTTATTATTTTGACAACTTAAATTCTTTTTTGTTCTTGCTTAACTCAGCATGTTATGTCATGGCATCTACTCGAAAAGAAAAATCGTATATCTAACCGAAGTGTGCGAAAGTTGAGTGATCAAATTTGCATTAAAACGAGAGATTAACAAATCTACGAGGAAAAACATAAACATTTCTTCGACGCTCTCTATGTTCTGATTACATCATTCGACACTATATATCCCAATGATTATCATGAACTTTGAACATCAAGTAAGACCACCTGTTCATTACACATAAGACTATCCGATTTATTTAATTAAGATTGACATATGTATGTTTATACTGTTTTCTATTGATGATATACAAATAAAAATTCAAATTGACAACTTAAGACGATCTTCTTTTATCGAATGTATATACATACCGGCGAGACTGCTTGCATCGGCATCGTTCCCACTCGCTCGATATCGAGCTTGACGAACATGAACAACGATCGGTTCGCGTTGTTTTTCGATTGTATGTTCAACTTCGTACGTATATTCTTTCATAATCTAAAATCAAATCCATCCAACAATAACAATAAAAAACATCGAAATGTATACATAGTTTTCAAACACACAAGAGAGAGAAAAAAAATCTAATAATAACGAATCCTTTTTTGTTTTGCTTTGATTGGATTTTTTTTCATCATCGAACGTGTCAATTGTGAAGATTAAACTTGTCGTTGTATTCAAAAGTTCATTGAATACAAAGTACAGTTGAGGATTAAATTTAACTCACGTTTACGAATCGATGAAAACCAACTATCGACATTGAACATAAGTCGATTTAATAATTAACATTTAGAAAATCTTCATTTTTTTTGCTTCATTTCAAAAGCCTTGATTTCAAGTTTATTTATAATAAAACATGTTCAGTCTGTTTGGGTTTGTCGACGAAAAAAAATAAGCAAGAGTTTCGAAAGTTTTTCTTCTTCAAAAGTAAATGCTTTGCTAAAGAAAAATCCCCTCAAATTTACACAAACCTTGAGCATTGTTAAGCTCTTTTCTTAGTCCGCCTTTTTTTTCTCTTTTCGTTGCCGACGTAAACGAGCATGCGTAAGATAAACAAACAATTTTTTTTATTATTATTTCAAGACGAAGACAAAAAAAGAAACGAGACATTGTGAATTTATAAATATTCGGGGTAACGTAAAATTTTCGACAGAAATCGATCGGGAATGTACTTTTTCGATGGCATGAGACGATGTCGAATTTGACTCGAATGAAAATGCCAAATACGAATTGTTTTACACGGATTTCGAACGATATAATCAGCCTCGAGAAATTCATAGATAAGTTTGACTTCAACATGCCAGGTGCCGATTTCGAACGGAAATTTTCGAGCAAGATGTTCATCGATTGGCGTTTGAAATATGAAACTATCGTGACTACCAACATAAGATTCATCTGAACATTGCGAACCGAGTGTCGTTATCGACGGATCGATTTCATATCGTGATAGATAGAGAATTGTTTTCGAATTTAATAACGAACGAGATCGAAGGATTAGTAATGATTGATCGAAGAATATGTCTAAATTGAGTAGAACAATATAACCACGAGAAAGATAACGATTGGCATATTGAAATGCCTGATGGATAACTAAACGTTCGGATTGCGCAAGAGAATTGCGATCATAAAAAATAACTAATTTCTTTCGAAGTAAATCAACAGGAAATTGTCGATCGATTTGAATATCATCGTAGATTGTACAGTGATTTGTATTTTGTACGAAATGAATTTGTGTAATGGCTGGATTGATGACATTCATATGAAGAACGGCGACTAATTCATATCGACGTCGAGTGTCGATTTCGTGATACCATTGAGTGAGAAGAAAGATTGAATTGTTGGCTGCTGAATTCGAATCGATTTCATTCGATGGAATATTTAATGCACTTAATCGTTTGAGATCATTGACTGTGTAATTGACTGAACTTCGTAAGATAAGATGTCGAAGATCTTTAGGTACATTGTCATGTATCAAAGCTAGAATAGATTTTTTGTAAAAACATAAATGTTAAGACAGGTGTTGGAAATTAATTTACAATCGTAGATAAATGTTTTAGTTGGTTGTGAATTGTTTCTAATTAATTGATTGATTAATAAGATTAAACATAAGAAAATAAGTAGTCGAAGTAGTTTTTTATTATTCGAAAGTCTCATTAGAGAATTAAATAAAATATCAGCACAGATTACCTTATAACATTTGCTTATAATTATTTTGTCTATAAAAAATAAAAAGAAACACTGTTTTATATGCTCTATGATTTCATCAAACAGTATGCTTCTTTTAATTTGGTGTCAATAGGAAAAACAATTAACCTTCGAGATATACAGGGGGTCCCAAAATTATAGGACACCCCCCTGCTTTTGAGTTCAAGATCATTTTTTACTTTCAGAACATGATGTTATTGGTTTCTTGTTTGCATGCATCTGTACATATATTCATGCAGTATTTACATTTATTATTTTATCCTTAACAATACAGATGATAAATAAGGCAAAAAGGAAAAAATTGCCGTCCCAAAACTATAGGACACCTTTATCATTTTTGAATTCAATCATTCTTTCATACGCTAGCAACAATGTTACGCATCTATTCTTCTTATGTATATATAGAGGTAAGCATCTAGTATCCTTTCTATTATTCCATATATCTCTGAAATTTTTCTTTGTCTGAGAGATTCGAAGTAAACACAAAATGCACATGATGAGAATAAAGTGAATTTTTTTCTAATGCTTTGCCTATAAACGCCACCTTTTGAATGTTCAATATGATTAGTGGATATACTTGTAAGGATAGACAAAAGTCCATATATGTTAAATAGTCGTAATAGAACTTTTGTTATTCATTGTTTACGTTTTTCGACGATGGGTCGTAAGTCGGTCAATCTCGATTTGAAAAAAAAATTGTCACTTTATTCGAGCTGAAGTTTTCAAAATCGAAAATTGCAAAGCTATGTAATGTATCAAGAAATTGTGTTATCCAAACTATTCAAAAATACACAAAAGAAGGAATTGTTTCGACGAGACCAGGTGCCGGTCGGCCACCAAAACTTACTCTAAGGGACAAACGTGCAATCAAATTGGAGCAGTTGCGTTATGATACATTATCACTTAATGATTTAGTACGTTTTGCTCAAACGAATCTCGGCATAAGTGTCGGACGTAGCACCATTAGTAGAGTGTTAAATGAATTTGGAATGACAAGTTATACTCTACCGAAAAAACCGAAACTGACATCAGCTCAACGAAAGGATCGAGTGAGTTGGTGTACAGGTCATCTTGATTGGTCTATTGATGACTGGTCCAAAGTGATTTTCAGTGACGAATCCAGCTTCGAATTGATCAATAGACATAATAAAATTCATATTAGACGATATCGACACGATCAACATCGTCTTGAAAAATCTCAACCGCGTACACATAAAGGTGGAGGTCTTGGTATGTGGGGCTGTTTAACTAATCATGGTGTTGGAAATCTAGTTTTTTACCAAGGAAGCATTGATTCATCAAAATATATCGAATTGCTCGATTCGAATCTTTCGTCTGCTTTTAACCGATTTCCAGTTAGTGATCGAACAGGAGCAATTTTGCAGCAAGACAATGCAAAGATTCACACATCGAAGAAAACACTAACCTATATGAAGAACAAACGAATTAAATTGTTGTCATGGCCAGCTAATTCTACTAGATGCTTACCTCTATATATACATAAGAAGAATAGATGCGTAACATTGTTGCTAGCGTATGAAAGAATGATTGAATTCAAAACTGATGAAGGTGTCCTATAATTTTGGGACTGCAATTTTTTCCTTTTTGCCTTATTTATCATCTGTATTGTTAAGGATAAAATAATAAATGATAAGTGTAAATACTGCATGAATATATGTACACATGCATGCAAACAAGAAGCCAATAACATCATGTTTTGAAAGTAAAAAATGATCTTGAACTCAAAAGCAGGGGGGTGTCCTATAATTTTGGGACCCCCTGTACATTCCTCTTCTGACTAGTAAGTCAAAAAAAAAAGAAAAACATTTCATATATTGATTGTTTTTCTTTTCATTTTATAGTCTCGTTTTATGTTCTCTTCTTCGTTGCTTTTGCGAAATCACAAACTAGAACCATCATAGTGTCAGATTTAACACCGTCTGTTTTCAATCAACTTCGTCAAGAATATGCCGAATCACTCTCATGTCCGTGCACGACAACCTCGATTAAAATAAATCGATTTGTTTCAAGTGTAATTGCTTTTCATCCTGTCTGTTCAAGTATATTCGTCACTCGACAATGGATAGAATCTCTATATCTATCAAATGCAAGTGGATTCTTAATCATGGATTTTCGGACAACGGCTATGTCTCAGGTGATTTGCTTTCCTCATTTATCAGTCAGATTGTATTTGTTTTTTACTATTAGTTCGAACTACTTGCAGCCCTTTGTTCGCTTGCCAATGAGACAGTTACCCAAGCTCAAAACAAATTCGATAATGATCTATTTGTGTCAGTACAACTTTTTTCCGAGGATGAAGTTCAATCGCAGATAAATGCAAGTGCTCAGCTTGTTTACAGTAGTACACCTCTTCAAATATCTTCTCTTCTTGACTTTCTTCGAATTACAACACAATCCAACTTTCTGATTTCGGCTCTCAATACAATTGCCTACATTTACTACGATATCGGAACAAATCCAATATCGATCTTTATGGCGGTCACATCATACTACGAGAGAAATACCACGACAGAGATAACTTCATTTAGTAGTTGCAACTTCATCGATGCGGTTGCTCCAGCTGGTTTTTACTCAGCATTATTTAGTGATAATGTACAGGTTCATTACAGCTGGCCAGAATATCATTTAAGTTATGCTGATATTATACCGCAATCGTCTGCAATGGTCGACGGATTTTATGGAGGTTGCACGCCACTCAGTAGTCTGTTGTCTAGTAACCTTGAATGCTTGTACAATATCAGTTGTCTACAAGTTCTGAAGGATTATTTTCTTCAGTGGAACTCGAGTTCGATCACTAGTCTTGCGACTTCAAAACGACAGAATATTTCTGTGGGAGATCTCTTCTCTGAGTATCTATTTATTGAAGAATGGTCTCCTGAGATTGATTACTTCAAATATTTTACTGAATGCAATCCAACATTCTGCACATATACCAAAAAAGACAAAGCAAATCTTATCTATTCTTTGACTCTCTTGCTTAGTCTTTACGGTAGTCTCATCATTATACTTCGTTTCATTGCAATTCTTCTGGTTAATATTTATTTTCGATGTAAACGACCTCCTGCAAGAAATATCAATTGTAACGAAAAACAAACTATTTCAATAACTCGAGTATAAGAAATTTTCTTTTCTAGTGAATCGTATGACGTATCGCAAAAGATTTGCCCGATGGATACAACAGTTAAATCTATTCAAGTCTGCTACAGATCGAACAGCCAACGGTTTGAAACAACAGCGTATGACTACACGAATTTATCTTATCTTGTTCATCAGTATAAAAATATAAACAGTGTGAAAGTCGTTCGCGGAATATTTCACTTTTCGTTTCATTTCAGGTGCTATGATCATTCTCGTATTGTTCAATTCATTAACTATTCAAATCATATCAGTTCGAGAAGAGAATGTTTCATTCGATAGATATAAACACTTGGAAGATTTGTATTCAAATAGTATCATCTGTCCTTGCTCGAATGTATTTATTTCTTATTCGAAATTGGTTTCTTTTTCTCCGAGATTCCATCAAGTATGTTCGAGTGGTTTCATTAGCAATGGATGGATTCAAGTAATGATGTTTACTATGGAATCCAATTGGCTTCCGATTGACAGTCAACATTTTCGACTGTTGGCTCAGCTATGTGAGTTAAGTCGAAATACAATTGACGATGCTATTCGTCGTTTATCGTCACGTTCTTTTGTCAATTTAAATCTATTGACTGAACCGAATTTCAATGCTCAAATAAATGCGACTATCAAACAATTCACCCAAACATTACTCATCAATTTCAATCTTTTCATTGATACCGTACGACTTTTGAAGCAAATCGATCAGCCTTTTTCAGCGTCATCTGGTCTGGCTAATATACGAGCTTCTTTACCAACAAATGCTAGTATTAATCCCCAAATACCTCAGGTAAACTGTTATTTTTTCGAACCGCACCCTCAACTTTATTCTCTGTCTCATTTAGTTATCATTTCGTTTCACCGGTTTAAGAGATATTTATACATCAGCGATTGACTGCATATGTGCAACTAGTTCTCAATGTCAACAACCAATCATCTTTCCCACATGGGCAACAACACAAGTCAATTGTACTGCACGTACTATTCCATATTTTATGCCGGGTATGACACAAGGATGCTTTACGATCGATACGTTTTTTCTCTCCACACTCGAATGTTTCTATTCAAATTGTTGTCTCTCAGTTTTGTACTTTGCCATTCATCAACTTTACGATCCGCTTAATACAAATATTCCCTTGGTTGAAGTTAAGCCACTACTCTCAGATGTACGACCATCAAGTCGTTTTCCTCCGAATACTTCTCTTGAAAGTATAACTGAACAAATGATGATTGAAGAATGGAATTTATCTTATTCATTTGGCCAATACTACAATAGTTGTGCACCTAGTTCATGCACATATTCTCGCACACAACACGCCAAGAACTTCGGTCAAATAGTAATCATGTTAATCTCAATCATCAGTGGTCTTAGTTCTGTACTACGTTTGATTACACCGTTAGTAGTTAAAATTATTTGGAAATTATTTCAACCAAAAGTCAATGAACAACAACAACAGCAGGGTAATGACAAACTAAATCTATTATAAAATATACTTATTTGGTATAATATAATTTTCTGTAGATCGACCAAAATTACTCAAACGAATGACAATGATGTTTATGCGAGCCATCATGTTTCTCTACGGAAAATTAGTTGCTCTCAATCTATTTCCTCTACGAAATTTTGGAAATCAAGTTGATCAAATGAGAGGAAAATATCTTGGTCGAATAGCTACGAAACTCTATATTGTTCTTCTTCTTCTTGGATTGATTGTTCTCACTCTTCGTATGGTCATTTCGCCTGATATTGTGACAAAAACTATCGATAAACCATCAATGAATGCCTACAATCGACTATTGCATGATCATGATGATACACTTCAATGTTCTTGTTCATTTATCTCATCGATCTATGATCAATATGTCACTATTGAACCCATCTTTCACCAGGTAACAAATAGAAGAGTATTTTTAAACGTTTGTGATCGAGATTGTTGTTTTACTCTGTAATAGGTTTGCTCCAGTCCATTTGCTTCGGATCAATGGCGCGAAAATCTGACGAGTGATCTTGTTCCTGATCTGTCTACTTATGATCTTCGAGATTATCGTCGTTTTCTCTCAGCTCATTTGCAATTTTTAACCGGATTATGTCATTTGTCAAAACGATCCGTAACTGATTCGATATCTGAATTTCTCTCATCAGCATTGATCACAACTCGACTTCAATCACCCACGATTTTCCGAGATAATATTGATTCTTTAATTTCACAAAGGAAATCCGATGCTCCCACAATTCTTATTCGTCTTTTTTCCTTACTTCGAACTGTGAATCATGGAAATAAGATCATATCAACATATGGAAGCAATTTCAATTACTATGCTCCTCCAATCTACGGTATGTTATTTCGTTTCACAAAAGATATTGAAATCTAACGTTTGCCTAACCTAATATACTATTCCGTAGATAATATTTCCAATTATTTGGCATACACTGAAGGAGTCATCTATGACAATCAATGTTCATGTGCGCTCAATGCCAATTGCACAAGCGATGCAATCTTTATTGACAAAGAGAATTCATCGAAGACGATTTCCATTCCAGGTTTGAAGATAGGATGTACACCAACTGAATCATTCTTTGCTTCAACTCTTGAATGCTTCTATAATGCCTCATGTGTCACTCTAATTCAACAACAAATTAGTTCGAACAGTATCTTCAATCTAACTGATGCTCCCGTGTTGATTTCGACAAATTCTACTCGTTTTCTATCAAATACAACAATCACCGATCTTGTCAAAGAGCTTTTCATTGAAACATGGCCGGTAACCACTAATTATTCAATCTATTTTGATCTCTGTGCACCCAAATTATGTTCATATACTTATATTCAACGTATTGATTCATTGTATACAATCACACTTCTATTGAGTCTTCTCAGTGCTCTCAATTTTATTTTGAAATGGTTATGCCCGAAGATCGTTTATTTCTTCGATAGAATCTATCAATATCGAAAGAATCGATTGATTCATATTCATTCTCATTCTACACAAACGAATACTGGTTTTCGTTTGGCATTGGAACGTTTTCTCTTTTTGAATCTACTAAAAATCATACTTGTGATTATAGTTCTTATCGGGCCATTGATTTATCTTAACAAACAAGAAAATCAACACAATACACAAGCAGATAACATCCTATTTTCAACAACGACAACGACAACTACAACTACAACTACCATATTAACTGACATAATTATAAATTCTACAGGTATGACACATCGAATAGCATTTTGATAATTATTCAATGTTTGTGATTAGAATCGTGTCAATTAACATTTCAAAGAATAAATTCCTCAAGTAATTCTTTTACTGATTCGTTGACATCAGTTGTGACTGGTGATTTCGATCGAGATGGCCGATTAGATCTGGCTGTGACAATGTGGCAGAATAGCAATGTCGGAATACAGCTCGGCAATGGTGATGGAACTTTTCAAGGACAAATAGAATATTCCACTGGAAGTAACAATAGACCTAACACATTAGTCATTAATGATTTCAACGGTGATAATTATTTGGATCTTGTTGTTACTAATTCAGTCGTCGACGGTATAAGTATACTTTTTGGCAATGGTGATGGCACTTTCCAAGAGCCAATGGCATTCGCAGCAGGACCAAGACTTGGTGCATATTCAATTGCTATCGACGATTTCAATCATGATCATTATCTCGATATTGCCATTGCTGGTGAGTACCAAACGTACCCCAGTATACTTCTTAACGATGGCAATCAAACTTTTAACCAACAAACAACATTTTTCGGTCAACAATATAGTCAAATCAGGTCGATTGTTGCCGGTGATTTTAACAATGATAATATCACAGATCTAGCTCTAGTCAATCAAATTGTTAGCAATCTAAACTTAGGATTTGGTCTTGGCAATGGAACTTTCGATAATTATATCCAATTTTCAGTTGGAATAATTAGTGACTGTCGCTCGATCTCTATCGGTGATTTTAATTGCGATAAACAGCTCGATATTATTATCGCCAATAGAGGAACGCATTCTCTAGGTGTACTGCTCGGAAACGGAGATGGAACTTTTCAAGAGGAGCAATTACTTTCCACTGGACCTTCTAGTCGTCCGAATTCAGTCATTGTACATGATTTTAACAATGATGGATATCCGGATGTTGCCTTCGCTGATTCGAACAATTACAATGTCGGACTCTTTCTGGGCACAGGTCGTGGAACATTTCTTAATCAGACAACGTTTCCACTGGAGGATTATCCAACCGAATCAATAATTGATGCAGGTGATTTCAACAACGATGGTAAATTAGATTTCGTTGTTGTTGATCCGGCCAAAAACAGTCCAGATATCTTGTTAAATACATGTAACTGATGTTCGAATCAAATATTGAACAAACTCAAAGCTTATTGTATGCTACGATTAAACCAGAGTGGCTGAATCGATCCTTTACTTGCGAGTTACAGAAGATATGTAAAGGAGGTTTGACCACCCTGGATTAAACATCTGTTATTGCTTCACTCTGCCATATAGAAGAACTTCATATTATTTGCATTTACTGAATAATCATGTTTTTCTTCTTGATTACACACAATATAATAAATGTTTGTCGAATGCTTAAAAAATAATCGAATATTTCATCAAGTATTTTAATTTCCTCATCTAAAAAAAACAATCATTAATTCATGACTTTGGACTATATAAAAATGAACTGACTAACTGCACTCATGTTTTACTTTTCTTTTTCAATTAATATTTGGAGTATGATTGTGTGCAGTATCTATCTATAGAACTATTTCAAAATAATACTTTAATGTCGAAAGATGCAATCGATTTGTGCCATTGAAGAACTAATCTTAATATTATTATTTGTTCAAACGCATAAATGTTCAAGCTTATCCATATGTCAGACAGGCATGTGGCAAACAAATGGCACAATATTTGATATTTCATCGATCCTAAGAAATAAAGGTTATTCGTCAGATATTTTGCTCACTGATCTATACATTGATAATAACGACACCATCTATCTCCTGGACTCGAGTAATTATCATGTGATACGATATTTTTCAAATTCAACGGTGGATATAATGATTCGATTGGCCGATTTTTTTTGATTATGGGCGTAAGTTTAATATTCTTTGTATAGAAATCATGTCTTTTTTGTCTAGTGACTGCTCTAAAAGTTGATCCCGACGGTAATGTCTATATCCTAGAAGGTGACAATAATTATGTCAAAAAATGGAGCCCAGGTGCTTCAGATGGTATAATTGTAACTGGCGATAGTGGAACCAATAATAGCAATAATAGAATACAATGGTCGCAAGCAATGTTCATTGATTTTACGACGATGGTTATTTGGATTGCTGAAACGTCGAATGATCGGATAATTAAATGGACTTCACCGACAAGAAGTGAAGTCGTTTGCGGTGGCTATGGGTCCGATAATAATCAATTGAATTTTCCACAAGGATTATTTGTTGATATTAACGCTTCAAATACACTGTATGTCGCAGATACAAATAATCATCGGATACAAATGTGGCTACCAGGCGAGTCAACCGGAATAACAGCAGCTGGAATAACTAATTACTATGGAAATAGTGCTAGTCAACTGTGGTATCCAAGAACACTGATTGTCGACAGCAATCGAGACATGTTTATTGCTGATGCCGGTAATAATCGTATCATGCGATGGACGGTTGGTTCAAGCGTTGGAGTAGTTATTGCTAATGATCTTATGTCTGAAAATACATTTATAATTCCAGTACAACGTCTGTTAAACATCAATTTCGATTTAAATGGAACACTTTTTGTCCTTGTTTCTCCTTTGTTGAAAAAATTTTCCATTACTTGTCGTAAGTATTTATGTTTTGCTAATTTTGACCGGTACTAGTCTGTATACATGTAATATCTGTAGCATCAACAACTCAACAAGTCACAATCACAACCAGTAAAAAATCTTTGTCTACTAGAAATCACCTTTTGTCTGTTTTTATATTAGCGCCTATTTCGAATACTAGTTGTTCGATGACTACTTGGTCAACAGATTCAATGACAATCGCCGGTTTAGTAACAGGTTACGACGCCAATTTTCCACTATCGCTCAATAGTCCTGTTGATATAACAGTTGATGAGAATAATACCATGTATGTACTTGAAACAGGAGCCTTTAGTGTGAAACGTTTTACGTCTGGTTCGATCATTGGAACAACGATATTCAATATTAGTATGGATGGTACGCCCTTTCCGTACACTACGGATAAATTTAATATACTGTCTAGTTTGAATTTATTTTGATTTTTTCATTGATTGTAGCATCTGCTATTCATATGGATCGTAGTGGTAATATTTATGTGCTGTATGCTCAAGAGAGTAAGGTGAATAAATGGATACCAGGTGCTAAAAACGGAATACTCGTTGCTGGTGGTAATGGCATAGGCAATGCAGCTTATCAACTGAATTCTCCTGATGGAATGTTTGTCGAATCAAATACGTCGTTCATTTGGATAGCTGATACTTATAATAATCGAATAGTCCGATGGGAATCTCAGTTTACAAGTATCATTGTTTGCGGAAGCTATGGATCAGCAGCTGATCAATTCATATATCCTCATGGATTATTTGTTGATATAACTACTCCGAAGACATTCTATGTTGCCGACACAGGCAATCATACCCATGCCGTCTCTTTTTTAACATTTTAGCGTAATTACGCGTAATGCAAAAATTGTGGCGTAGATGTGCACAGTTACGCCACATTCATCGTACCGATAGATGTCTCTAGCGAGTATACTTAGTGTGACGTAATTACGATC
>Ga0209922_101686_pt1 | contig 20723 bp, 17 predicted proteins | sample ThiBiot_500_biof_FD_183946 | JGI IMG/M metagenome (GOLD analysis project Ga0209922, IMG submission 183946) | Wastewater bioreactor microbial communities from Cape Town, South Africa - Thiocy_expt_500_biof (SPAdes) | ecosystem: Engineered > Bioreactor > Thiocyanate-remediating > Anaerobic-Aerobic ...
TTTCTCTTTTCAAGGAAATAATACATATCGTATTGTACCACGTACTGCATGGTGGAGAGTAATGACTGTTTATGGTACATCGAATACCATTAATATCATCGATTTGATTGATACAAGTCCTCAAAATTGGATTTTAACGAAAAATTAAGAAAATATAATAAAAGTTTCTTTTTTTCATACTATGCTGGAGCTATATATGACTCACATGTTCGATACCGTTATCGATATCAAAATTTCATTTCCTCTATATACAGGTGCAAGTAAATAAATTACATTATGACTATACTTCACTCGAGGGCATTGGCTAGTTCGTATATTGACGTTTACGCTTCATTAATTAGCGAAATATAAGATCTACAGATGTTCTTAAATATTTTTTCTTTTCTCTACTTCCTACTGAAAAAGTATATAAACATACTTTTATTACTATCTTGCCATGTCATTTCTTCATACTCGAAATACATGTAAGTAATCAGACTCTTGCTTAGTCTCAAACTAATCGATCTTTCGTCAACTTAGATAGTTATTGTATTCACAGAATTATATCATGGGTGGTCATCATTCGCAACCGTTGCCGTTACCGAATATGACAGATGCTGCGCCTCGACGTGATCGAAATAAGCGAATGGTACAAAATGTGCTCCTGATTTGGGTAGACAGTAATATGGATGAGAATAGTGAAGACTGTCAAAATACCATCACGCATTTACGTCAAGCAATGAACACTATTAACACTTTCACCGATGGACAGGAATGCATAGAATTTCTACAAGAAATCAAGGATGACAAGGTATGCATGATTATTTCAGGTTCACTTGGGAAAGATATTGTACCTCGTGTACATGGTATGTTTCAAGTGGACTCAATTTTTATCTTCTGTGGTAATAAACAATACCACGAACAATGGACTAAGAATTGGCCGAAAATTAAAGGAGTGTATACAGATATCAAATTAATTTGTGGTGCACTAAAACAGTCAGCAAAAGATTGCGAGCAAAATTCCATTGGCTTTGCTGTAGTGCCAAGTTTTAATGGTGCATCAAATGTAAACTTAGATCGATTAGATCCAATGTTCATGTACACTCAGATACTCAAGGAGATTATATTAGCGATCAAATTCGAGCAGAAACATCTTTTCGATTTTACGGATTATTGTCGAGAAATCTTTGAAAAGAATATCGGGGATCAATTACGTCAAGTTGATACATTCGAGCAACGTTATCAAAAAGAAACTCCCATTTGGTGGTATACATGTGAATCATTTTTATACCCTATGCTCAATCGAGCACTACGATTATCAAACATTGATGCTATCATTAAAATGGGGTTCTTTATTGCCGATCTTCATCGACACATCGACAAATTACATAACGAACAATTTATTCGACACAATTCAAACATAATATTTACGGTTTATCGAGGGCAAGGAATGTCCAAGGACGAATTCAAAGAAGTGTCGGAAAGTAAAGATGGTTTATTTGCTTTTAATACTTTTTTATCGACTAGTCTGTCAGAAAATGTTGCAATGGGCTTTGCTAAACGTGCTCTAAAAAATCCTGCTATGATAGGTATTCTATTTACAATGAAGATTAATTCACGAAGGTCAACAACATCTTTTGCTTCCGTCATTGGTGTGAGTAGTGTTAAACAGGAAAATGAGATCTTGTTTGCGATGCACACAGTGTTCCGCATTGGAGATATAAAACAAATGCAAGATCCAACTAAACGCCTTTTCCGGGTGGAATTGGAATTGATCAGTGACAATGATCAAGACCTTCAAATATTGACGAAACGTATACGAGAAGAAACTTTTCCATATGATTACGGATGGAGTCGATTGGGATTACTGCTACAGAAATTGAAAAAACCAAAACAAGCAGAAGAGATTTACCAACTTCTATTGCAACAAACAACCGACGAAACCAAAAATGGATGGCTTTACTGTCGACTTGGAAGCTGTAAACAAGATCAAGCAGACTATGAAGAAGCTATTCGATTATACAAAAAATCTATTGAGATCAACGAAATATATTCTTCCAATCATCCTGATTTGGCGATATTGTACAATAATATTGGATTAGTGTATAACGATACAGGTGAATATGTTAAAGCGCTTTCCTATTATGAAAAAGCGCTTGCAATTCGACAGCGATCACTTCCTACCAATCATCCTGATTTGGCGCAATCCTACAACAACATCGGATTGGTGTATTACAACATGGGTGAATATGCCAAAGCACTTTGGTATTATGAAAACGCACTTACAATTCAACAGCAATCACTTCCTACTAATCATCCTAATTTGGCAGGATCCTATCACAACATCGGATTGGTGTATTGCAACATGGCTGAATATGCAAAAGCGCTTTCCTATTGTGAAAAAGCAATTGCAATTCAACAACAATCACTTTCTCACAATCATCCTGATTTGGCGATGTCGTACAACAACATCGGGTTGGTGTATAAAAACAGGGCTGAATATGCAAAAGCGCTTTCCTATTATGAAAAAGCAATTGCAATTCAACAGCGATCATTTCTTGCCAATCATCCTGATTTGGCGCACTCCTACAACAACATTGGATTGGTGTATGGTGACATTGGCGAATATTCCAAAGCACTTTGGTATTATGAAAAAGCAATTGCAATTCAACACCGATCACTTCCTGCCAATCATCCTGATTTGGCCGAATCCTACAACAACATCGGATCATTGTATGACAACATGGGTGAATATGCCAAAGCACTTGGTATTATGAAAAAGCACTTACAATTCGACAGCAATCGCTTCCTACTAATCATCCTAATTTGGCAAAATCCTACAATAATATGAAATCGATATATACTAACATGGGTGAATATGCCTAAGCATTTGCAATTCAACAGCAATTACTTTCTACCAATCATCCGCATCTAAAGTGGTACAACAATAATTTGGATAAAGTAAAAAATAAATCGTAATTGCATTCATTTTTTATTTGAAAAAAAAATAAAATAGTATATACGCTCGCAGATAGAAACCCTGGTTCTCTGGTTGAAAAGCCAGATAATGGAATTTTTCTTGTCAGAAAATAAATTCATCTTGAAGATATTCACGGTTTATCGGATAGATTGCTATTAACTTTTCCTCTCGCATTGTAATGTAAATTTAAGAGATTTCAAAGCATCCTCATTTAATTCTGAATGCATGAAATGGGATATATCTCTTGAAGTTACACATTTCGCTCATTATACTAATTATACAGATAGATTACTTTTTTTACCGGTTCACTGATCACATTATAATTAAATTTTATTATATAATAGCTTTTATATCGATTTTTAGCATGAATTAAAAAAGAGAGCAATGTTTCTATCATCACAATTACAGATTCAGGATTACTACCGGTGTTATAGGTTATTTGTTCACGAAAGGTTCCATCGCCGATACCAAATAATTATATACAAATATACGTAAGAAATTATGCAGAATTAAGATTACATACTGTACACATTTATTCGTTTTCCCATTTCATAGGCATGCATGAATACTTTTTTTGCATGTTTTTTTTCTTTCTTACTTTCATGTAAAATGAATCATCAAAAAAGAAACTCGATGTTGCAATATAGATATCTTACAAAATGACCTAATTTATCTCAAGATGTAAGCTTTTTCTTTCTTTCTTAGTTAAACTGATATCAGCTATGAAAGAAAATGATATCTCAACAAAAACATTTAAAATAGTGAATATCTGAAGTGAAGTGATATGGCAAGATCGTTTTCTAACGTAGATATACCGGCGAATATTCCACGAGCGAATCAAACAATATATGATAATATAACTCGCATTCTTGCTTTTTATGTTTGTTGGTCAATTCTATATCTTGTTTTGGTATGGCTTTCAAAAGTTTTGATCCCTCCAGTTCGGTAAGCAGAATTGTATAATTAATTTTCTTTTTTGTTTTAATTTTTTTTTCGTTTAATAAGATTATTAAAATCTAAAGACCAGATGTTTTGGGGTTTATCAATTGTTCGAGCAGTATGTGGTAGTCTAATAGTTCGAGGTCAGTCTTGAGATCATTTATTTTAGATTAAATATAATTAAATTTATTTTTTATTTTAGCTATTTATCTGATTTTTATTGATAAACGTCTTGGAATTAGTCCTGTTTTGGCAACAACCGATGAATCATGGACATTTATATGTCTTATCATCGGTTTTTTCATATTTGAAGAAGTAACATTAATCTATTTCGATCTACGATATCGAACATTTTCCAAAGAATTACATGCTCATCATCTAATTTCTTTTATTGGTTACTTTTTAACGGCATTATTGGGTGTTAATCATTATGTTGCTATATCCCTATTTCTTCTTGAAGCAAGTACACCATTTTCATGCGTTTGTTGGTGTTTATTAAAATTAAAACTTGAACATACTTTCATTTGGAAAGCTAATCAATGGATATTAATTTATATATTTCATGTACGAACATTGATTGAATTATGGTGTTGGTATATTTGCTATCAAAATTGGACATCTATGAAACAATATTCTCATTTGGTATATATAGTGAGTCTCTTTGTAGGTCTAACTTCCTCGACATTTTGGTTAACACCTTATTGGACATATAAAAAAACCAAACAATTCTTCAATCCAGTGGATTGGAACGCAGAATCAAAACGAACGAAGAAAAATGTCGCATGAAACTTATGAACCATATTTTTTACTGTTCTCTCGTAATTTAGTTTTCTTTTTAAAATAATAAATAAACATAATCATCGATTCAGTCACGTACTTTTGCACTCTCATGCTCAAAAATAACCGTTAATTGAAAGTTTATTCTATCTATTGTTTAAGTGCATTATTAATGGCCATGACTACCATGTAAATTGATATTAATTGACAATTCGTATTTCATTATTTTCTATTTTTATCACTCGTTCATAAGATCAACTGAAATGTCAGCAGATATTGACCGTGCTCGGTATTTATTAAGCGTAGCAGATATGCTATATAAAACTGTTGGTTCGATGATTATTATTATCAGTACAATTGGTAATCTATTAAATTGTTTTGTTTTTTCATGTATTCCAGCGTTAAATAAACATCCAAATGCATTATTTATTATAGCAGCATCCGTTGGAAGTTTGATTTTTATAGATATTGGTTTAATTCCACCCGTACTAAAAGTATTTACTGGAATTACTCTATCAAATCTATCGTTATTTTGGTGTAAAACAAGTACTTGGGCGACTTATTCAGCTGGTTGTTTTAGTTTAATGTGTAGTTGTTTTGCTGCTTTGGGTCAATTTTTAATAACATTATCAAGAATACAATGGCAACGATTAATTACACGTATTCGTGCTCGATTAATGATTATTTTGACAGCAATTAGTTGGCTTTTAATATTTCTACCATTATCAATCTATTATAATATTTCGTTAAAATCAACTTGTACAGCTTCTCAATTATTTATAATCGTTTACAGTACTTATTGGATGATGATTGGTTATTATCTATTACCAATTCTAATAATTTTCGTATTATTTTTTTTAACTTGGTATAATTTAAGACAATTATTAAGACGTCGTCGAAGTTTAGAAGGTGTGGTCACACGTATGATGCTTATACAAATGAGTATTTTATTGATGAGTGGAATACCAGCAGGAATCTATTATTGTTATATGATAATAACACAATATTATGCAAAATCATTATTACGAATTGTATACGAAGTTCTTATTCTACTTGTTCTTAATTTTTTTACTTTGTTTACGAATGGTCTTAGCTTTTGGGTGTTTCTGTTTGCATCGAAAACATTTCGAAAACATCTTAAAGATTATTTTTTTCAATGGAAATTATGTCAAAATCGAGTTCAACACATCTTTCCACCAACAACAACTGTACATGTACATTAAAATCTAATCTTTTAAAGAAAATTAAAAAAAACAAGAATTTTATGACATTGAAACGTACCTTGAAAGTTTAACTGATAAAACCGAATAGAGATAATAATGAAAATAATTATTTTTCTTCATAGTATGCTTGTTCGATACTGCTTACAGTTTAAATATGGATTAAGTAATGGAACATTTTCAAATGCAAATATATATTCTGTTGGTTATAATGCTCGGCCACAATCAGTTGCTATTGGTGATATAAATAATGATGATATGTTGGATATAGTTGTAGCAAATTATGGTACTGATTACGTTGAAATTTTGTTGCAGACTTGTTAGTCTTGTCAATGAAAAGAAATGTTACAGAAAAGCTTCAACGATAGAATTTGAAATAATTTTTTATCACTCTTGTAGAACACATTTTGTTCTCTTCGTGCATATTCATCAGATTCAAGGACAGAACGCAAAAGAAAGTAATTTTCTGCTTTCCTCTTTTTACACGTGCACATTCACATTCATTTCCTAATAAACATTGAAATCAAACCGTCGGTGCATTTTTTAAGGTTATTTCTGTATTTATAATGCTTGCAATTCCTATTAGTTCAAATTCAATTCAAATACCTCTGATTGAAAGTAAAATAAATAAGTTTATTTTTAATTATTTGAAAGATATTTAATAAAAATTACTATTTATATATAGCTGGTTGTTGTACACGGGAATTTGACTCGACATATCCCAAAGCACTTGCTGGAATAATTAGACCAAGTGAATTCGAAGAATCAATTGCAAATATTAACAAAAAGATTTCATCAGCACCTCGAATTATTTGTACTTTACTTATGTTCGTATGTTTATTAGGTGGTTTCATCATGTTTATTGTTGGTGCAACGCAAGCGTCTCATCGAAAAGTACTCGCATTTATATTAGTCGGTGTTGGACTTGGACTCTTTTTCTTTGGTGCTTGCAGTATTTTATGGGGATTTTGTATTTTGAAGAAAACACTAGGATATCGCTTGCAGTCAGTTGTTGCAAAAGAATCAAAAAAATATTCTAATAGATTGCCAGTGTCATGCAATTGGCGATTGGAATCTAAAACTGTAGTTCGAGGACGTGGAAGAGCTGCTGGCATGGACGTTACTCTTCATGTAAATCATACCTCGTTTATATTATTGAAAAACTGTATCATTTTTTTTTATTAATTTAATTTCAGATAATTATTGATATTAATCCACCAAATTATTGAAGAAACAATTTAGCAGTTCTTTCGTACAAAAAATATAATAAATAAAAACAGACAGACATAAATTTCATATTTCATCGATTGTAAGCAGGGTCATATTAAAAAAAATCGTTTATTTGTCTGTTTGAAATGAGGTCAAAAGAACATCGTTTTTAATAACTGCTAATAGTGGGACCTTGGGTAGTCGAGGCCGAAGAGTTTAAATTGATAGGTAGATATTCGAAATTTTCGGTTGACTATTTTCACTAAGAACTGGGTATTTCGAGAAACTAGTGATTTTTCATAAAGCTTGATTTCTTCGTAATGCTTTTCCAATTGCTTGTATAACTGTGTCTTCGATTCGATTATATTGGAGATCGAGCGTGGTAAGTGTTTGAGATAAATAGAATAAATGGCTCATCAAATTGAAAGAACTAAATATTTATCTCACCTGATTTGTTTCTAAGGCTTGGTGAATTGCTTGTGCGCCTGCATCTCCGACTTCATTGCATGAGAGATCGAGTGTGGTGAGTGCCTGCGATAGATACAAGATATGACTGATCAAATTGAAGAAACTAAATATTATCTCACTTGATTCGTTTGTAATGCTTTACCAATTGCTTGTGCGCCTGCGTCTTCGATTACATTGTATGAGAGATCGAGTGTGGTGAGTGTCTGAGATAGATAGAAAAGATGACTGGTCAAAATGAAAAAAACTAAATATGTATCTCACTTGATTTGTTTCTAAGGCTTGACCAATTGCTCGTGCACCTGCATCTCCGATCTGATTCTTTGAGAGGTTGAGTATGTTGAGTGTCTGAGATAAACAGAAAAGATGACTGATCGACATGAAGAAAATAAATATTTATCTAACTTGATTTCTTTGTAATGCTTGACCAATTGTTTGTGCACCTGCATCTCCGATTTGATTATTGTAGAGGCTGAGTGTGATGAGTGTCTGAGATAGATAGAAAAGATGACTGGTCAAAATGAAAAAAACTAAATATATATCTCACTTGATTTGTTTCTAAGGCTTGACCAATTGCTCGTGCACCTACATATCCGATTTGATTATTCCAGAGGTTGAGTGTGGTGAGTCTCTATTCACGATAGAGAGTGCATTTACTGCGAGAAATGGTGATAGTAAAGTTTACTTGGAATCGTTGATAAGAATTGAGAATAGCATTTAGTCGTTGATTGATATTGCTTGCGAACATGAATAAGTCTTTTTCATTGAATTGATCGAATATGTGATAGATTATGTCGATGGGAAGTACATGAAGTGATAAAGACATGTTTATTCGAATCTAAAATAATATTTGTTGTAAAAAGTAAGACGAGTGTTATATTCGATAGTAGTGATCTCGAGATTTCATCAATTGAAATGATAGAGTAAAATGTATGAAATATGTTACCGATTTTGGTCACTCTTATATATGTAAACATGTGATGAATGATGAAATAGTAGGAAGAAAAAAAGAAGAATCATTGAAGCATATAGTATAGACGAGCAGTGAAACATCTATAGTATGGTTATTTTTTTGAGGGTGATGTCACTTTTCAATATAATTATTTAGTGATAGAAATAGTAGGGATGAGAAACAACGAATTAAAATTTTTGGAAAGACATAAACTAATGCTACATTATTTTCCAATATTTTTAATTTGTTTATATCGTCCATTATTTTATGTTGGTGCTGCCCTACTGTATAAATGTCAACCAAATTATAACGAATATTTCTATATATGTAGTGGACCATATTATTCATTAGATTTAACAATTGGTTTGATTGATTGGATTAGAAATGGTATATCTATGGAAATGACAATATTATTTGTTAATATTATAGTAATTGTGCGTCATTTAATCCAGCGTCGTGCAATGAAGCATTCAATTTTAACAAATGATAAAAGAAGACAATGGGTAAATCTTGTATTTTATTTAAAATCTGACTTTTTTTTTTCTTTCTTTTGTATAAAATTAAATAGCGTCGATCAGTTAAATTATTATTTATTGCAATGATTTACATATTTGCATTTTATTCTTACCAAACATCAAACAAAAGTTGATTTGTTTTCATCGAATAAGACCAACATAAAAATTTTAATTTTAAAATATCAGAATAGAAGTGACATCTGGAATGAAGAAACAGAAAATAGGTTAATGGCCGTACTTCGATAAGACGAGCAAACGACATATGAAAATGTCTGACTCAAGTTGTGAGTTGTTGTTTCCGTCCGTTTATCCAAAATATGTGTACAATTTCGCTTTTGGTGCTAATATGTTTCCAAGAGTGTTAACTGGTCGACGAAAAATTCAACCAGTCGAATCTATTCCAGGCGTATTGGAAGGATGGCAATTAACTTTTGATTTACGTGGTATTCCAGCACTTGAACCGTGTTTTGGAAATATCAAAGAAAATCCTCAATCAGAAGTACACGGAGTGTTGCATAAGATGACAGGAATAGAATTCAAACATTTATTGGCAACTGAAGGAGGGAGTGGAGTCGATCCTAATGGATATATTCCACGTCAAGTGATTGTGCATGCTTATGACGGTCGATTGATCGAAGCGTATGCTTTGGTAGTTCGTCAGACAAGTTCAAGTATTGTTACTCAACATGCACTGCCAAGTGCTCGGTATATGTCGTTGTTACGCAAGGGTGCAATACATCATCGTATTCATCCATTATACATTGAATATCTACAATCACTTCCCTCTATTGAACGTCGTAAACCGATTATGATATTAGTTGTCATTGAAATTCTTCTACTAGCAGGCTTATTTGCACCATTTTGGATTCCCGGTGTCATTTATTATGTTTGTACGAATCAAAAGCCACGTGCTCGAGCATTCCTTTTTACATTGATTGGTGTTAATCTTTGGCGTATCTATCGTTGGTTTGGTGGTAGTGAAGCTATTCAACCTTACTATTCTGCACCATTTCCTCTTGGAAGTACAGATTTCAAAGAAAATACAGAAACATTTCGTGTTCAAGTACAAACTGATGAACAAAATCTAGAGAATTCATTTTCGACAATCAAACAACAAAAGAACAAATAAAATTTCGCCAGTCCATTCATAAATTGATTTTTGTATGAGAGAATAAGACGATAGAAAAAAAAAATAGTAGTCCGAGTGATATTTCATTTTAGTGATCAACAGTTGATGGATGAAAAGTGATGAGAGGAGCAGAACGTCGTCGTTGAGAAAGTGCATTATGCTGATGATCAAGAGTCATCTGTCGTTGTTTTTGTATACGAAGAAATAATTCATACCATTTTGGTGGTAAAAATCCAATAATTTCTTGATAGAATGAGTGTTTTTCTCTATCAGTCGATGTTTGTGAACTACCACTAGGTTGTAAATGAGATAATTCAGCAAGTACAGTTGAATCTTGTTCTTGACATACATCGAGAAGATCATTAACAAGTGCATCGACTTTTTCTTGACTATCAACAGTTAATAAATTGTAATCATGTTTATCAAATACATCGAGATTATATTCTGTAGCAAATGTTTTCAAACATAATAGTTTACGATGTGATTCTGTATCAATATTTAATGTATTATTGTGATTTTCATCATTCGCTAATTCAATGTCATTATTGGTTGTTTTCCAACGTTTAACAAGTGATTGTGCTAAACGATTTCGATGAAACATTGATGTTGATTCGGTATCATTTTCATGAACAGTTTTATTATAATCACGTGCAACTTTAACATCATAATGAAAGAAATTTGCTATATCTTTATTTGTTTGATGTAATGGAACAACTTCTTTTATACGTAATATAAATAATCCCATGATGATAATGCATAATATATTCACTATGGTTAATAATAAACTGCAACTTCCAAGAATAGCAGCTTCTCTTTCGAGATGACATGTATAAAATGGTTCGTAATCATTATTGATATATTTATGTGTACAATTGAGAGATGTAGATTGATTTGATGAAAGAGAAGATGTCGCAGCAACATTAGAAAATATAACACCGAGTAATGAATAAGCAAAAAGAAGTCCACAATTGACAGCTGGTGGAAGTAGTGATGCTAGAAAATGATTATCATATACGCGTATGTATATCAAGTAATCAAAACAAACCTGAAATGGCAACGCCAACAAGTGAACCTATTCAAAAAAAGTATACATCAATCAAGAACTTTTCTAAATGAAATTGTTTTTTTTACCAGTATTTCCTCCAAGTACTGAAAGTGCAACACCAGCTCCACTAGGCAAAGCAATTAATACACCAACCCAAAGTCGTTTAACATCGCCACGTGATTTCATTTCAGCCGTTGGAAAACTTGTTGAACTTCCCCATCTCGTTTCCGTAAACGTTGTCAATAATCTATTTAAGAAAAAAAAAACAACAGCGTATTTCGAAATCTATTCATTTGGAAAATTGCTAACCCAATGATAAATCCACAAATAGTACAAATAATTAAACCAATAAATTCATTTCGAAGACCTTGTTTCCATAATGAATGATCACGAACCGAGAGACCAAATACAATGCCCAGTTTGGATTCATCAACGGACTAACAAGCATGCTTGCAACAAGAATAACAGTGGAGTTTTCTAGGAGACCACAAGCAGCTAACATGGATGCCAAACATATGAGAAGAACAAAATCAAATGAAAGTGTCGTTGCTGCTCGAATACTAGCAACTACTTGATGAACCATGAGTCGAGCTCGAATACTTCGTTTAAAACTTGATTCACTGAAATGTTTACGAATTTTACTTGTTACATTGATATCATTTGTTTCAATTTCATTATTCATTGATAATGTTTGTCCTTCTCCTTCAAGAATAAGAGTTGTTGGTAGAACAAAAATTTTCGTATTATTCGATTGTCCAATACCAAGTTTCATTAAATCCTGTAGAATACGATCACTAACAACACCAAATTCAGCATAAAATGTAACTTGATAGGTTTTTTTATCTGCAGTTACCATCCATACTGCTTCGGTATTGTTCATTTTAACAAGATAATCTGTTAATAATGCACATAGAGATTTCTTTGATCGTTCATGTCGTTTTTCAATTATGGATGAAATCGATGGTAAGTCAGTTGAAGATGTTTTCACAGGTAATGGATTAATTAATGGCTTAGAAGGACAATTCACAAAACATAGAATAGAATACGTTCAGATGTATACTTACTGCTAAAATCAACGATTTAACTCCATTTGATGGTTTTGGAGTAAAAGAATTTTCATCAATAAAATCATTCGGTAATTGAATTATGAACAGGGCACAATCATTTGCCATATTTCAGGTACTATAGAACAATGGAGAAAGCAATATTTATATACTCGTATGTTCTCGAGGTAGATATAGATATAGGATATCGAGAGAGAACAAAAGAAGTTGAAAATATTTATTGAAATATGAGAATTATCTGATTTGTCCGTGAACATTCATTTAGTGGATAATTATTTGTTGAAACTCGAGATTGATGTGCCAACATTTAATGAATATCATCTGTCTTTTCTTTTATTCAATAGTCAATGGATATGAGTCTGATGAAACGAGATCGAAACCTCCACCATGAAAAATCGGAAGCAAATCTGTTATGTCCGAATCTTTAATACGCGTTATTCGTAATGTTTGTTTTTGTTGAAAATTTTTGCCATCGAACGTAAATTGCTTCGGCGTCCATGTAAAGCAATCAATACATTGAGTTGCATTCCAGTGAATATAAACCGTATCATTTCCATTGATTAGATGCGGTGGACTATGAAGCCAAACTTGAATTGTTACTGTTTGATGTAAATATATTTTTATCGATTGAGGATTATATAGAACTCCGAGATCATTATCTCGACAAGTGTCAAACCAATTTTGTGATATCGTATTAAAATATTTATCATCTGGTTTTCCTATTGATTTAATTAGAAAATTTGTTGTTTCTCGAACGAATTTGGCTTGTTCACGACGAATTTCAATAAATCGAAGAGGAATATCGGTATTCTTTTTAAAATATATTTCTTGACATGGATACATCTCGTTCGTATTCAGTTGACAATTTTCAATTGAATACCAATAATCTTCATTTGGAATCGAGCTATTTGAATGTATCATTTCATAATTATAATTCATATAATTCTTTATTTTATATGAACTTCCATTGGCCCAATGCACTGGAAAAGAATTCGATACATCGCCACCATATTTCCAATATGTTCCAAAGACACAAGAAGAATCGCTTGAAGAAAGATTAAGTAGTTGAACGTAGTATTTCGATTGTGGCGAATCTGCTGGTGCATATGGAAAATGTTTTAAAACATAAGCAATTGTTGTTAATGAAGGTGTTATAGGAAATGTAGTGTAAGCTCGTTGATTAATTTCATCGACTGCCACTAATATATCATCCGTATTCAGTGAAAATACGATCTGAGGTGGAAAATATGGTTGAGCACTTTGCACACTATAATAGTGCAGCACTAATAACATTAAATTCAAGTATATTTTCATTTTTTTTTCTTCAAATATTTGAAATAGATTGATTACTCAATACACATTTTATATATCTCATATCAGGACCGATTTTCTCACATAGCATAGTAACATCTGTGTCAATCGTTTTATTTTGTAGATTTATTTCTTGATTGAATTGAATAGGACGAAAATGAAAGGGATTATCGTTAATCCTTTTATTCTTTTACGATTGACTATAATATTTATACAACATTCTTCACTAAGATGATCGAACGATATCATCTGAACTATCTAATTGTATTGTTTATCGGATTGGATCGTTTACTGAACAAAACGAGTTCAAGTGAAATTAATCAGAAGACATCAAAAAGCAATAATATTCAAGTCGATTTTATTGTCATTGGTGGTGGTACAGCAGGATGCATTGTTGCAGCACGATTAGCTGAATATGGTTATGAAACACTTCTATTATCTAGTGGCATGAATGAAACATTGAATCCAATTCTACGTGAAAAAGCTTCATTTAGTAAAATGTTCGAACTGTTTCATTTAAAACATTATCTTCCTGCCGAACCTTCATTCAATTTAAATAATCGAACCCTAGATATTCATGTATGGAATACACTAGGAGGTAGTAGTATTAATAGTGGAGGAATTCAACGAATGACGAGTAATGATTGGAATTATTTTGTTGATGCTACGAATGATTCTTCATACGATCATAATCAAATGGCTCAATATTATCAAATGGCAGAAAATTTTACATCGAATCGACCTGAATTAATTCGCAAACATCATGGTACACGAGGTCCTCTTAAGATTACTCATATGTATAATGATGAAATTGCTAATCACTGGAAAAATATAGCTAAAGAATTGAATGAACCATTCACTGATGAATTTTCTAATGAAATTGATTATGGTTTTTCTTTTGAAGCAACTAGTTTTAGTAATGGTATTCGAAGTTGGAGTGCTGATGCTTATCTACGACCAGCATTAGCAAAATATCCTAATTTAAAAGTAATTACTGGTGCTACAGTTATCAAATTGGATGTCGATGAAATAACTAAACAAATTCAAAATGTTCTATTCGTTTCTAAAAATGGTCTATTTATGGCTAATGCACGAAATGAATATATATTATCTGCAGGAGCATTCTACAGTCCTCATTTATTGATGCTATCCGGTATTGGTGATCCGGAAATATTAAGCAAACATGATATTCCAATAAAACATTCATTAAAACATGTAGGAAAGAATCTAAATGATAATGGTGGAATTAATATGATTTATAAAACAGAAAATATTTCTTTTCATGAAACAATTCCAGTTGCATTAATTAATACTCAACATTCGACGAATCATACAAATTCAAATGCATTTCTTATTTTCAAAATGAATAATCAAACAAACACTCTATCTGTATTCACAGTAAATGCATCACCAACATCAACAATTGGTTCAATATCATTATATAATGCAAATCCATTAGTTCCACCAAGAATTCAACTTGATTATTTAACCAATAGAAATGATTTAGAGACAATTGTCAGTAGTATTCGATATGTACGAAGAATTTTAATGACAGAAACGTTTAGAAAATCGTATGGAAAGCTAATTGAAATTTCACCAGGCATAAATGAAACTGATCTATATAAATTTGTCAGAAATAATTTACGGCCAACACCACATTTTATGGGCACATGCTCAATGGGCAGAAATGCACAAACTTCAGTTGTCAACAATAAATTTCAAGTACATGGTATAAAAAATCTACGTATTGTCGATGCATCGATCTTTCCTGCAAATTTAACGTCGAAAACGGGACCTTTTTTTACAATTCATGCTCTCGCTGAAAAAGCTGCACATCTCTTGCAAAACAATACATAAAGTTCTTGAGCGAGAAAAAGAGAGAAATTTTTTTTCAGCAATTCTTTTCATTCTTTCAATGACTTAGTACGTAAATAATAAAACCAAATAAATTCTAACACTTTCCCGATCGAAAACGATTCTACATGAGTTCGATTATAGTTCTGTTCCAAGTCTCGATACATTGGACTCATCCTTCATATATAATTCGAAATATTCTGTACTATCACCCTCAAATATGTTCTTGTTCCTGCTATGCAAATATTATGATTATATTAATCCTACCTGAATACTACAACCAATAGACATTATACCTATCTATGATGCAAAGTGTTCTCAAAACACATCGTATTTAAAATATTTAAGGTTTTGAAATAAGATCTTCTGCAAACTAAGTAGAAATTTATGTCAATAATAGAATTTATGATGAAGTGTGTATAATAAATAGTCTTTAGTATTATTTATTTGAATTTAGTTTGATAAAGAGAAAAGAAAAGAAATTTTGCTTACGCATACCTAGAAAGCACTTTTTTCGTATAAATACCTTTTAAAAATAAAGTTTTTTTTATTCATTCTTTATCAAGTAGAAATATCACATCATGCTTTCGTGGCTTATACGATATCTTAATGTGTTTCTGTTGATACTTCTAATAAATAAATGTAATGGAGACAATGTAACCTTTGTGCCGGAACCGATTTATATAACACTTGCTGATCTTCCAGCACCATATAATACATCATCGGCTGAAAAAGATGCTCATGTTATACCTGTACCAGACAACCCTCAGCTATATGTGCCCGAAGGATTCGTAGTAAAATTGTTTACAGATGAATTAAGATCACCACGTTGGCCAATTTATACACCTTCAGGAGATATTATTATTAGTGAATCCCGTATCAATCGAATTTCTTGTCTTATTGATAACAATAATGATGGTTATCCTGATGAACGTGTTACATTTGCTGATGAATCCAATGGATTAAATTATCCATTTGGTATGGCTTTTGTAGATGGATACTTCTATGTTGGAAATCGAGGTGATACTCGACGATATTCATGGACATCCGGTAATCGATTTATTAATGGTACAGGTGAAATTGTTATGACTTATCCTCCTAATGGACATGTATCACGAACCGTACTTATATCGCCTGACAATCGTCAATTATATGTTACTGTTGGTTCAGGATCAAATGTTGACGAAGAACCAGCACCACGTGCTTCTGTTCTACGAGCAAATCTCGATGGTACTAATAATATTACATTTACTTCTGGTGTACGAAATCCTGTTGGATTAGCTTTTCATCCTATCACCAATGATCTTTATGCAAGTGTTCAAGAACGCGACGAACTCGGTGATGATCTCGTACCTGATTATTTTACTCGTATTAATGAAGGTGAATTCTATGGATGGCCATATGCTTATCTAAGTCCGCGATTCATTGAACCGCGACAATGCACTGAGAATGGTACTAGTAAACGGCCAGATTTAGTAGCACAAACACGTACACCCGACGTACTCTTTCAAGCTCATTCAGCTGTTCTTGACATGCGATTTTACACAGGCACACAATTTCCAGATAAATATCATAACGGAGCATTTGCTGCTTTACGTGGCTCGTGGAATCGTGATCAAGGTACTGGCTATAAGATTGTATTTATTCCATTCGATCATGTTACACATCGACCAAGAGGTTTTTATGAAGATTTTGTTTATGGATTTCTTACAAAGCCTGAAGGTCCTGATACATTTGCTCGTCCTGTTGGATTACTTGTTTTAAAAGATGGAAGTTTATTATTTACGGAAGATGGTAACAATCGTACATACATCGTACAATACACTGCAAGTGGAAAATCGAGCAGTACAAAATTAATATCTATCGGTACATTTTCATTCATTTTATATCTTTTAAATTTGATTGTTAACTATAACTGAGTGTGTCATTTGCTATTTTTATTCATTCGAAAAAAAAACAGAAATTAATTAGTAAACAATCGAGGATTAAATTCGAAAGCAGCCCATATATCAAATGATTGTTTGAGTGATGTATTAGTACCTGCTTGCCATTTATGCCAAGGATAAACAACAGTACTATCCGGGCGTAAAACTGGTTTATTCTGTGCATCCATGTCCCAAAGAGGACCATGTTCAGAGAATGATGGTACTGGTAATTGTTGAAATGCTGAATCAGACGTTTTGAGTGGATCGTATTGTTGTGTTGAACTATTGAGATAATGCATTCCACCTTTTCCACTGCCATTGATAAGACAAGCATGAACTTCGCAGAATGTATCCTTAGCATGATTGTGTACGCCAGCATTGACATTTAGACCAGCAGCCCATAATTGTACATAACAAAAATGATCGTTACTATCAGCAAATTTGATATCGAAACCTTTTAAATTGTAGAATTCAACGTCTTTAAATTGTGGATCAGGTTGATATTGATAATAGGGAACAAATTGAAATGTAAGTTGACGTAATTCTTCAGAATAATATTCTGGTAATGAATTTTGAACGATCACTTTATCAATGTTCTCAATTGGAGATAAATTATGTAAACGATCGTATATTTTATGTACGAAAATGATTGCACCTTCTCTTCCAGCTTGAATTTGATTGTTATCACTATGTATTTCAAGTGAACAAACGCTTCTTGCTCTGCAAAGAGCTGTTCGTGATTGATATGTTCGTGTTGTTGCATCAATCCATGTCAAATCTCCCCAAAGAACTTTTATATACGTATAACTATCGATTTGTCGTGAATGAAATGGTGGAAGAATTTCTAACGATAGAGTAATACCATTGACTGTAAGAAATGGTAAGATTTCTTGTGCTACAACTTGGTTTGGTCGTGGAATTTTAAATTGAAGTTGATTATTTTGTTTTGTAACTTGAAATCGATTTTGATGTCTCGTATTATTTCGATTGTAGAAAATGTTAATCGAAGGATTATGTGATACATAATAATCAGGAACAGCATAGCTGATAGTAGCAAAATCAAGAAGACCATCACTATCAAAATCACCAAGAGTAATTCTGGCTGCTGAATCATTGCTTACTTTCCATTTATAAAATAGACCACGAGAAACATCAATTAATTTATAATAATAAACGCCTTCGTTCGGAGATGGTCCACGAAGTGCAACTAAAAATTCATCATCTCCATCATTATCGAAATCCGCGCAAACAATATGATGAATAGGACCTTCGCCTTGTTTGTTAACGTATCCATAAACATCGAGAACGTATCGTTTCCATTGAATTTGTGTGAAATGATTGTCAATGGATTTCATGTAAACGGCAACTGTATTCCCATGAAATGGTTCAGCAGTTGCAATGTAAGAAAAATTATCATATCTTATTTTTCCAACGCCAAGAGAGCCACTTCCGTAAAAGGCTGTCTGTTGTTGTTGTGGCTCACCGTTTCCAATATTTTGTATAGTCCATTGGTTTTTTGATCGATCGAAATAGAGCCAAGTGATACCTTCAAGTGATGCAATAAGAAGACTATCTAATTGACCTTTTTTAATAAGTTCTGCATCGTGTATTACGTGAAAATAATCTTCATTAATTATTTTCTCCGGCCAATCAGTTGCATTATGAACATTTTCAGGTTGTTGAAATAAAATAACAGGTACAGCTGAAACTAAATCATTTGGTTGACTAACAATTGGCAAACCAATAATTTCCCAACGTTGTGTTTGAGTAAAATGACCAATTTTAAGTCTATGCATCGCCGTTGATTTACCAACATAGTGTTTTTTCCACGTTTGTTGATTGGCATTCAGTCCTGGATTTTCTAACCATACGATTTTTCCTCCATCGGGATCACAATCTAGCATAGTTCGACCGTATTCAAAGCAGATCACAACATCTTGAAATCCATCTCCATTAACATCTGCTTGATCCATAGCTACAGGAGAGTCAAGTATTTCTATGGTATTTGCTGTAGTTGTGTTTGTTGTTTGATAAAGATTGATATGTCCTTCAGTAAGTCCATAGCCGATTAATTGTGTGTTTGTTGTCTGTTGATTATTTAATCGAATTGCTTCGATCCAATATCCATCTCCCAGATTTTGTGCAATTGATTGTTTTTCAAAAATTGGACTTGAAAATTGGCCAATAACAGTTTGTTTTACTAAGAAAAGCTGAACTATGACAAGAATCAGAATCGATTCACGATAAAAGTTCATTGTTAAATTACTCCGAAAAGTATACTGAGAATGAATATTAAGCTGCGTATTTATACATGTTCGCTTTTGTTTTCACTTGGTTGAGTTTACCTTGACAATCGATTAATGCGTCATTAAAAATGTTTTGACAATAGAAGAAGGTGTACAGCCCACATCGTATGCCTCCACATCTAAACCTCTATTTGACAGTCAACCCACGGAAAAAAATTGACGCCAAACCACCTTATACCGCGACATCATCATAAAACCGCTGATAACCGCAATCTTTCCCACGGCAGTCACCAAAAAGAATAGAGAGAGCACACATCATCCTACACGTCCATCGATTATTTGTCGTTGTATTAGAGAACGAGATCATACACAATTTTATGAATAATAAATTCAATACATTCTAAAAATTTGATGCAACTATGTCGCTAGCATGAAGTTTTGAATTTTTTAAAATTTATTAATACATTAATAACGTTTCATATTTTTGTTATCATATAACCTTTTCATTAGATTTGTTGATAAGAAAAAAGAAAGTATGAATAACGAAAACGATGATGTCGATTGTGATCTTCGTCGATGTCAAAATATGATGTTAGAAGCTTATGCAAATTTACCATCGTTTGATCCTTGGTCAGTAGATGATCTTCGACGAGTTACTGCTATTGTTCGTGCACCATGGACTGAAGGTGGACCGGTAATGAAACGAACTGAAGAAAAATACGTTGGTGATTATTCAACACGAATTCGTTTTTATTATCCAACTGATGAACAAAAAATTCTTCCAGCATTGATCTATATTCACGGAGGTGGATGGACTATTTTCAGCAGTGGACTAATGGAACTATCGATAGGGAAATTGTTCCATTTTCAGCAGAAATGGATAACCCCGACAAAATTGTGTATACACAGCAGAAATGGTAAAGTCTATAAGACTGTAACCGTGCGATCAGAGAACGAGCAAAAAAATATTCTATTGTATAAAAGAGAATTGGATAAAGTGTTTCTTCTTGAAGTTTAACTACTTCTACTAGGGTAAATCGAATTCTGTTGAGATTCATTTCTGCCGATGGCAAACAAAATGAATGGACGATTTCAGTTAGGAATAAAACATTT
>Ga0209922_101696_pt1 | contig 20621 bp, 17 predicted proteins | sample ThiBiot_500_biof_FD_183946 | JGI IMG/M metagenome (GOLD analysis project Ga0209922, IMG submission 183946) | Wastewater bioreactor microbial communities from Cape Town, South Africa - Thiocy_expt_500_biof (SPAdes) | ecosystem: Engineered > Bioreactor > Thiocyanate-remediating > Anaerobic-Aerobic ...
TCATTGGTGAAAACTATCAATCTAGATATCAGAATTGTACGTTTCCAATATGCATGCAAAACTTTCTCATCATAGAAACTCGATAATTTAAATACATCTTTAAAAAACAGTCTTCGATATAATAAGAAAAAAATTGCGTATGACAATTTTTGAGTTGTTCGTATCTAGACTATTCTGATAGTGGTAGTCGGGAAATTTTGAGCATATTCTCTTCTCATATACTACTATAGAATACACGATCCATAACGGTCAAAATCGAAAATTTTTTTTCTTCGATTTTTTTTATCGAACGGTACAATAAAATTGCAATTCACTCATATATAGATTTGATAAAAAAAAAACTAAGGTGCACATTTGATAAGACGAGAAAAAGAAAAGAAAGTGGAGATCTAAGTTGAGAAAATGATTTCGATATTACTACTATTCTTCGTAATAAGTTCGATTCATTCAGCAAGTCAAACAATAATAATTGATGATTGTCAATTATTGATTGCTGGTGGTTCAACAGCTGCTCTCGGAGCATTTCTATCTGCTATTAAACTATTGAATACAACGCGTGGTGTATGTCTACTCGAGCCAACTGATTGGGCTGGTGGACAGTTAACAGCTGAATTACTAAGTATTCCTGATTTTGCACTTGAAATATTGCATGATAATGCGACTAATTCTACTTTAAATGTCAAAGAAATCGATCGAGATCCAATCAATCGAAGTCCTCTATTCACTCAAATGCTTAATGTTCTCGGAGACACGGGCAAATGCGACGAATCAATTGTATGCACATTTCCACATTTATTTCATGAAAAAGCTGTTTTACCACTACTCAATAACACACGTATATTTTACAATACAGTTGTTAAACGTGTCAAGAAAGATGCTAGTGGTCGTCGAATTACACAAATCGATGCTATACAACGAACAGCACGACCCGAACAGCAACGTTGCAGATTTCTATCTGAAGAATTACCTGACTGGTATTCATCGAACGATAGTATATGGTTTACTAAACAACAATTGATATTTACGAATGTATCATTTGTCATTGAAGGTACATCATGGGGCGAGATATTAGCCTTATCGAATGCAAGTTATTTACAAGGTTTAATGGAACAATTCGATGGTGATACATCAGGCATTGGAAATGCTACATGTGGACAGAAGATTACATTTGGTTTTCTTATGCAACTACTCGATATACCTGTCGATGAACCACCTAATCCTTTGCCGAAACCAGAAGGTGGGGGAGAATATTCAATTAATAGAAGATCATGGGAATATTTGTGGACAGATCGACGAGTGAATACATCTGCAAAAAACCCACTCATGATTCAAGTCAATGATATAACAATACAAAATTGGGATCAAGGCAACGATTATGGTGGTAAATTTTTCTTTTTGAATCCAACAGAAACACAACATCAAATCGATACAGATCAATGGCAAGGTGGTGTCAATTTCGATACAATTCTAAATGCTGAACGACAAGCTTATGGTTATTATTATTGGTATCGAAAGAATGCACCTCTACAATATGCAAATCGAACTGTACTAATTCGATCACCATCTTTGACAGGCACATGCCATTATCTATCAAAACTACCCTACATGAGAGAATCTCGTCGATCGATCGGTCACAATAATTTCCTAATGAACATTACAACTATCAGTGGATCGATGTATGATTTACATGGACATATTTTTGATGATCGTATAAGTCTTGGTGCTTATTCAGTTGATATTCATTATATGAATTCTTGTTCATATCCATCGTATATCGAAAAAACCTACTATCCCGTTCTTCCCTATTATGTTCCTTTACGTGCAATGACAAATCGTGATATTGATAATTTAATACCAGTTGGTAAAACAATGGCACAAACATTTCTCGTCAATGCTGCCGTTCGTTTACATCCTGTTGAATTTTCAACTGGACAAGCGGCAGGTGTTGTTGGAGTATATGCTATTCAAAATAACATCAAAAATATTTCACAAGTCTTAGAAATCGATCATCTTCGACGTATACAATCGATTGTCAAAAAATTGACGCCATTATCATGGACAATCAATGGCACACGTTATCCTGATGATTAACTATAAACTTTTGAACGGATTTGTTCTTTTATTTTAAATTTTCAAAAAAATCGATTATGGTGATGGACGAATAATAAGAAGAGTGTTTATAGGATATGAAAGACGATCATTGAGTTTGAGTATACCACGATCTTGACCATGTTGATAGGCAAGTGGAACTGTACTATTAGGATTTTGTTCTCGAACAAAAATCTCATAAGTACTATTAGCATTGATGGTCAAATCGAGTACATCTCCTTGATATTTAATGCCATAGAGAACGAATTTTGTTGCTTGATTAGGTAGATGACCAGTAGGTTTGATTTCAATTTGATCGATTTTCAAACGAAGACCACCATAACCGAATACAACAGCTTGTAGAAAACCTCCAATACCAGTAAGAAAATTGACTGCACCAATACCCGATTGCGTTTCTGTCCAAACATTAAATGGAGCTCGAACATAGCTTGCATACGAACGTTGAAAATTGGAATCGGCTTTCTCATAATCATTTAAATCAAGAAAACCAATCGAATGCATCGACCAAGTCATAGCCGGTCCATCGGCACGTGTTAAACGTTCGTAAGTCAACAGATTATTTCGTCTGATATCATCACTCATTGACCACATTAACGGATATCCGAGAAGAACAACATCAGCTTGTTTAATAATAGTTTTATCTAACAAAATAATTATGGGATTTGTTGGACAATTGAATTGCTTACTTACTTAAATCAAAACCTTCATATTCAAGATATGTTTGCGTTGCATTATCAAAAGGAAAATATAAATTCGATGCAATTTCTAACCATTGTGCTGGTACAGTTTTGTTTGTTATTTGACTAATAGAATTCGCTGCTTGAATTGAAAGTGCAGCAATAGCATTGGTAAAAACTGAATTATTCTTGTAGGGTTGTGCATCTTCATCGGGTGGTAGAACATTTAATATTTCATATTGTTTTTTCGTATCACTATAAACAGCTCTCGAACTCCAAAATTGTGCTGTTTGATAAATTAGATCTCCACCGAAACCATTTAATAACCAATCTTTATCGCCAGTAGCTGCAAAGTATTGTCGAGCTGCAAACGCAATATCACCAGTTATATGTAATTCATACAAACGACCTGATGGACAACAATAGGGTGTCACATCAATGCCAGTTCGTGCACTTTCCCATGGATATCTAAATTCGAAGAAAATGGAGTTCTGTTTTTCTGCTGTAGAAGAATTCGATATACCTCCATCCTTCGTAACCAAAAAGACGAGCATTGTAAGCAGCTGCATCACGTACAGCAATTCGATAAGATAGGATTTCTTTTGCCAATCTATAATTAAATGAAGAATGCATATTTAATATAATTGCGAAACAGTTATTTTCTTCTCTTTACTCTGGATATAGAATAAGTATTGATGGATACATCCATGTTTCTGTATCCCAAAATGAATGACCTGCATAACTTTCATGACTACCCCATGAGAGACTGCCAGGACTTAGGCCATAGAATTGCTTGTGTTCACTTTTCGTTGATAGAGGTGGAAGTGAACTTAGAATATAATAAAAAGCTGAATTAACTTGTCGTTGTAATTCATCGTCTCCTTCGATGTCAACACGTCCACTTGACCAAAGATTGTTCCATTGAGATATGTGAGCAGATAGAAGTGCATCTGGTTGTTGTGTTGTCGCATAATTAAAACTTTGTTGAGCTAATGTTTGATTGTAATCAATAGAAGTAATGAAAAGATATGTTCGAGTTGTTTCATTCGAATCAAGAGTTAATCCGTCTGAAGGTAATGGTGTATAATAAACATAGACAGGTAGAAAATCTTTTTGAAATTGATTATTTTCAATTTCTTTGGTTTTGCCATATAAAAGCCTTCAAAGGGAATAGAAAAAAAACATGAAACTGAGAATAAAATATTCTTTACACATATTGAGGATTTCGAGTTTCGACTGTAAAATTAATATCTTCACTTGTGACTTGTTCATTGACTTTAGTTTCTACATGAATTTTCTTGCCTAGAGATCCTTTTCGTGTTAGAACAACATGACTCAGTAAAAGTTCGGTATATTCTTGTGAAGCAAAAATACGTCGTTCAATATGAACATCTAGATTCTCCAATGTTTCAATAAATATACCTATAAAACAATGCAAATAAATTAAAATCTTTATTTAGAGCAAAAAAAAACTATTTTACCTGCCGAAACATTCAAAGTATATAATGATGATGTCTTAAGAATTTGAAATTCCCAATTCAATGGACTTGGTATACGTGCACGATGACTCGTACCTTTTTCAAATATAATTAAACAAGAAAATGAGAAGAATAATCTACTAACCATTGTCACCATTATAAAGTCCGCCCATATAAACAACATCACTGTAGACAACTGTAGCTAGATGGCCATTACCAACGTACGGTAGAATTCGATAATCTAGCAACGGACCGACTGTTGGTAACTTATCAGTGCTAAATGTCGTTGTTGAATTCGTTTGTCCATTGGGCAGGGTTCGTGCACTTGCAACAATTAATGAAAGAAGTGTTATAAAAAACAACATTTTTCTGTTTCTATCTAATGTGAAGCCACACATTTCAGTTTATTATATTCATAGATAAGAGGTAGAAAAAGATAAACAAAACACGTGTTAATTAAAGTCAAACTAAGGACTAGCCAAAGCTGTGACGCTTGCTTGCGATAATTCTCGACTGTAGATATAAAATTCATCGATTTCTCCGCGATAATAACCTGCTCGAATCGAACCAGTAGCACAATTATTAAGTCCATTTAACGCCTGACCAAGAGTGACACTCATTGGCACGCCACTTGCTCCGTAAGCAAAAATAGTACTTTGCCCAGAAAGTACTCCATTAACGTATAAACGCATGCCATTTGTTGTGCTATAAGTTTGAACAACATGAACCCATTGACCAACTGTTAAAACAGGTCCAATAACTGAAACTGGAGCGCTACCATTCCATAGATTTGCAACAATTTGTCCTGATGAACTTAAACCAAGAAATGGTAGACACCAACCAGTACCGTCTGTATATTGTGAAATATGTGCTATTGAACCACCATTTGTAACGGATCCTGTCGGTCGTATCCATGTAGCAAGTGAAAATGGACTCCATGATTGTCCCAAAAGAATAAATCCTGATGCTTGAAAATAACTTGAATTAGACGTGAATAGATAAGATTGACCTATACGTCCACCATCGCCCATCGTTAATCCAACTGCAGTACCATGAATAAGATTAGGACCACTATCCCATGCGGGAAAACTTGTGCAATCCATTGAATAATATGCGACTAAAGTTGCATCATCGAGAATTTCAGAAGCTGATTTAGCTCGATTGAATAAAATGCTTAATTGATCAATATAACCATTGAATAATCCGCCATTACACTGTGAATATGCACCAATGGTTTGTATACCAGCTGTTACTTCACAAGGAGGTGCATTGACATGTACTGCATCTAACAAATAAACAAAACATATAAAAAAAGAATTTCTTATATGAAATCAATTACCAGCTACTCCATCAATATAAACTGTTTGTGTCATAGTTGAATAGTTATATGTAAAAGCCATATGTTGCCAACGATTGGGCTTGAAAAGAGTCCGTCCCCAAGCGTCATTGCCCCAAAAAGCACCATAGTTACTTCCGTTTCGTAACATCATCCACATATATTGATTGTATGTCGAAGAATTTGTTTGAGCATAAATAATCATATCAACATAGGGCGCACCGACAAACAATGTAAATGGATAAATCCATGCTTCAACAGTTAAACTTTTCCGATAGAAATTCATGAAATTTGCAATTCTTAAACATTGTGAACGATTTGAAAGAATTTGAATAGCATGATTACGACCATTGTAACCAGGTGAAACATAGACTGGACTGTTGACTGGAACAGCGTTGTAAACATTATAATAATCATTTGGTGTATTATCGAAAGTGTAGAGAACATTTGCACCACCTTGGCCACCTGGAGCACGAGTTGTTGTACTCGACGCTATGCATCCAATAGCTACAATGATGAGAGAGAAAAAAACAGAAATATGAATTATGTGTACATATTGTATTTACTCGATGTTGTTGTTGTTGAAGTTGTTGATGTAGTCGATGTTGTCGTAGTACTTGTTGTAGTAGTAGTTGATGTAGTTGTTGTCGATGTTGATGTCGTTGTACTTGAAGTTGTCGATGTTGTCGATGTTGTTGTAGTTGACGTTGTTGTTGTAGTCGATGTCGATGTAGTCGTTGTCGAAGTTGTTGTTGTAGTGGATGTCGATGTAGTCGTTGTCGAAGTTGTTGTTGTAGTCGATGTTGTCGTCGTTGAAGTTGTAGTAGTAGTTGATGTAGTAGTTGTTGATGTTGTTGTTGTACTTGTTGTTGTCGTTGTTGATGTTGTAGTTGTTGATGTTGTTGTTGTACTTGTTGTTGTCGTTGTTGATGTTGTAGTCGTTGATGTCGTTGTAGTCGTTGTTGATGTCGTTGTTGTTGATGATGTTGTCGTTGTTGATGATGTTGTTGTCGTTGTACTTGATGTTGTTGTTGTTGAAGTTGTTGTAGTTGTTGTCGAAGTTGTTGTAGTCGATGTTGTAGTTGTTGTAGAAGTCGTTGTTGTTGTTGATGTTGTTGTTGTTGACGATGTTGTTGTCGATGTCGATGTAGTCGATGTTGATGTTGTTGTCGTTGTTGATGTCGTTGTTGTCGATGTCGTTGTAGTTGTTGTCGAAGTTGTTGTTGTTGTTACACTAGTCGTAGTTGTAGTCGTTGTTGTAGTTGTTTCTTAAATAGAAATCATTTCAATATTTGTATAACTGTTGTCAAATATGAAAGGTCACATGTATACTTACTATCTATAGTGAGAAGAACTGTTGGAGTAATAATCGCTGCTGCTGCAACCAAAAATACAGTCGTGACGATTGCAACTTTAGTCCATAATGGTGCTTTCGCCAATATACTTGTTCTAAGAATAAACGTATATTTTTCTGTTTTTTTTAAAATTAGATTTATACATACGATGTGCTTGCAACTGTGGAAACTGATTGTAAATTCACGTTGATATTATTCATAGCTACTGAATTAGCCGCTTGTTGACTTGCACCATTTGTAGACGATGCAGTTTGTCCAACCTTTGATCTTGCTGCATTTAATGAATTTCGAGGAGGCTAAAAGCATACATATAATTTAGCTGTGATTATCTAAATATAAAATAATAATAATACCCCTTGAAGATCTGGGAGTTCTAAGTCAGGAATATGTGAGGCCAATACTTCTAACATTCTGCCTTTTTTATTTTTTTCGAATGAATTCTATTCATCTTTCTCGTAAAAAAAAAATATTCTCCCTAGATGATGTATAATCCAATTTTCTAACGGAAAAAAATGATTTGCTCTGTATGTATTTGATCAGTACATAGACACGACGCGATGCTTACACTTCTTGAAAAATTGTTTTATTAAAACGCAAAAACACATGACACATTAAATTAAACGTGTACTATTTTAAAACAGACAAACAAAACCTATTCAGTTTCATTCAGTTTCGTATGCATACATAACGACGAATGGCTTGATTGAATAATTGAGAATAACTTGTTGATGGTAAAACAAATAAAATAAAAGTAAGTAACGATGGAATAAATGATAGAAAGTATCCGATGAGAAATAACCATGAATCGCTGCTCGATTTGAGACAACCTGGCACGAATGTAATAATTAAACGTGGTATATCTAGAAGAATTAAAACGATCGGAGCAATGAGAAGATTTTTATGCTGTCGAAATTGTTCAAATAGAATCGTTTGATATTTTTTTTGTTTTTGTATTAATTTTCGTTGTCGGGCACTGGCAATAATAATAGTAACAGTGGAAATAAAATTGATAATAAATGGACAAATAATATAAACTGTTGTTATAATTGAATCGAGAACATAAACGATTGGTATGTAACTAACAATACACCAAATTCGTTTTTCTTCATCATTTTCTTCGTCAAATAAACGTCGATTTAATGGATCTTGAATATTAGTACTAAGAATAAGCAATAGAAGAGCAATAATAACTTTTTTCGCTATATTTTTTGTTTTATTTCGATCAAAATGAGTTCGTTGAAGAATTATATATGCTCGTTCAATGGCCACACATGCTGTTAACCAATGATCGAGTGTTAAACAAACTCGAAGAAGATAATCGAGAGAATAACATTGAATCATTAGAAACAAACGCTTTTGTATCGATCCAATATGTGAAAGAACTAAAATCCAAATTTTTAACATCAATAGAATTATAATAAATAAAGAATTGAATGACGTGCAATATAGATAAATACCACAACCAAGATCACGTGCTTGCTTTTGTTTAAATGTTAGAAATGTTAAAATACTATTAATGATTCCAATAAGACTAATAATTACAGATAAAACTATACTGATAAGAACGGCAGAATTCTGTTGAGAAATATCAATCAATGGTCGAATATGATAGCCAAGAATAGTATCAAGCGAAAGACTATATTCATTTGTATTTAATTGACATTGTGTTCCATAGAAACAAGTTTGACATACACATAATGATGTTGTTGGACAATATTCTTCATCTTGATAACATTCACCACCATTTTCACAAACATTCTTACCTTTACAATCATATCTTACATTATGATTAAATTCAATACAATGAACGAGACGTTGTCCAGCATATTCAAGACATAAACAAAAATAGTTTTCATCATAGAAACATAATAGATTTACAGTTCGACATGGTACATGGTAATATTTAATACGACGGATACGAGGATAACTGAGAATAGTTTGATTAAATAATTCATTTATATGTGCACAACGATCGCTTGCATGGATTTGTTTTTGAATGACTACTGATTGTTGAAATTGATTGTAAAATAAAGGTAGATAATAGTTTTTCGACCATTCAAAAAATACAATAGTAAACGTCGATGAATAGTAAATCATTGTTGAATCATATGCGGATGAAATCGTTTTATATATTGTTTTGGGAGAATTTACTATAAAATCTGCCTCAAAAATGAAATGTATTCGTATAGCTGGTGGTACAATAATGTCTTTACTGAATGAAAGGATAATTTTTGTTTGATTTCGTTCACATCGATTTCCCATGTATGTTTTAGGACAACGACAAGTAAATTGTTTGTCATGATCATTCAATCTTATACATTCACCACCATTGAGACATTTCTGTTCGTATTTATTTTGACAAATAAAATCTTCAAGTAAACATCGAGGACCCATTCTATTCAACGGACATATACATATTGATCGATTATTGGCCAATTGACCGATACATAATGAATCGAATGAACATGTACATGCATGTTGAATTGTACAATATCGACCAGACCATCCTTGATGACATTGACAAAATGTTGCATTATGTGTCGTATTAAAATATCGTCGACATTGACCATGAATACATTGAGAATCTGAACAAGAACTACGATCAATAGAACGAATAGATGGAATATGTAATTGAAAACTTAGACGATAAACGGGTAGAAATGAAAATAAAATTGACTTGAGAATACTTCCTCGATAGGTTAATGTTTTTCGATCGTAGATATCGATATGTATTGAATATTGTTTTGTTGAATTTTTCGGTCGACTTGAGTACAATAGATAAATATAAAATTTACTAAAGCAAGATTTTTGAGCAAAGAAGATAATTTGTTCATTTGAATGGATAGTTCGTTCGTTACTATCATCAATTAATGAAAGACTAATGATGAATGATGTTTGTAAAGAATCGGGCATTGCAAAAATCTCCAATATGATAACAACACGTTGATTTTGATATTGACACGTATCACCGTAGAAGCTAGGTGGACAAAGACATGCATTTGTTGTTCGATGTCTAGTTTTATCTAATGAAATTTGTATATCAAGACCTCGATGACAGCGTTGTTGTTCGTATTTAATATCTGAATTTTGTTCATTATTTGTATTTGTATTTGTATTTTCTACGAGCAATCCATCAGAAGTACGAAAATCTTTAAAATATAATCTTGATAACATTCTGTCATTCTGATAATACATTGGACAAAATACTTTTGAAATGTTGGATCTATATGTTTCATAAGTTCCACGACATATACCAAAATAATTGTCATAATTATTCTTGTCTTCATATGTGCAATTTCGTTCATCTTCTTCATTTGTACAATCTACGATATTATCACACAGACGCGTACCTTCAAGACAAACTGTCGAGTTATTATTTTGACAGTGAAATCTTTTAAGCATATTGCCATATGTATTCGCTGGACATAATCTTGATTCATCAGCACCACCAATACAATCAATTTGATTATCATTAACTTTGTCTAATGGCAAACATATGTATTCTAATGTTTTACTTGATAAACATAAATGATTATTCGATGGACATGGAATTATCGACGATGAATGACAATCGATTTCATCGATACCATCATCACAATTCCATATACCATCACAACGTGTATAAATATTATTGCAAGGCCACTGTTCACAATCGGTTTCATCCGTATGACTTTGACCATCGATCATGATTGGATATAGGCCAGTAAAGTTATCACATATTCGTCGAAATAAAATTTCGTATTTCATGTGACTGTTATCAACGAATTCATCTGCACAATTTCCATATTGATCGACTGGACAATCGCATTGTGTATCATGGAGAAATCGAAAGGCAATACATGCATTCGTGTGCCTACATTGAAAGATCGGGTAGTTCCATTTTGACGAACAATATCCATTAAAAAAATGTTTATTTTCATCATCATTTGAATAACAATCACGAATTCCATCGAGAAAACGCGTTTGTGAAATGCATTTCGATGAGCTTGTGCATTGATACATATGATACGATTGATTGCAATAGATTGAACTATTCGAAATAAAATATGTCGACATACTTAACCATCTTCGTAATGGCGGAATATATGTGTCGAGTTTTCCAATGAATACTTTATCGTATGAAAATATCGAATAGGCATAAGAACGATACGTAAGATTATCAAAAACCGAAATAATATATCCATCATCGGGTATTTGAAGTTTTCGATGATCATAAGAAACATACAGTGAAAAATATCTTTCATACCAATCGTAATTGAAATTCGATTTTCGATAAATAAGATAGACATGTCCGAACAGAATTGGAACTGCTGTTGTATGAATCATATCAGGACATGTCTGTTGGATTACATCGACAGCTATTCGTTCAGTACAGAATACGGATTGTAAAACATTATTCGCAATTGGAGCATTGATCATATATTTCAATGCTGTCCAACATTCATTCGATAATGAATTTGGTTGAATTGAAAACATTGCTTTTAGTAAAAGTTTATTACGTTCGTCGACGCATGAACTCGTTAAAGTTGACATATATTGACAAGTTATATCTTCAGATAAAATAGTCGGCTCAACTGTTGGACCATGTCGGCCATAGTTTTCTTGATAATGAAAACCTGAATCGAATTCATTGGATACATCTCTTGTTATTTCTAATAATCCACAATTTTCTTCATCCTGTTCACCATCAAGACAGTCATTCTTTCCATCACATATTTCTGTCCAATCAAGACATGATGGAGATGGACCACGATTGCATTGTAAATGAGTATAACATGTAAATGTACTCGGAACATAACGATTGTGATAATAATATGAATGAACAAATTCATTGAATGACGAGTAACGAGAATTTTTATCATTGTTTAAAATATATTGACATTTTGAACCAAAATATGGAAATGTACAATTATAAAATTCCATTGAAATATTTTCAGAATCATTTAATTTTTTATCAAGATATAATTGATAATTTTCAATAGTGTCGATTGGTGCAGACCAATGATACAATTGTTCAGTAGTAATTCCTTGTTTTGACAAATCTTCAAAATTAAATCTATTATCAATATCATTTTCTTTTATTTGCCATTTCGATGGCCATTCAGTCATGCAATAAGAAGTTATTATATCGACAATATCTGCCTGATTAAATGCTGTTACAGCATATAAACAATCGTATCGTAAATCTTTATCATTTTTCCAATCAGTAAGATGCATATTGATTTGAAATTCACCATTAATTTTCAATAAAACGAGGATAAAACAGAGAAAAAACGTTATTCTAATCATTTGAGTGTCGCTAAATGAAATGTCAGGTGTTATTCTTTATTTTCTATTTAGTTTATCAACACTATTCCTGATTTAAACAGATTACCATCTGTGAATAGAAAATTATATAAGGAGATAAAGGTAGTTGGTGTAACGAGTAAAACCGTATCTATTTTTTTTGTCAATTGGTTACGCATCATTTCATTCGTAGTTTTTATTCAAAGAAAGTGTTATATATAAACGACATTGATGACGATATTTAGTCATTCAACAAACGCGCAATATGACGTCAATACGAACTATTGTTTGTTAGTATAGTGCAGCGAGAAATTGTAATAAAGTAATTTTTAACAATTTTAGTTTCTCGAAATAATGATAATCGAGCGAAGTTTATTCAAATCACGCCAGACTTTAGTCCTGAACACGTAAAAGAAATATTTATTGGACAAAAACAATCGAAAGTAATGTAAATCGTTACAAGTTATATGAAAATTGAATTCAATTGTGTTTTAGCAATCTGCAATTGCTCTATCGCTTGTAGGCAGTGCGAAAGAAGGTCATATAAGATCGAAATTATTTCAATTATTTCGTGATAATCTTCTACAAATAGCTAAAACAACAGGTTAATTGAAAATGCTCAATTTTGAGATTATATTGACTCGTCATTTGAAGATCTATGATTGATTTCTGCGGGATTAAATTCACGAGTTGCAAAATTTTTCGGTGAAATCATTCAAACCAATCCCGATCCATCTCGACCGATATCTCTCATTGTAAATAATTAAATTTCAGAAATTTTAAATATCTTTTTTATTCGAAAATTTTATATTATAGGGTGTCGTTTCATGCGGTTGTATTTGTGGCAACGAACAATTCAATAATTGTCAATTAAATATTGAATATTTGAAAACAAAAAGCGAACATAAAGATGAAATTCTTCTCGAACCAAATCATACACATTTTATTCTTGTCAATGATGGAACGAAACATAATCATCAATGTGCTTTGAAATATCGTGCAAAATTCGAAAATTCAATTCGAGGCCAATCGAATTCATCATTCTATTCAACAGATATTCCTGTTGTTGTTGTCATTATCGAAGGTTGTTCAGATGCAATCAAAAAAGGTTGATTTAATTTGTCAACAATTAACATTCGACTTATAGATAGTCTTTCTCTAGCTCATCGAAGTGTTATGCTCGATCGTTTTCCCGTTGTTTTTATCGAAGGTACAGGTGGCTGTTGTGATTTATTTGCTAAATGTTATCGTTTGTACAATAAATACAAACTAAAAGGATTAATCAATGAAACAATGAAAAATCAAATACGTGAACTTCTCGAAATTACCGATTCAGAATTAGATGAAACGTCGTGTACGAATGCACCAGTTGACGGCACGGATTATTTCGAATTAATCTATGAATGTGTTGAGAAACGAAATGAATATTTAAATTTTCTTGATTATCAAATTCATCATGATCTTCGATATTTTCTGTTGCAAGCTTGCTTTCGAATTCTTTCGAATAGAAATCCAACACAAACAATCGAACAATTAAATATTGCTTACGAATGGAAACAGGTCGAAATCATGAAAACGTTCATTATGAAAAATGATACCGATTGGAAAGTACGTACAAAAGAAAATGATTCACGTGTTTCGAATATTTTTGTTCTAGAAAATTAATCTGAATAATTTATTTGAAAGAAGTCTTCGAGAGAATCAAGTTGATTTTATTGAATTATGTCTTGATCATGATTTTTCAATCGAAGATTTCTTTGCTGATCATCAAAAATATATTGATTTATATCAAAATGAATTCAATTCAATGTCAAATAAGTTGACCAACTTAGAATGTATTCATCGAAATATTCTCGAGCCGTATGTGGGTGATTTTTTTCAAATTGATCATCATCGAACATCATCGATCAATGTTAATCAAGAACTATTCTATTGGTCGATTCTAACCGATCGATTCGAGTCAGGTCTTCTGTTTTGGGCTCGACAACGAAATAAAATCTGTAAGAAAACTTCTAGAATCTTCTCCAACATTGATATATTTCTTTTTGAATAAGGTACGGCTTTTATTGCCATATTAATCTTTCAAAATAAATTGAAGAAAAGCAAGAATTCAAAATATACTCGTTGGATCAATCAATTCGAACAATTAGTTGTTGATATACTCGATAGATTCTATCAAATTGATGAATTTACATGTAAATTAGCTATTATACGAAGAATACCAGAATTTCATTGTGTAACTTGGTTCAAATTAGCTGTCATGGCTGAATCACGAGCTTTTATTGCTCAAACAGCTGTACAAGACGTACTCAATGATATTTGGTAAACATTGAGGATGTTCATTAGATATGCTTTGCACGTCTTGTTGTTTTTTTGAATGTAGGCATGGATATATTAGTTCTGATACAGGACAATTTCGAATAGTATTTTCGAGTTTCATACTTTGTTCAAGTCCTTTTCTATCGTATCACTCAGGATTTATTAGTGAAAATCACCGAGTAGATCAGAAATTAAAAACAAAAATGACTCTACGAACTTATTTCAATAATCTCCTATTGTTCATATCAGCACCTTGTGTTAAATATCTTTACAATCTAGTAAGCTCCTTCTTTGAACAGCAAAGAAAACAATTTCGAGAATGGCTTTGTGTTTTTTAGTATTCTCATATGATTTTCTTAATGTTATTTTCATATATGATTCTATGTGATTATTATCCATTCTATGAATTTCAATCAGATCAATGCAGTGTGGTGAATAATAAAACACAAAACGATGATAAAAAAACGACAAAAATTCTTGATACACCATCAATGATCGAACTTGTATTAATTATGTGGGTTTTTACTCTGCTCTGTGAAGAAATTCGACAAGTAAATCTGAGAATTTATATATATCTATAGACTGTATTTGTTTATATAGATTCAATCGAAACAATGTCGTGGAATAGCTCGTAAAATTTATCAACATTTCTCAATATTCTGGAATAAAATCGATGCACTTGCGATTAGTCTATTTATTCTCGCTTGTATTCTTCGATTTTATCGATGTCAAGCATGTTTTTGTTTTGCTCGAAATCTGCTAGCCATTGATTTGTCAATTTGGTTTATTCGAACATTGGATCTCGTCTCAGTATTTAAACGACTCGGTCCAAAACTCGTCATGATCGGAGAAATGATTCATGATTTGAAATATTTTATGTTGATTTTAACAGTTTTTGTATTGGCCTTTGGAATACCAGCCTATAGTTTAATTCATAATAATCAAACATTTTCTTGGCATATACTAAGAGATATTATTAATCTTTCCTATTGGCAAATCTTTGGTGAACTCTATGCAATTGATAAAATCGAAGGTAGTTTTATATACTTATTAATGTAGAACTGAATATTTGTTTTCTCTCTGAAGAAAATTATCAATTGAGTGGATATGTTGTATTTTTCTTATTGATCGGATTTATAACCATTGGAAGTGTTCTGTTAATCAATCTTCTCATTGCAATGTTTAGGTAGAAATCGATAGTTACGTAAATTTGTTTTCTATTCGATTTTTTGCTTTTTTTAAGCAACATATTTGATCGTCTTACAGTCGATACAGATTGCATATGGAAATTTCAACAGTATGCATTAGTTCGATATCATTTAAAACGACCGTTTCTTCCAGCACCATTCATTTTCCTCTCGCATATTCATCGATTGTTCAAGAAAATATTCCATGAAAAAAAACGTCAACACATAAGTCGAACTAAATTCAGTATCAATGTCAATCAAAACATAACGAAACAAATCGAAGATATTGAAGAAGCACTCGGACAGGACGTATATCGATCATCAAAATCAATGGATGATAAAACAAATCAAGTATGCTATCTATATTAATATTAATGTGTGAACTTGTTTTTCTTTTGTTTAGCAATCGAATATGTTACATTATTTGAAATATCTAACTAAAGAAGCACAACAAACTACTGAATCTGAACAAACTGGTTGCGATACAAACACAGAAGAAACATGTATGATTTAAAAACTATAGTATCTATTCTCTTTTTGTTTGTCGATCGACTTGTGATACATAAATCTGCAAAAAAAAACAACTACTGAAAAGATAAACTAAAAATTCAATGGTCATACTTGATTTAATACTTCAAATAATTGATCGACTTTCTCAGGAAAACCTTCGATCGGATGAAAATATTGATCACGCATTCGAACATCGTATTCTTCATGAGTTTCATCTTCTGTTCGCTGTTTTTTCCAATCGATCCATCGAAGAAATCGTTCGATCATAAATGAATAAATATGTTCCTGATCTTGTTTAGCATTTTCTTTTGCTCGTTGAAAACTATCGTTGATTATCGATAAGAACATACTCATGCAAACGAAAACAACAATAAAAATAAAGAAACTAAATGCTAGTGGACCTAAAACTGGTGACACATTGATCAATTCATAGACATCGAATTTCATTAATGTCATTTCGAATAACATTCGAATTGTTTGTAAAATGGTCGAACAAGAGAATAATGTTGATTGAAAAAGAAAATAAAATAAACAAATAAATCCAGTGAATACAATTGTAAACATAAAAGCAAATGCAATTAATTTTTGTGTCGCACTTTCAAGTGTTTGAATAAATAAATATAAACGTGGACTAAAACGACATAGACGAACTAATTTAAGCGTACCAAAAAAACAACAAAACGCATAAATAAATGTTAAATAATCATTTAAATAAGTTGAATATTGCAGATTAATATATGCATAACCTTTACTTTGATTGAATAATTGACCAATACGATAATATTCTCGATATCGAAGTATATAAATTCCAATAGCCATCCACGAACAAATAATAATTCCAAGTTCGATTAATGACCAAAATTGACGAAGATAGTTGAATTTCAATTGATGAATGAGTTTCATTTGTCCGAACATAAGATAAATAATAAAACATAAATAAACGATCAAACAAATTAATTGTGTCCATGAGTTCAATGTTAAATAGAAATTCATTGGTTCAAAACGAGTTCGTGTTGCTGTTCCGCCCGTTGATAGAAATTCCGTTAGAATACTAACTGATGTAAATAGTTGTGCATTGGGATTGTATAAATTCAATTGAATTAGAATTGCTCGAGTTTTTGTATCGATCCAACCGAATCGATGAAGTTCAGATAGATTATTTTTGATTTCCGATAGACGACCACGAAATTCATAGACATAACCACCTCCTGAATATTTGCCATGTTCACCTTGATAAACATAACTATCCAATTGTTGACTCGATTGATATTCAAATGCTTTTTCAATACTCGTATTGCCTTTTGTTATCGTTCGATTAAGCCAACCGATTTCGAATGAGTTAGTTTCTTCATTTGATTTATCATACTCAAATGAACATGTTAAACTCAATTTATCATACGGACATAGATCGGATTGAATACGCAATTGTCTCATGAGACCCCAGCCAATCAATCGATTGGTTTTATCATTAATATATCCATTTAAATTTAGTGGTATATCATTATTATACCATTGTTGAGCACGGATCTTATCAACAAAATTCGTTTCTAACCAAGTCCAATAGTCATTGATTGAATAGACAATTGATTTCGAACGAAAATACTTTCTCAGATGATTGACTTGTTGAAATGTGTCTGTTGTTCGATGTGAATAAGTAATAGCGAAGATTAGACTGAGAAAAATGAGATAAGTCAATGTTTCACGAATGACGGACCACATGCGAATCTCTTTGAGTCGATCTTGACGAGCAAGTTCGAGTTCAGTTTCATCTAAACGAGTTGTTGGAATTTTTGATCGAGAGATAAAAATCGGTTCGATTTTCGAATGAAGATATTCTTCATTGTCGTCTAAATCCAATTGATTTTCATCGAGATATTCATTTGCTGTTTGATCATCATCGGATTTTCGACAAAGACAAATAAATACAATCGATAGTGCTAAGATTTTCAATGGTTGAGTAAGAAGAACTGACGAACAGAAACTTGTGACTATAGAAATTAACCATTGTTGAGTTTTTGTATCACCGAATTCGATTCCACGAGCGATAATAAATAGAATCGAAACACCGACTAAGATGATACTTAAACCATAGGCAATGAAAATAAACCACCAAGGAAAAGTGAATGATTTGTTTGATGATTGACTTTTAATTGTTGTATTTGGTTTTAATTGTGAAACAGTTTGATGAAGAGCAGAAATCGATGGACGTCGAGATCGAAGACGACGAAAGATTTGAACTAATAATAAACTTGGAATCAATGCACACAGTTCGACAATAATACCGATTACAATCTATAAATGAACATTTATTCTCAAAAAAAATAAACAGAACATCGATATTTTTACTTGTTCAATGCCGATAAAAAGCGGTCCGATTGTTAGACCCGATGTATTTGTTGAACTTTTCAAATCATAATACATGATATTCAAAAACATGGACACGAATAATAGAACAAAACAGCAAGTACATCGTTGAACACGTGTAAATCTCGGCGATGCCGGACGAGAGAATATCGAAAACCAGAGATGCCCATCGGACACATTGTGATAGGCTTGTTTCGATAATAAATACGAAAATTCACTCTTCTCCAAATGACTTGCTACGGGTAGAGTTCGTTCGATTTTACCGTCGTCATGTTCAACAGCAAACCAACGTTGAGCAATAAAATGAAATTTTTCCATTGTTTGCAAATCTCGAACGAGAATATACTTCAAAAACCAAGATGATGCTTCTCCTGAACCAGAATTATCATGCCAAATACGAATATGACTCAATGGACCTAAACATTTCGGTACAGCTACGACAAACGCATCGATACCACCACGTTGTAGAATCGTTCGTTTCGAATCGGCTAACGTTCGAACATGTGTCTCGTCATGATCGCCCGATAGAATAAATTGAACACGAGATTTTGTTCCTGCATTCTTCCGTCGACCGGTAAACACAATCAATTGATAATAATATCGATCTTCTGAGTGATTGTCAAGCAAAGGTGTAACACCTAATTTTTCAATATCTTTCTTATCCTTGTGTCGAGCGAAAACAAGAAGAATCAAGTAAATTGCTGATATACAAATGACTGTTGAATAAATCGTTTTATTTTTCATAAAATCAGCATTGGCAAATACATATTGCCAATTGACTGGCTCGGGTAGAACATTAAAACCACCGGCAAATGTTGTTAAATGAGTTGAAAAACATTGTGTTCGATTGTGATTTGTTTGAGAACCAACACGTAAACCATCGGATTGCCATTGACCATCGGTATCGAGATAGTAACAACCGGATGTATAAGTTCGAAGTTTATAATTCGATGTAAAATTGTGTCGTGAATTGATTATTGGAACACTGATCGTTGAATTCGAACAGAAATTGATCGATTCATTCGGAGTTAATTCTCGTAAACCGAATATAAATGATTGATGTTGTTTAGTTTGTTGATTATCAATAAAATAAGTAAACGTATTCTCATTTGAAAGATTTTCCGAACAAAATAATGTCCAATTATCGGTTAATTGCGGTATTCGATCGAATTTATAGATTAATAAATAACTAAGATTTCGATTCAATGATTCGATTTCTAAATGAATTGAAACTGAATGTTGATCGGTAAGATTTATATAATGTAAATTGAATAATTGTTGATGTGCTATCGAATTGTTTGATGTCACATTTTGTAGAATCATATCTGGTACGATTAAATTCGGATCACGTGGAATGAAGATTTCAATGGGTTCCAATTGACTTGTTTCGAAACGAATTTCATGTCCATTTTCATCGATCAATGAAAGTGAAATCGATGTCGAAAGATTGGTATATGTCGATGTTTTCGAATTACCAAATGATGCCAATGGTTCGACCATCGATCGAATGGAAACACTCGAACTATTTTCATTGGTAATGTTCAATTGAAAATTTGTCGGCAAACGAATTTCTGCTTGATCAATTGGATTGAATCGTTTATTAGCTAATAATTCGAGAGATGTTGTTTCTAACGACATGAAAACTTCGGATGTATTCATGGTTAAATCTTGTCCGATATTAATATGAATATTTAATGTCGATGTTAATAATGAAATCATTTGATTAATACGAGTTTGTATTTGATTGGCTGTTTGCTTTTGATAATAAGAATTTTTATCATCGAGTTTACTTATTTTCGTCCATTCAGATTCTAAATCGGTCTCATAATCATCGGGTATAGCCGATGCTCGTGTTTCATCGAGATCGAGAGTCGATGTTCGTTTTTGTAAAGGTCCATTGACAGCCTACAAAAAACATACATACATTCATTCGCTGATATATTTATTTATAGGAAAATTGTTCTTATTACACTTAGAATATTCGTTCCACATTGAATCAA
>Ga0209922_101704_pt1 | contig 20535 bp, 22 predicted proteins | sample ThiBiot_500_biof_FD_183946 | JGI IMG/M metagenome (GOLD analysis project Ga0209922, IMG submission 183946) | Wastewater bioreactor microbial communities from Cape Town, South Africa - Thiocy_expt_500_biof (SPAdes) | ecosystem: Engineered > Bioreactor > Thiocyanate-remediating > Anaerobic-Aerobic ...
ATTCATCTCGTGTAACGCATAGAGAACCGCCGGCTTTCAACATATCTTGAGGACATTGTTGTACACACATACCAGTCGCGTAGATACGCATATTTTGACAAGCATTACACATGAGAGTTGATGAATTATTTGTCATATTCTTATTGTAATAACAACCGCCGACACATTGTTCGGGACAGCAGATCGTATCCGAAAAGCAATTGCCTTTGCAATGAGTTGAACAACGTTTTTGACATTGTGTTGGCGACCAACATGCCGATGGACATGTCGGACAAAACGCGCAATTCTCTCGGTTTTGTCGAGAGATAATTTCCGTGTTTTTGGTTTCTAAAATATCATTCCAACGTAAGGATTTCGCATAGCATAATTGCGCATTTCGAGCTATGATAACATTGCCACGACGGATATTTATCAATGAAATAAGACCGATTTCGTCGAGTAGGAAATTATCCATGATAATCAATGAATATCCATGATACAATTCTCGACCATGTATAATAGCTAAACGTGGAAACATCGATGAAAACGATCTCATCGATGAATAACCCAGTAGAATATGTCCGTAGACTTCACGTAAGTACGGAAATTGAATGGGTGTTGTCGTTGTACTGGCATTTGTTAGTGAATGCATCGGCGCATAGGTAACTGAACCAAGTATGATTTCGCATGTTGCAATGGCTTGAATGTCAAGACCACGACGTAATTCGAATAAAGTTATACGAATATCTCCACAGACTGAAAAAACAGAAAACGTGTTGAAATGTAATTCAATCGTTTGTTTATTTTACCTTTTGGATATGGTTTTGCGATTGGTTTTATTGCTTTTGTGTCGTTATTTAAAGCTGATAGTGTCGAAATGGTCATCAGATAGATGACAAGAACGATACACGGATATGCCATCTGAAATTTAAAAAATAATAATGAATAAGAGCAAAATTTGAAGCCAAACAGAAACATTTCTTAGAATCCCGAACACGCAAACTCACGAAAAAAAAGTACACCGAATATTTCTTGTTTTTCTATAGAATAAAAAAAAAACATTTTCCTTTTTTTTTTTTATATAAATAGACAGTGGAAATAAAAAGAACGCGAGAAGGAGAGAGAGAGAGAAAAGAAAACATTCATGGTTTCGAACTACGAACGACGAGTTGTTTTTAATTTTGACTTGGCCGTAGTCGAAATGACATCATCAAAAAATGCATCCGTATCCCAATCGTTCGATTTAGCAGCCGGTTTTTCTTGAGCCCATGCCGAAGCATTATAACCACTCGATGATTTCGTTGTTGTTGTCGTCGAAGATACAACAGGTGCCTGGGTTGGCGTATTAAAATCATCCCATTTTTCCTCCTCTTCTTCTTCATTAATATCTTGTGAATCGCCCCAATCGTTGGTATTCATATCGTTCCACGGCGTTTTATCGTCCTCATTTTCTATCTTATTAAAATACGCAGTTAACGCTGCCGATTGTTTCTCCTTGAAAATGAAGGTAGATAATCAATCAGTATCTAATCGTAGCTTACAATCATCCTACCTGCTCGATTTTGTCTTTGTTCGGTTCGGATTTTGATGAAGTATTTGTTTTGACTATTGTCGAACGATGGTTTGTCTCATCTAAACAAGAAAAGAGAAATATAATGATTAATAAACATTGCATATACACTTGTACATTTTTTTTTCTTTTACAAAAGAACAGAAAAAAAAACACAAAAGAAACAAGGTGTATTATAACTAATACTGCAGGTAGTCTATCGGACTAGTTATATGTTAATAAGCTATTCTGAGTATAATCAATCCGACTAGTCAGTCTACGCTGATAAAAGAAAAAGGTTTTTTTTTCTCTTTCTTTTCTTTGAAGAAAAAAAGAAACAAGTCTGGAAAATTTTTTATTAATATAGTATATAAGTGACAGACGTCGCTCAACAATTCGACCTGAAGCACTCGTTGAATATCGTGTTCTTTTTTTCTCCGCTTCTTCTATCGCTGACGAAGTAGAAAGAAAAACAAACTCGACGTTTTTTTGATAGTATCAGTAATTAGACAGGTAATTAGCCTGGAGAAACGATAAACAACACGGGCATATTTATCACGTTGATAAAATTTCAATTCGAAACTGCAAAAGGTAAATAAAGACGAGCGAGAGAGAAGATACGTCTATTTACGTACAAGAACTGTCAAAAAAAAGAAGATCTTGCTTTTTTTTCTATTTTGTTACAGCTTTTGATTTCCCTGGTGTATGTTCAACTAACTTTTTATCGTTGTTTGCGTATCACTTTTTGCTAGTGTTAAGTTAACTGAGGGTTGTTGAGGTTTAGTTGTTAATTTGCCGATATTGCTCGACAATGATGTTATTGCCCAAGATGTCCATGAAGTTTCATTGGTTGAGCCGGTTACATTACTTGAATTAACTTCTTTTTCTGATTAAATTTCAAAAAAAATAAATTTTACTCAAAATAATTAAAACTTCGAAGTTTTTTTTACCCATTTCAACAGCTAATTCGGGTTTTTCTGAAACCGTTTCGAGTTTTTTCACGAAAACATGAATCGTTTTAAATGCCTACAAGTTCGATAGTTTTTTTCTTTTTCTATTCAATCAATTTTTTTTTTCGTTTCGTACTTGCTGTCGAACATCTAATTCAGGATCGATTGTTGCTTGACAAGCAATTGGCATGATTTTTGTCGCAATATCTTTTAATGTAAAGAACTTTTCGGAATGCAAGAGAGCATAAAGTGACGCTTGACGGGACGGTCCAAATGGGTCCTGTGTACCTCGACCAAACGCTGAAATCAACAGTCGACCGCGAATCTAATCGAAAGATTTGGTTGTTTTTTTTTCTGTTTTATTTTCTTCTTACACTTGGATTTAAATGTCCAGCGATTTTGCCGAGACAGACAATCGTATTCGTTCGAATGACACCTTGATCATCGTTGGTTTGTAAACGTGAAAAATGCTTCATAAGTTCGATATTTAAATTTTTATAATTCAATTTCGGTGCGAGAAATAACATTGCCTAAGCAAAACAAAATTCTCGATTTTTTAAATCATAATAATCTTCAATTTTTACTTTCACAGTTGCTTCTCGAATAGCTGGTTCTTGATCAGTAAAACCCGTACAAATATGTGTAAATATATCATCGTTAACAACAGCTGCTGTTAAATATTCAACATAGATATCCAACTAAAACGAAAAATGTTCAATTGAGAAGATTTTTACGCTGAATTTTACCTGTTGTAAAAGTCGAAATCGTGTCATACGATCAGTCGACGCGAATAATTTTGTTATGATAGGTACGATACGTTTTTTATATTCAGCATCGGACAAACGTTTGCCAAGTTTGAATAACGTCGGTAGAACGGCTGAACCAGCCGAACCGAATTCATATGCATTGAATAGAAGTGGAAGGAGTTTTTTCTCGTTAATATTTGCTGAAAATTGATCGATTTTATCGGGTAATGTCGTAAAAAATGCTTGTTTTTCATTGGCATCTTTTAACTAAATCAAACAAAAGAACGAGAAGGAGAATGTTTTTGATATTAACAATCGAGCCGAATAATACTTGGATTTGCTCGAGAAAACGAAGACATTCAACAAGAGAATTGTTTTGTATGAACATCGATTGATTTAGTTTGTCCATTGACGAACGAATCGATGGGTTGGAATTTACTAATTCACCGTAGGCAACTGAAAGCGTACGTGGTATCGAACCTAATGCACGATAGGACGCTGATGATGATGCAGTATTACCATTGAAAATCTCCCAAACGAGCGTACCAACCAGCCAAACATCTCGAGATCTTCACGGCAAAAAATGAATTACGAAAAAGAAAATTAGTCTTGCGAATTTACTTTAAATTTTCTCCGCCTTTGCTGGCCGGTGGCTCGTAGCGTTGACAAGCCGGAAGATATCTCGCTGGAGTATTCATTTGATTGTCGGTTATTGGTTGAACGAATTCGAAACATGCTAATTTCCAATCACATGTTTTAGCATCGACAAACACCGTACTCGAATTTACATTTCCATGTGATAGTTTACAATCATCGTGAAGAAAGATTAAACCACGCTGAAAAATGCAAATTGTTTGTTTCTTGCATCAAACTTTTTTTTATAATTTACACATAATTGATGAAGGCCCCAGGCGATTTCTGAGAGATTTTCCGATGTTAATTGAGTTTCACTTGATTTCAATTCAGTTAAATAACTTTCTAAAGTCATTGCTTTTTCTGTAACAACGTAAACCGCTTTATCAGTCTTTAAAAAAACAACAACAACAAGAAATAATTTGTGTTTTTCTATTCGAAATATTTTCTCACTTCAACACCATCAAGATAAACGAGGATATTTGGATGTCGTAAAGTTTTCATACGCTTTAAAGCTGCTTTAGCTAAATGAATCTGAATGAAAAATAAAAGTTTATCAATATTCGTCGTGTTTCTTCTCTTACATAGGATTCATTTTGACAGGAAAATATTGTTACTAAATCTCCATTTGCTTTCTTTTTGCCATTTAGAATTGTCCAAATTGAACGGGCATTAGTTGTTGATACTTGTTGATTATCGGCAAGTATTTCATAGCCAAGATCTTTCAACGGATCCTTTCCGCCAGAAAAAAATGAGCCCCACATTGAAAGAACACGAATAAATCACAGGGAAACAAATAAACAACAATTGAATAGCTCAGATATGATTAGGACATGAGAAGTATTTTTTTTTCTTCTTCTTCTTCTTTTACTTTCTTTCAATCATTGATGATAATAAAGAAGACGCTTTGTTTTAGACTCATTTCATTGGTTAGAAAACTCGAAACGTTGGATTTATTTCAAAAAAATTTCATGAAAAAAAATTCAAATAAATTTAACGATATCTATTTCATTGATAAATATGCGTGAAAACATACAAGTGTCAATGGAATAGATGTCACTAGTTGAAGAGAGTACGATTGAGTTTCATTCATGTAATTTGATCGATAGGGTAAAGCTTTTAAATATTCTTTTGCTTTACAATTTAACTGAAGGCTAAAATATTGCCTAATCGATTCATTGAATGACTCTATTTATATCAAATAGTAACAATAACATCTGAATAGAATACATGAAAGCTTCTTTTCTTCTCATCACTAAGTACTTAGAAAATAATCTACCAGACAAAAAGGTTATTATTATGTCTACCATGCGGATTATATGATGAGAAAGGAGGAAAAAAACAGATATGTACTTTTTCGTCTTTGTTTTCTTTTATGCTAATGTCATTTTATTGATGATGTTTGAATATGTGAAAATCTAATGATGCTTTTAGCGAACATTCACAAGTTGAAACAAAGAATAAATTTAAAATGACAATAATTTCCGTAGTTGTCAATGAAGTGTTCGACTATTCTTTTTGCATTAGAGAACAAAAAATAAGAATAAGTAATTATAAACTAAATCAGAAAAATAAAAAAAAATAGAGAGCATAGAAAAAAATTGTGTTTTGGTTGCTCATTTGAATACAAATACCATGGTTAGTTTAACATCAAAAGTGTTTCTCTTGATATTGTTCAGCACTATTCGTATGTTCCTAAAACAAAACCTCATTTTTTTTCTAAATTTCAAAGTAAAACATTGTTTATTATAGTTCCTATCATATCGAGTACGGTTGTTAATGTAACACAATTCGATAATTTTACTATCGAATGGGAAACATTCAGTATATTCACTTGTGTAGCTCCAGCTACCGTGAATATCTCTCGTTTTACCTGTTCAGCGGGAGCTCAAACTCTTCAAGTTGAAGATATCTCTTGTTTAAATGAGACAACTGTCGATTTTGATCAATATACATGCCAATCAACAACAACTGAATCATTATATACAAGCAATGCACCGATTACTACAGAACAACCTACTACCATCACTACAACAACAACAACAACAACAACAACAGCAACAACAACAACAACAACAACAACAACAACAACAACAACAACAACAACAACGACGACGACGACGACGACGACTACAACGAGTTCTACCACGACAGCAGTAACAACATCATCAGGCAATATCTATGTTTGTTATGCTGATCAATATATTGGAACTTACTGTAATGTTTCATCGGATGTGTGCTCAATGGCTGATCCATGTTTGAACGATGCAACATGCTATTCCAATTCTACTTTTCAATATGGATACTATTGTGAATGTTTAATAAATTATTCTGGTTACGACTGCGAGTATGACAATCGTGCATGTAAAGAAAACACTTGTTGGTAAGAGAGAAAAACGGTTTTTTCTTCTTCTTTAGAAATAATAAAACAATCTTTTTTTCTTTCCCAGGCATAATGGCACTTGTGTTGAAATGAATCAAACCGTTTCTATAAACAATGGTTCAACATTTCGATGTGAATGTGTTGAAGGTTATGATGGTGTTTATTGTGAATTACAAGTTGATTTATGTTCCAATATAAAATGTGAAAATCGTGGTGTATGTTCAACGACGAATCTTCGTTGGGAATGTTTATGTCTTGATTCGACACTCTACTATGGTGAATATTGTCAATATAAAACGAATCGTTTAAAATTATTAGAAATTCTCAGTAAATCATTTGCATCAATAGCTATTGCAGCCATTATTACAACATGTACATTTGTGATTATCATGGATGTATTGAAGTATTTCTTTCATATTGATCCTGTTGAATATGAACGTGAAAGTTATCGAAAACGAAAAGAAGAACGACGACGAGCTCGACGATGTGCCAAAAATAATAATATGCCGAAATTCGCTCTAAGATTTCAATATATTTCTTAGAGAAACAAAAATCATTAGACATTTGTTGATTTATTTATGTTGTGTCACTTTTATTTCTCGATTATTTTAAGTAAACAATTCAGTCATTGATAAAAAAAAACATACCTGTAGTATCGAGTGGAAGTAACCAACCAAACACGAAGAAGATGGAATTTTTTTTTCTGGTTCTATTTATTTGTAGAGTATTTATACAATGGATCACAAGACAAAGAGGTCACAGTGCCCATTTTCCTTTTTTTTGTGTTAAAGTCAATCAATCAATCAATCCAAGAATGTCAACAGCAGCTAATTATAGTAAAGAAATGGCATAGATCTTCAAATAAGAATCCTCGTCCATGTATCATATTTTTTGATAAAATCAATTGTGAACAGAATCTTTGTTTGGATTTCTTTCGAAGTTTAAATCTACCGAATGATTATTTCGACTTTCAACATTATTCCGATGAACAACCACAAAATGCATAACCTCGGTGGCTATGATTACACTGTACCGTGTGAATGATTTTGTATTGCATTAAAATGTACACATTCAGTATTCCAACAAGAAAATATCTTTCAAATATGGGCAACATCTTATCATGGAACATCCGTTGATTAATTAGCAAATATTATCAGCAATCATACTGACAGACATCATGATAAAACTGATTGAATAATTATTTTAAAAAAAATTGTTTTAATTCAGCAAATGATTGGTTTTAAATGAACCAAAGAATATCTCAGATAAATTCTTCATATTTAGCAACAGATGCTTGAACTTCATTGAGACGTAAATCAAAACGAACTCAATCACCTTGTATGATATAACGAACAATAACGACGATCGAATGATTTATTGAGGAGATTTTTAGTTCGTTGTAGATAGGATAAATATTCTTTACAAAGTAAAAACTATCGACATGTTGGAGAGTCTCTCAAACATATTCTTATACTTATACTTTTTCGTATTTCCGTTCTGTTGAAAAAAAAACGAGAATTCAAAAATTATTTACTGTCTACCTCAGTAAAAACTAAGTCAACATAAACCTGCCATTAAAGTGCAACAATGAACGTTTATTTTTCCATCTTGAAAATCATTTTCCGTAAAAAAAATATCGGAGAAACATGCCCTTAGTAACGATTTTCTTCGCCTTGTTTATTTCTCCTAGTAAGTTCCTAAAAAAACAGAATTAACTGAGATCTTATTTGAAAAATATCTTTGTATTCAGTAATCATTATTTGTACTGACGAAATCGTTGTTCTATTCGACAATTCAATTGTTCTGGATAACTCAACTATTACTTGGTCTTATGCACAAATTTCAAATTGTTCATTACAAACTACAAGTTCGACAGAACAGGTGAACGAAAAATAAAAGAACGAAACAAATTCAACTACAAATCTATTCTAGAGTACAACGACAACAACAACGGATACAACAACGACAACGACAACGACAACGACAACAACGACAACAGCAACAACGACAACAGCAACAACGACAACGACAGAAACAACAACGACAACAACAACAACAACAACGACAACAACGACAGAAACAACAACGACAACGACAACAGCAACAACGACAACAACAACAACAACAACGACAACAACGACAGAAACAACAACGACAACGACAGAAACAACAACAACGACAACAACAACGGATACAACAACGACAACAACGGAGACAACAACGACAACGACAGAAACAACAACAACAGCATCTTCTTCTGGTGATCTGTACACTTGTTCCGATGGCTCATACGGAGTATATTGTAACATTTCATCGGATGCATGCGATATAACTCAACCTTGTATGAACGATGGAACATGTATTGACAATGACACATTATCACTCGGATATTCTTGTCAATGCTCAACAAATTTTTCTGGTTATGATTGTGAATATGATGAACGAATTTGTTCGGCCGACACTTGTTGGTATGGAGAAGAACACGAAATCTTTGAATTTCTTTTTCATGTTGATTTTTTTTTGTTAAAGGAATAATGGTACTTGTATTGAATTGAATTCAACATCATTTAAATGCCAATGTGTGTACGGTTACGAAAGTACGAACTGTGAACTTGAAACAGACATGTGTACAAATATAACTTGCGAAAATAGTGGGATTTGTGTGTCATCGTATTTATCGTGGACATGTCGATGTCTTGATTCGACGATTTATACGGGCTTGTACTGCCAAGTGAAGAGTTCATCATTGAAACAAAAAGAATTGCTTAGTAAATCATTTGCTATTATCGCCATTGTAGCATTGAGTTGCGTGGTTGGATTTGTAATTATTATGGATATATTAAAATATGTATTTAATATTGATCCTGTCGATCGTGAACGACGACGATTAAGATTAGAAAACGAAAAGCAACAAGAGAAAAAACTTCGACGAAAAAAATTCTTTAAAACATCTTCAAAACATTAAATTGTTTAAAATATTTTTTCTCTGTATTCAAATATACTCTGACATCTGTGTGACATAAATCGACCTTCATGAGTTTTGCTTTGACTGGTCTGATAAGGTGAGTCATTATATACGACAAAAAGAAACCATGTCAAACTCATTACTATTCATACATTTTTGTATGTCATGTTTCCTTTCGACGAATATGAACGACAACCTCTGGTTTCTTTCGATAAATCGATTGAATCTCTTGTTTCAATTGTTCCCGAAATCAGACAAATGGTTGATTCTGTCAAAGAAAAGTTCTCTCAATCTCACTGTAGCCTTTCATTCGATGAATCTGCATCGATTATACTCTATGCATTGAAATGGAAAACATCTCAAACAACATTCGAATATCTTCTCAATCAAACACTTCGAAAACAAGATCCTCAAGAGCTCATTTTCTGGTTGCCCTATCTTCGTTTATTTATTCAGGCACTTTCCAAATTATCTCCAATTTCATCATCAAATATAATTTATTACGGTCTATCAACAGATAAATCCAATGACTATAGCAAAGATGATCGTTTCGTTTGGTGGGAATTTGTTTCATGTAAATCAACAATGGATTACCTTGAAAATAATTGTCAATTAATATTTATTATTGAATGTCTACATGCGAAAGATATCAGCGAATATACATCGGAAAAAAATACAATTCTACTCTATCCTGGTAAAAGCTATCAAGTTATATCGAAAAATCAATTCAATGATCAAATGAAATTCATTCAATTAAAAGAAATTTCACAGTCCAATCCTCCATTTGATAGTCCGAAAATAAATTTCGATAATTATCAACAAATCTATCGGTTAGAGTTAAAAACATTCATTCAACAATATCCTAAACAATCGAAAATCGATCTTGTCGATTTCAAATTAACTGATCGAGATATTGATCAAATTATCGATCAAATTCTTAATGAAAAACAATGTCTACAATTATTTCTTTCACGTAATCAACTAACATCGATTGGCACAAAGAGAATTGCTCAAGCATTAGATCTTAATCAAACTTTAGAATGTCTCAGTCTTTCGTATAATCAAATAGGTGATCAAGGTGTGAAAATTTTAACTAATATTCTTGCTCGAAATACATCTAAATTAAAGACATTAAGTCTTCATTCAACTGGCATAACAGACGAAAGTGTCAAATCTCTAGCTGCAATGTTAAAAACCAATACGAATTTACTCTGGTTACATCTCGGCCAAAATAAAATAACTGATACGGGTCTTGTTCTTCTTACGGATGTTTTAACACATGAGAATGAAACATTAAAAGTCTTAGCTCTATCTGAGAATAAATCGATTACAGATGTTAGTGTAGATATTATTCTACAATTACTAACAAAAAATCAAAAATTAGAAACAATATGGTTGACCGATTGTAATATTTCGATCGATGGAAAGGCCAAACTACGAGAATTTATTAGTAAATTACATAACCGATTTTTACTTGTTCTATTGTAGAATTTTATTTTGTTTTTAAACTAATAAAATGCGCAGAGTGCATGGCCAGTATCGAGATTTGTATTGCCTTCGAAGAGCATTGTTTGATCGTACCATCCGATAATTTGCAAAGCATAACTATATGTTGAATAATCACTTGCTAATGATGTTGAAATAAATGAATCCCAATTGGATGTATTCGTTGGAAAAAGACTATTAACATAATTCGAACTACCAATCGATGTTTGCATGTCAATCCAAATCCTATAGGTTGGATATGCTTGAGCAATCGGAGATATATCCGACGCAAATATTGGCGTTATTAATGACCAACCAAGACTTAAACAAGCAGATTTACTTGCACTAAATGACATTAATGATGAACTAATTAATCGAGTACAAATCCATTGAGAAGATACGCGAACTAAAATAAAACCTTGCGATTCACATGGTACACATTTACCAGTTGCATGTGACCAAAACCATAATGGAAGTGAACAATTACAGATTCCATCTTTAGAAAATAAAAAAAGTAAATATTTAACTTTAAAATGAAAAAAAAATACTCACCAATACAAGCAAGATCCAGTGTCTGTGGACATTGACTGTCACTTGTACAATTGCCTGAATAGGAAACTTGATCAACACAAGACGATATTACCCATGATTGACCGTGTGTACAATCGCAAGTAAAAAGTTTCGATGGTAGAGGACAATCACATGCTACATCGAAGCCAGGCAAACGGCAGAATAGACCAAGTTGAGTATTACAAGTGGTATTTTGATTACAATAACCACCATATGTCGATACTGGTTCACATCGAGCATTCGACCAATATGTCAACGATGGACATAAACATTTTGATGATGATAAATCACAGACAAGGCCGTGTTGACTATTACACGATGGATTAATTGATGTTGCACATGATTCGCCATAGGATAAATAAGCTAGAAAGAATTGCGTTTTTCTATGTTTTATTTGATGTTGTCTTTCTAATCAGAACTTACAAATACAACGTGTATTTACGTAATAAGTATTTAATGGACATTGACATGTACCATCACTATGACAAATTAGTCCTTTGTCTGCGTCGCATTGTTGATTTTTTGAACAAGTTTCATCGATTGATTTAACTGTCGAACAGAAACCATTTTTATCATCCCAAAAAGTTCGATCAGGACAAATACATAATGATGATGCTAAACTACAAGTTAAATTCGTGCCTTTCGCACAATGAACTTTGCCTCTAGCACATGATTCGTAAAATGAAGCCGTTTGTCGAAGACGAATCAGTCCAGCAATAAGCCAGGCAAATAAAAATGAGAGACAAATAATAAGAAAAAATCCGATAATAAATCGTCGAGGATGTGATGAATGTTCAAAATGAAAGAACGTATATAAACGTTTCGAATACGAACCTTTAGATTGTTCGTTCGATTGAGATGATGGAATAAGAAGTGCAATATTCGATGGTGAGGACAATACCGATGCCATCAGTAAAATAATAATCAATGAATGGCTTCTTATTTTTTTTCTTTCAGTTCATGAAAATACTGTGTAAGGCAAAATTCATCAAGGGTTTCTTTTTATTGAAATTTTATTTTGATTTATCCTATATTCTCAATGATTCGCTGACCCTGAGATCGAACAAATAATCAATGAAATTCGTTTGATTCAATGTTTTGTTCTACGAGAACATTTGACAGGTGCAATGATTCATACTATACTAAACAAATTTGACGGAAATTTATTATTATTATTATTTATAAATCATAAATAAAAAAAGCGAAACATTTTAAAAAAAACAGTATACAATTAGGAACGATGTTCGAAGAAATTATCAATAATGGCTTCTAATGTTCTTGGATCGTAACGAACGTATTTATCTCGATTTTTTGTAAAATCTTTTCTGGAAAATTTTTCATAATATTGTCGAAATAAATCCAAAATTACATTTTTGCCTTCATTACGTAAACGTTCACGTAAATCAACATCACTGACAATATATTGTTCGCATTGTTGACGAATTGTATCGATAGCGCCATTCACATTATTGAAACTATCTTTCAACATATCGCGCTCACGATCGCGTATCTAAAATAAATCGAAACAACAAAGATTTGACAAGGAAAATAAAATGAAATAACGAACTTTGCCATCGGAAAGACGATTTCTATTATCGTATTCAAGCATCTGTTGAATAGCAATAACAAGAGGAGTGTAACTAAAGAAAGACAAACTTCAATAGTCTAGAAAACGAAAGACTAAATTTACCATTTTGTATAGTCTCGTAAACTAGCTTGATAATCGAGTTCATATTTTGATTTAATATCTGGTTGACAACGTTGAATTAACTTGAGAAGTTCCGAACTAAATCAACAGATGCTTTGATATGTTTTCACTGCAAAAAAAAACAACAACGTTACTTCTCCAATCGTTTGAGTAGATAATTGATATTATTCAATAAGAATATTGCACGAATTGTTGTGTCTGTTCGTACGGAAGGATTATCGATTTTTTTCGATAGATTCGAATGAAGTCCTCGAACTAATTGAGCTATTATAACAAACAAAAAATCAGCATATTATCTTCTCATTTTCTTAATTAATTACTGAAATAGATTCCGAGATCATATTTGCCTTTCTCTGCGCCCGATAATCCACTCGCATTACCTCCTAAAAACGCAACAAAATAGAAAATAAAAGTTCAAGTTGACTTGTTTTTGATTTCTACGTTTTTCATCTTCAACATAAAGTGAAGCGATAATCATCGCTGTATCATCATACGCAAGTAAACCTTCCATAAATGCAAGTACATGCGAAGTCAATGGATGGACATTACCACCTTGACTCAATGGCGAACTATCATTCGTCACTTCATCAGATATTCTATGAAGATAACCAACAGCCTAGAACAACCAAAACAAATGCAAATCATCATTTCAATAGGAAATTATTTGTTTTACAGCTCGTTCGAATGTAGCCGATAGTGTAGTGAACTGTTGTCGACGTGTAACATCACTTTCCTTGAAAATTTCGAGATAAAAAAAAATATATATATTCGAATTCAATAATAATTGATTTACTTGGAAGAGTTTGGCAAAGACTGATCGAGATTTTAAAAACCATCTCAAAATACTAAATACACCAAATATAGCAAATTTGCCTTGATCTAATTTTCTCGGTAGACGGTCAATTTTTTCACATAGATGTTGACCTTCTTCTCTCATATACTCCAATGGTAATTCGATTAATTTAGCAAATACTATTGTTTGTAAATCAGTTGGAAAAACATAATTTAATAAATCACGATCACGTTGAAGAAGAAGAATAAATGCATCAAGTAGAACAATATAATTATTTGTATCACGATCATCATTTAAATCGAAATTCATTTCTTCTTCTAAGGTTGATGATGAATTCATAAGAGGAGATTTGAGACCACGTGGAAGTGTACCACCACCACCACTATTACCACCGAGAGACGAACGCATTAAACGACGGCCCATATCACTAGAATTCAATGAAATCATTGATTTTTTTCTTCTGAGAATGAAATATGTAGTTATATATACGTATATATGAACATATCAAAAGTAGAAGACAAAGCAGAGGACAAAGAACAAACTTACGGTGAAAGGTATTGTTTACTGAATAGATGGGGAAAAGAACATATTCGAAAATGTTTTACTTTCTCGTTTGACTTACCCAAATTTTTTGCCTTGCCGACGGATTGTATCCGTTCCTGAGGCACCCAATTGCGACATATTCGGACTTGGTGGAATGAGAGAACTTGAAATACGACGAACGTTTGTTGTACCCAAATGAGCGCTCAATCTATACAAAAATCTCGATGAATCAAAAAACAAACAAACAAATTCGAATATTCGTTTGTTTACAATTGAAGTGATCGTCGGATCATAGTGCCTCGTTTCGTCGCATACGAATCGATCAAACCTTGCCGAAAACCATGCGAACTAAACCATTCAATAATCCTACGCAGCACACTCATGTCTGCTTCTACACAAAACAAAACAAATTCATTGTCAGTTCGCATTCGTGTTTCAAACCTTGCATCGCATGAATATCGTTCGTATTTCCTGTTGATTCGCATAATTCTAATAATTCTTTGGGTGCTAATGGATTTGCATAGCGTAGAATTAATTTATCTGTTTCATCGACAAGACGTTTTCGTCCGAGATCGAATAATTGTGTGACACGTTCTTTTTCACTGACAGCTGTTGTCGTCTTACGAAAGTATTTGACGGCATCTTCTAATCGATCTAATTCGCCGAGATAATCAGTCAGATTTCCGCCTGGACCCGATGAAACTGTCGGCGTTAATTCGCCGCAAATATCGTAAAAATGTAAAACTGAATCGACTAATGTCAAACTTTCGTCAACATTTTTTAATAGCAAACGTAGCTCATTCGTAGCTTCCGATACGGGCGTCACTAATTCATCGAGAGCTTTGAGTTTACGTTCGAAATTATCCAATGTTGAAACCATGCCATTCGTTAATGCCGTTGAACGTGTTAGTGATTCTTGTAATAAAGCAAGACGACGTTTTTCCTTTGAAAAAAAATATTCAAAACTCGATTCTTTTTTTCTCATTTGGTTTTTACCTCTTGTAATTTAATGTCCGACGAACGTTTAGTTGTCGTTCGTCCATCATTACTACTCGTCATCATCATCTGAAAAACGATTGATAAATGTATATATTTAATATTTAATATTTATTTATACAAAAAAAAAGAGAGAGAGAGAGAGACAGATCATGCAAACAACAAATTTTCAAAGGACTATGCATCCTTTCTTTTTAGGTTTAGGTTTCGGGCAGAGATGCGCGCGTATAGCTTCGTCGAAAACGGTTTTTAAACCTGTTTGAGTTAATGCTGAACATTCGAGATATTTGATAGCACCGATTTCTTTACTCATCGATTCGCCTTGTAGACTAGTTATAGGTGCTAATTTTTTTTCCTAGAAAATGAATTCAAAATAAAAAGTAAATACAGAGAATTCGAACTTTCACATACGCGCAGTTTGTCAATGATATTTTGATCTTGACGTAGATCGAGTTTTGTTCCAACGAGAATAATTGGTATTTGTGGACAATGATGATGAACTTCTGGATACCACTGAGAAAAATCATTTGAGATTATCTTAGTTTGTGTTTCAGAGAAAAAGAAAAAGTCAAATTCATACTTTAGCTCGAACATTTTCGAACGAAGCTGGACTAACAAGTGAAAAACAAACAACAAAAACATCCTTATAAAAAAAGAATATGACAATTATTGATTCGAAAACAAAAATCTTTTTTATTCGGCTCACTGTCTGAGGATAAGACAACGGACGGAGACGATCATAATCTAAATCACAAGAATTTCAATAAAAACAAATCAAAACAACAATTTCTCGTATTTTTCAATACCTTCTTGACCAGCCTAAACAAATCAAATTAAGAATATTAAAAAAAAACGACGACCTTATACGCATTCTACCGTATCCCACAAGCCGAGATTAATAGGTTTCCCATCGACCATAACATTTGCTGAATAATTATCGAACACTGTTGGTATATACTCACCAGGAAATGTGTTTGTTGTATAAGAAATTAATAAACATGTTTTACCAACGGCACTAAATACGGAGAGAACAAAAAATTCAAACATGATCTTGTCTTATCTTTCAATTCTTACCCATCACCGACGACTACACATTTGAGAGCTTGCATTGCCTTTGATTTATATCTGATTATATGAGTTTATAGACACGAGAATAACCGTCATAATATCTAGAAAATGAATGATTTATATTGATAAGTACGAGACAAATAGAAGAAGAAGAAGAAAAAAAATCGTGTGCATATGTATGATTCATTTTGATTTCATTGAAAAAAAAATTTATACGATTGAGAACAACCATTCAAGAAATGAAACAGAGGTCGCATGTTTCTTTGTTCACGTTTTTTTTCCTCCTTTGACAATCTGATACAAGTTCTATTGTTATATACTTTTTTCGTAAACTTGCATACTCGTTTTATTAAAAAAAAAGAGAGAGAGAGAAGATCTTGATCCAATAGTTAAACATATCGTATTGCCGTTTTCGTCTGTATTGTAATTTGAATCAGACTTTTACTTTAATAAAATCATTCAATAAACTAACAGCAATGACAAAAGAAAAAAAAATCCTCAAATTTTCATTTTCATCGAATATGTCACAACTATTGAACACATTCTTTAGAAAAAGAACGAAAGAGTTCGTAACTGTATCACAATATTATATAACACCTGCAGAGAGAATGAGAAAATGTGACTTTTTTTTACTCATTTTAAATCCTCTAGATGTCCTGCATCAATACCATTTTTCTCTCTCAGTTTGATTTCTACCTCCTCCAATCAGTAAACTTTTTTTTTCTTCCACTATTACACCATTCTCCCTCGTTCGCTCTCTCCCCCGTTTGCTCTCTTTTGACAACTAAGAAAAAAAAAGAACGAGTAGTAATCATACCATCTGGACTGTTATTATCACTGGGGCATTTGATTGTTATTCTTTCTCAATATTCTCATTAGTTTTCTTTTTCGTCAGGAACAAACGACAAGCATGACAACCAGGACATATCTTGGTTGTCCTTGTCCACCAACAATTTCATTTATTCAACGATTAGGTTCAGCTCTACTCTATGGTGTTTGTTCAATTCTAATCACAATTATTAATAAAATCGTTTTGACATCTTACGGGTACGTTCGAACTCCATTTCTTTTATATAAAAAAATAAATTTCAAAGAAAATAATCAAAATCAATGTAAGAGTTCTATCGTCGCCCTATATTGTCCTCAATTAGATTTCCCTCATTTCAACTGCTTGCCATTGGACAGGTAAAGTGCGATTGATTGATCAGAGTTGAAATAAACAATCTTTACCTTCTACTCCTAGTTCTCTTACTCGAAATGCATGCTTTCTACTAACCAATCTTTTTTTTTTCATTTGTTTGAACAAAAAAATGTACTTCTAATGCACATATATTTATTTCTTTTTCTTTTAATCTCTAGTTAACTATTTCTATAATCGTCCTTTCGACAGCACGATCGTTTGGTCTCATACGTTTTCCTCATTTTTCTGAAAATGTTATTAATAAAGTTTGTTCAACTTTGATTTTTATCGTCGTTTTAATCTTTCTTCAACAATCATTTTAATTAGATCATGCCGTTGCCAATATTTTTCTTTGGTAATTTACTCTTTGGTCTTGCCAGCACTCAAGCACTTAAGTAAAATCAAATTCGAAAAAAGAAATGAAAATTAACTAAAAAAAAAACGATTCTTTTAGTCTGCCAATGTTTACTGTTCTTCGTCGTTTTTCCATTTGGTTGACGATGATCGGCGAACAGATTATACTTAGGTAATAATGAGTTTCGGTTTTTTTTTGTTTGTTCGTTTATTTTATTTTTCATCTTATAAGACAAACTCAATCGATAACTGCACAATCAAGTGTTTATTTAATGTTAGTTGGAGCTGTGATTGCAGCGAGTGATGATTTAGCTTTCAATTGGTTTGGATACGTAGTTATTCTGATGAATAATTTGTGTACTGCTGCACAAGGAATTGTGATTAAACAAAAATTAGTTAATAAAGTAAATAAAAACAGTAGGAAATCGAAACGATTGAGGGCATATTATTCAATACATAAAATAACATACGTATATTCGACCTATTTTTAACTCTTTTCTCCTTCGTTTTGCAGGAATTCAATCAAAATGGTCTACTGTTTTATAATTCATTTGTTGTTCTTGGGCCTGTGATTATTCTAACACTTTTTACTGAAGATATCGAAAAAGTATCGACAATTCGAATTAAAATTTAGTTTTTCATGAAAAATCGAAAAAACACTTCTAGATTTGGAAATATGATCGATATACTGATATTGGTTTTATTTTTGCTTTTCTTTGTTCATCATTGATGGGTTTCTTGCTGAATTATTCGACAATGCTTTGTACAAATTATAATTCACCATTGACAACGACCGTTGCTGGTGCATGCAAAGTGAATATTTTCGTTTTTATTTTTGTTGTTGTCAATATCTCTTTCTTGGCTCTCGTTTTAAGAATATGTTTGTAACGTATCTCGGCATGATTGTTGGCGGTGATTATATTTATTCACATGTGAATTTTCTTGGTTTAAATCTCAGGTAGATAGAAAATAGAGAAGCCATAAAGGAAATTATTCGAAGACTTTGAAAGAAAATAAAAAACGTTTTGTATTTCGTTCTTTACTTTAGTGTTCTTGGCAGCATTGTTTATTCGTGGGTGACATTCACACGAAAAACACCATTGACAACCCATGGAAATAATCCAACAACAAATCCGAATGAAAATCGAAAAGATACCCATAGTATTGTCTAACAAAACGAAACAATCATGTTATTGCTATGCTGAAACATCTAATTATATTTCTATGCGAACAAATTTGACAACGAGAAAAATCAATTGTGAGCAATCAGAAAATCCCAAAAACGGTATTTTCTTTTCATTTTCTAAAACTTCTTTCGTTTTAACGCAATAATCTCATATGATTTTTGTTTTCTTTGACAAGAATAAAATTTCGAACGAATATTTCTACTAACATGTTGAGACGGCTTCATTGTTTTCGTATTATTTTTCTAAATCAAAATTTTCTTTTCTCGTTTTGTTTTTCTTCCGTTTTTTCTTATGCTTTTATTTGTTTTTATTATTTATATTTGATAGTGATTTGAATGAATGTGACGAATAATGTTTTTTTTTTCTTTTCCTTTTTTTTCTATTCTTCATTTGTTGAATAAAATAGTTACAGAATGCAAATACAACAAGGAATTTTATTGATATTTGATTTCGGAAATACGGAATGAAACAATTTAATATGAACGAGAACAACAAAGCAAGTTTCTGTTTTTTTTTCAATCAAACATTGGATTTATATGATGGAGACAACAATCGTTTCTTGTAAGTTTTACAAAGAACTTATTTAATTACTAAAGAAAAAGAAAACGAGCAGATTTATTTCGAGATAAATCGTTGTCTGCGTACGCATCAAGGTCTTCGCTTATATAAGAAAAGAACTAGATATTAGACTTATTGCTTTTTTCACAGAATGTCATATTGTAATCGATCATTTCTTTTTTCAATTACATCTCCAATACCAGAAATAATTATCTATTTATGAAAAATGACTGAGTAACGAATAATTTTTCTATATAAAGATATTGTCATGGGATTTATAATTACTGTCAATGCACAAACAACTACAACTTCATATCCTACAATGTTTATGAACTATACGATTGATTACGAAGACTTCAATATAACTGATTGTATTGCAACAATCACTACTTCAACAACAACTAGTAGTAGTACTACAACAACAACAACAACGACAACATCAACAACAACCTCAACAAAAACAACAAGTACAACATCAACCACAACAACAAGTACAACATCAACCACAACAACAAGTACAACATCAACCACAACAACAAGTACAACATCAACCACAACAACAAGTACAACATCAACTACAACAACAAGTACAACAACAACAACAACAACAACATTAACATCAACATCAACAACGTAAGTATTTATTTCGAAATAAATATTAAACATGTGTTTCCCTTTTGTTTATACAGAACTATGAGTACAGTAGCACCATCCGTATTTACTCCTGTTGTATGTGCTAATCAAACAATGGGTTCTTCATGTAATATATCATCCGATCCATGTTCACTTGCGCAACCATGTTTAAATGCAGCTACATGTTATCCTAATTCGAGTATTCCAGTTGGTTATTCTTGCGCATGTGTGTCAATATTTTATTCAGGTATTAAT
>Ga0209922_101705_pt1 | contig 20532 bp, 20 predicted proteins | sample ThiBiot_500_biof_FD_183946 | JGI IMG/M metagenome (GOLD analysis project Ga0209922, IMG submission 183946) | Wastewater bioreactor microbial communities from Cape Town, South Africa - Thiocy_expt_500_biof (SPAdes) | ecosystem: Engineered > Bioreactor > Thiocyanate-remediating > Anaerobic-Aerobic ...
ATGCTCTCTCATATTCAAAATGAAATTAACGCATTTCTATAGTTCATCTGATTTACTCATTAAAATCGATCCATCATACTCAATAACCATAATTAATTTTCTAATAATTAGTTTATTAATTAATTTAACTGCGCTTTTTTTATATTTAATGCACGGATGAGAAGGTTCATTGTTTTTATTATTATTATTTTGTTTTTAGTGTTTTCTTTTTGAAAGAGAAGTAGATTTTAATTGATTTTACGTGTTTAGATCTACTACCAGCAGTTCCACTCGTCGAACAACAACCGAAACAACCTCTTCTTCATCTAGACGAAGTAGTGGGGGTGGTGGTACGGATTCCGGTCCAACTGTATCGAAATTTCGACGTTATTGAAATTGAATATCTTCTCATCCAATTTTATCTCCCGTTTTTAATTTTCAATATACATATATATAAATATATTTAGGCTAAATATTGCTCCTTTCTTCTGTTACGAAAAGAAAAGGCCTAGTCTGCATATTTCTTGCTTGTTTTTCTTCTCTCTCTAAATGTCAAATGATCATGTTCAAAAAATCGCACTGATTTCCGTTTTTTCTTACTCTCTCTCTCTATACATATATATCTTCTAGAAACATCTTGATTATTTGGCAATATCGAAAAGAAAAAGAAAAATACGTTTTTTGTTTTGTTTTGTTTGTTTGTTTGTTTGTTTGATCGTGTGAGAAAAAAAAACGTGGGATTTTATATGAATATATATTATAAGAAAAGAAAAGCTAGATCATATATCATAAAAAAAAACGAAATACTTTTCTTTTTCACGATGGATTCATGAGTCTGACAGCATCTTCTGGACCGTAGAGATTCACATGTAATTGCCACGGTAATGGGCAACCTTCTTTCAAATCAACTGAGATTTCATATGTTTTACGTGTTCGATGATTGTACAACGAAATCGAACCTAATTGACAATTTAAAATCAAATCAACTGTATCCTGTGTACAAATATCCGAATCATAACCAGCATATCCTTGAACTGCCGATGGAATACCTTTGATAAATACTTGTTGTTGTCCTGTCCAACCGTAAGCTGTCGGTGATTCGAATGATTTTTCTTGCATAGGCGTACCTGCCCAAATAATTCCAAGGAATGTATTGAATTTATCTATGGTTTGATGTTTTAACATGAGTGTTATTCGATTGATACCTGATGAATAAACATTCATACCACGACATTCAGCAAATCGATAGCTTGCTGTATGTCGAGCAATGAGACCTTTGTCATCGAGTAGAATATGTCCGCATGTTTTAGTAAATTTATCATGTCGATAGATTCCATCGGTTAATTGCGAATCGAAATTTAATTCTCGACAAAATAAACGAAAATGTTCACGTTGAATAGGATTGATTGGTAGATCGAAAACTTTTCGTGTTGATGACCACAAACGTAATTGATTTAGTAGATAGGCAAATAATTGTGGATCATAATCGAAAAATATTCGACCCTGTTCGTCTCGAGTGATTTCATCGGACCAAGGCGATGTAAATGCAAGTGCAAGAACGGTATTCGGCATGCGTACGAGTGTTGATCGACGTGTTGTCATTATTGTACCACCTATATTCAGTTGAACAAGTGGATCATTCGTTGTCGAAAGACAAAATTTCGACATGAATTTCGATTTTTTCTTCGAACTCGTCGACATCGATGATGATAAAGCTAGATCTTTCTTTTCGGTTATGTCTCCTTTCGAAGTCATTGTTTTTATTCGTTAGACAAGAACAAAAAAGGATCAAATCTATGTCGAAATAATAAAAAAGAAAAAGAAAATGAAAGACATTTTGATTTTTTATATTTTGTCATGACGATCATTTAAAAGAAACACCTATAAAAAAAACAATAACAAATCGATTGTTGTAAATTAATGTAGCCAAAGATAAAGATCTCCATCACAAAGACGATACTGTTGTTTGACTCGTAATGATTCAATCCAACGAATTTTCTCGTTTTCTTCCTCGTCATCATCCTCGTCGGCATCATTCGAAAAACGAAAGATAATACTAATTAAATCACTTCCTAATCGTTCGATTAGATATTGACAACTTTCAATTGTATCAATCGGTAGATCGGCATGTTCAATACGTGAAAACATCGTACAAAATGGTTCGACATGAACAAAATTATTTGTCTGATCATCGAATTGAAGAATCGTTAATGTATACAAACAAGTTCGATATTGAAATTGAGCTGCATTTAAACTATTGAGAACAGATGTTGTTAATGTAAGAGATTTTAAATTAATTAAACGATCGAGAAATGTTCGAAAGATAAGTGTTGGTACGCGTTCTAGCCGAACGAATTTCGTGACTTTAGATAGACAAACAAGAGAAGATATCGATTCGATGAGATCAATCGATCGCCATTGACCATCGAGAATGATTTGTGAAACGTGAAAGAATCGAGGAGAACCAATAATCTAGAAAAACAAAAAAAGATTTTGAACTTGTTTTTCTTTTGTGTCAACAATCATCTATTCAATTCGTACGGAATGATTGATTGCATTTAAATGAATACGTAATTTGGTTACATTTTGCATAGTTTCTTTTAATAAACTATGATTCGTTGGTAGAGAAAAAACTATTGAATGTGTATAACAATAGGAATGATATGGATACGGTAATGTATAGATGAGAATAAGATAATCATGTTGTTCGAGAGCTATTTGCCAATTTTTGTCTTGCCAAAAATGTGTTTGAAATGTTGAAATATATTCTTGAATGTTCCACGTTTGCTGTGAATGATTAATGGTGAGTATCATTTGAAATTGTTGACAATGAACTAATAAATCTTGCCAATGATTACCATTGATGGCTATAGACCAATCGTTATCACAATAGGATTCATCGAGATTAAAATATTGAAAAGATTGCAAAGAATGAAATTGCCGAAGAAACCAATCAAGTTTATCAAATTGTGTTCGAGCATAAACAAACGACAGTGAAATAATATTCGATGCATTTTCAATTGGTAATATTGCTTCTTCGTCTTCTTCTTCTTCTTCGTCGTCGTCATTTTCATCATCAAAATCAATATCATCAACTTGAATTTTCTTTAGATTCAATGAATAGAGAAGTATCATTCGAAATAATGAAAGATTACAAACACCAATTAATATCAATTCAGTTAGATAACATTGATTTGGCCAGAGGATCGTCGGTGTTAGTATACGATTTCTGTCAATATCAAGATAGAGTTTTGTTAGCGTTTGTCGTGTGAGAATAGTCGAAAAAATATCGAAAACAGTTTCATCGTATGTTTCTTCGTTGTTTTCAATGCTGAGATATTCAAGTTGATGAGGCAATGAAAGAAAGATTTTAATCATTTGTTCATTATCATCGATATTTCGAAGTGTAAGAGATTTTAAATGTTGAAATGATGTTAGTGAATATTTCTGAAGAAAATATTCAACTAAACCAACTGTATCATTGCCATCGGATAATGTCAATGAAATGATCTGTTCCGGATGAAGAATCGAACAAATTCGATGAAAATATTTTCGAGAAATCGATTTGAAATTTAAATCATATTGATTGTATGTTCGAATCATTGCATTGAGCCGTTTGGAAACATTATAAAGCGATGTGAGGATTGTCAAAGTATCGAGTTGATCGAAAATATGATAGATTAATTCAACAGGTAGATCATCGAAACAAGCTGAATTTTGTTGTTTGATAAATATTGCGGAATTCGTTGGTTTAGTTGCGAAGATTTTACATTGCTTACAGCCCATTTTAAACGTCTTTTTTTACTTATTTTCTATCGGATAAATCGAAAGGAGACGACGACGAAGGCGAGGAGGCGGAGGAGAAGGGGGCAAGGAAAGGAACGTTAAATTATTTTGTTTCTTTTCTTTTTTTTTGAGAAAAAGAAAAGAAAAATTCTCTATGAAAACAAAATCAAAAAATGTTATTCTCATGCGACAACAAGCAGATGTCGTTTTGTGTTTTGCAAGTGAAATCGTATCCTTGTGTTTCAGTTCATTTGAAACATCATTAATCATGCCAGACAATATTTGCCGTCTCTTTTTGTATCATATGTTTATCACAATAAAATAATCGATTTCAAGGATTTAATTTTACGTCATCGATTCAAAACAGCTGTACACGATAATTAATAATTATCAACTTTCTTCAGTTATTTCGAGTTTGTTTTTTGTCTTTCTTTCTATATCTTATTTACTAATAGTTCTGTCAATGTCATTAAGGACAAGTAATAGAAAAATAACAATTTATCATACCACATCGTTTTCTTTAATCATTGACAAGAGATAATTTTTGTAAATATTTCAATATGAAGGACAGGAAAAAAACGGGACGTTCTATTTTTTTTTCGTTTCGTTCAATTATGTCTAATTCATTTAATGATAGATAAATGGATGATTAGCCTTTTTTTATGCTCAACAACGACTATCAAATCTGATTGAAGAAAAAGATTTTTCATTCATTGTTCTTTCTGCTGTCGTCGTTGTTGTTGTTGTTGTTGTTGTTTCGATCGTATCGATGTCTGACGAAATCAACATCCTTATTGATTCTAATCAAAATCTATTCGATCTTTTCTTTTTCATTTCATTGCCTCGATCAATATAAATATATATATAGAGATATGATCGATGATTATTATATCTATTCTTTAATTAAATTTATGCATAGAAAAAAAGAAAATTCAATAAAAGCAATCAAAAAGAATTTGTTTCAATAGTTAATCGCTAATTAACTCATTGATGAAGTTGTTTCGAACAACAAGATCGTTAAATATCAACAGCTGTTCTCTGTCGGAAATCTTTTCTTCGTCGATATATATTTTTTTTTCGATCATTTGCTTTTATATTATACGTCTTGCATGCGATAATTGTGATCAATTCAGAAGAAAACACACAAAACGATTGCTTGCAGCACTTAGCTGTAGTCGATTGTAAGCATATTGAAACTTGTTTTGTTTCTCAGCGGTCTTTTGTTGTTTTCTTTCGTCGAAATATTTTGCAGATATACATATAAAACAAGAAAATATCCACCATTGCAATAAGTGTGTGTGCGTATGTGGTATTATTTACAAAGCAAAGATCTAATTGCATTTATCCGTGTACTGTCAAAATAAGAAAGAACGAAGGAACCAGTTAACATAAGATTATCATATAATAGATATTTCTTAGAATACCGTCAAACGACATTTCACCATTTACGATAAACAGCAACAGCAACGATATACGTGAAGACGATTTATTCACACATTTTATTTGTTTTTTTTTTGTTGAATTCGAACATGTATCAATATCAAAGGTAATCATTTAAAAGAACGTCTAATTATTGTTGTTTATTGTACGATATACTGATCGAAAGAAAAGATTATTAATTTTATTTGACTCCAGATGATCATTAACTGAATGTAGAATAATAGATTCGTTGCTTTGGGGACTGGAAATTTACATGTTATTAAGTCTTCAACTATCCAATGTCTTCTCTTCGTACGACATTCTTTGTTTTCTCTCTCATTGCTACGCTATTCTTATATATATATATATATAGATAGATAGATAGTTTTTGAAAAAAAAGACACATCATCATCATTCCAGGCAATCTATCAATAAAGTAACAAAGAGATAGAAGAAATCTGTCTGCGTATGTGTACTTTTCTTGAGTTCAAGGAGAATACGAAATTCATTGAAGGTATTTTGACAAATGTTTTTTCCCTCTCTCTCTCTCTCGTTCTTTTTGTCCTGTGTCATTTCGTTCTGATTGAAAAAAAAATAACAACAAATTCAATATGGATAAATGTCGACCTCGTATATATTTTAGTGATACTTTAAAGAACAAATTTACTGTTTCTCTCGTTTTGTTTCTTCTTATTGATTAGCTTAGTTTATATACGCAATAATCGACCAGGCAAACATGCATGTCATATTACATGGTTAACTATGCACTTTTTTTTTCTTCTTCTCCCTTTCTATATATGTGTATTTTTGAAGTTCAATTAGAGAAACTTGAGAGCAAACACTCGTCTGTAGGTTCTTATTTTGTTGACTCGAAGTTGACAAGAAAGAAGACATTAATTGTCTTTTGCTAATCAGATAAAAAGATTCGAAGATCCGATTTCTTTGCTTTCTTTTTCTTTTTTTTTTATTTTCGATCTGATCATGATGAAAACTATCGATTGATTGAAACGGGAAAAGACTAACAATCGAGACTATGATTGAATGCAAGGTAATTTTTGATTAAATAAGGTGTGCATTGAATACTCGTGCATATCTTCGAGTAAAAACAACATCAATCGTTATCGTGGTAGTAGTAAGAGTTGCAACAACAATAACAAAAACTCTTTTCTTGCTTTTTCTCACTATGGTTGTTGCTTCTTTTTCTTCGAGTCAAGAACGAACGAGAGAGGAGAAGAAGGGGAAAAGAAATCATCGGAATCATTATTATAATCTGTTGTATAGAAAATAAAAGCTACGAACGAGTAAGAACTAGGAAAACAAAGTGAGGAAGCCGGTGAGAATGAACCTGGTATTTCAACGTCAAAACAGAGAAAGAAAAAAAAATTATATATATTTATAAGAGCAGGAAGAGTATATATATATATATGTGTGTGTGTATGTGAATGAAGCAACTGTTGCACGACATCAAGTAGTGAAAAAGAAGTGTATTTAAGTAATTTAATATTCATCTCATTCGCATGGAAGTTTGTTTTCTACATTGTTGAATACCGTTGTTATTTTCTTTTTTCTTTGCTTGCTAAGTAGCTGAGAGAGACAGAGAAAAAAGGAAAGAAAAACGAAAAATTTTAAAGAAAATTAATTGAATATGACGAGTGTTTTAGTCGTAGTAAAGTAATTTTGATCAGTTCCAACACATGTAACTCATTGGATTTCTTTTTGATGTTTTAGGCCAAGTAGAACTTCCTTTTTGTCTCATGTCGTCAACAAGTCATCTAACAGCTACTCCAACGAACGAGACAAAAGTCAATAAACGTCATAGTAGTTTTAATTTACGTAAAATATCTTCTGACAGTTCATCTGAAACACTTCAAATATTATCTTCATCAGAGGATTCTTCACATCCTCATTATGTAAATAGTGATTCATCTCGAAAGCAATCATTTACATTAACACAAACATTACAACCAACCGCAACATTAAATGTTCGTCGAAAATTAAGTGCTATTTCATTGCCTGTACCTTGGTCAACTAAACGCTCACGTTCGCCAAGCGTTGATAAATCGCTTGTCGATTCGATCACCAAACAACAACAACAACAACAACAACAACTGCTTCTACCGACACATTATCAACATCAACGCAAATCATCTTTTAATCCCTTGAAAATGTCTCGTGATCGTCTATTGACATTCGATCGATTATTTAGCACAGGAACGCATACAACGACGACAACAAATGACGACGAACCAAATTCACCTATGACTGATTTCACTGGTTTAGATGAATCGATGAGATCCAATGAAAGAACAATGAAAACAGTTAAAGAAAATGGATATGTACATAATTCACATTTATTAACAAGGTATGACATCGAACTAATAAAAAAAAAAGGCAAAGAAAACAACACTAGATTATCTATCTTTCTAATAACTTTTTTTCTTTTACATTTCTTGATTAACCATCTGTTTATGTTTGTTTTCTAAGTCTATTATGATTAGTTTTTCTTTCTTTCTTCTTCTTCGTCTTCCTCTATTGTCTGTTGACATTCTACGTCTCGAAAAGGAGAAGATGCCAGTATAACAGTCAACTAATTTTTCGAGTATATTTGCTAAACATATTTTTCATTCTAGCTCGTTTTTTTTTCTTCTTCTATCTATTGTTACAGGCTGCAGTGCACAACGAAAGGTACGAAAGCTCTACGCCTTCTTGGCGATGGCAGTGTGACACGTAATTGTGATAAATCATTCGATCAATCGAAACACCCTAAAGATTCAACTATAAGTAAATTAGCGGCACGTGGCAATACACAACGTCGATTGTTGCTTAAAAACGGCGAAGTTAACATTTCCAGGTAAGAAATATGTAAAACGACTGAAGTTATTTGTTTTCTCAATGCATCACTTGAAGAAAAAGAAAAGATTGATTATTAACTGTAAATAAATTTCCGAAGGAGAAAACGATTTTCACTTGAGGGTAAAACAAAACAAAAGACTGCTGAGAGGGAAAAAAAAGAAGATCATCAATCATTTTCCAAAGAAAAAGTCGATCAGTCTCAATAAATAATAATAATAATAATAAAACAAAAGCAACAGGAGAAATAGTTTATTCGACTTGAAAACTGGAAAATAATAATTGAAGTACCACTTAGGTTTATTGTGTTGATTGAGACGTTCGACGATCGATTAAGAATCAGAAAAAGAAACGTCAACAACAAAAGGGGCGGAGTGACATTAGAATGATATACATTCATATATATATATTCTTTGTGCATAGATTTAATATTGAAAAACGTCGTCGTCAATATCTTGCAGATATTTTTACAACATTAATTGATTTAAAATGGCGTTATGCATTGTGTTTGTTTACACTTGGATTTTGCTTGAGTTGGTTAGCATTTGCTTTAATCTGGTATTTATTAATGTTTATTTACGGTGATTTACAACCTGAAAATTATCATTCAACGAATTATACAGCTTGCATAGCTGGTGTACATTCATTTGCCGGTGCAATTTTATTTTCAATTGAAACTCAACAAACAATCGGTTATGGAACGCGTGTTGTTAAAGAAACATGTTATTTTGCCATTGTGATTATGATGTTTCAATCGAGTATAGGCGTTCTTCTACAATCATTTATGGTCGGTGTAGTTTTTGCTAAAATTTCACGACCAAAAAAACGTACGGAAACATTAATTTGGTCACGTGAAGCTGTCATTTGTTTACGTGATGGTCAAATGACATTGCAATGCCGTGTTGGTGATATGAGAAAATCACATATCGTTGAAGCACATGTACGAATGTATTTAATTAAAAAACGTGTTACATTGGAAGGTGAAATTTTACCATTACATACATATGATATGAATGTTGGCTTTGATAAAGGTGTCGATCGATTATTTTTAATTTGGCCATTAGTTATTGAACATATTATTGACGAACAATCGCCTTTGTATGATGTTAGTCGTGCTGATTTAGTTAAACAACGTTTCGAATTAGTTGTCATATTAGAAGGCATTATTGAATCAACGGGCATGACAACACAAGCACGAACATCCTATTTACCATCGGAAATACTCTGGGGTTATCGTTTTGAACGTTTAATTACATTTCAACGTGACGATGGTCTCTATCGAATTGATTATTCGAGATTTAATCTAACGTATCCTGTTGACATGATAACATGTAGTGCAAAAGATTTGAAAGAATTACATGAATTAGAAAAATGGCATGAAAATAATCCACATTATCATCAGTATAATCAAATGAAAAATATTTCAATAATTCATATTATGTGATGTTTGTTTGTCTTTGTTTTTGTAGAAAAATTGATATTACTATATCAGCACCAACGACAGCAACAACGACAACATCATCACCGACATTTGTTTGGCAAGAAAAGAAAGAAAGTTCTCTGTAACTGTTATTTTTTGAAGAAAAAAAAAAGAAGTTAAAAGACAATACAAACATATCCGGTGATGTTTTGTTATTCAATTAGGAAATGAAATTTTCCTTTTCTATTTTTTACTCGATTCAGGTGATAGTATATTTGTATATAGAATATACATGCGTATATATATATTTCTTTAAAAAACAAAACAAAAAAAAAAGTATTATTAAAATATCTAAGAACAGTGAGTTGGCTCAAACTTGATTTTACCTATCAAAAATACACTGTCCGTTTCTTTCTTTTTTTTTGTTGGAATAAATGGTGGTTAGTTTAATCAGTTTTTTTTTGTTAATGATTTTGTTTTCTTCTCCTTTAAAAAAAATGTCTTGATTGTAGATTAGACATATAAATCACTTAATTATCATCACAATTCGAGTCAATTGATCAAAAACGAATTGTATCGTATTGACTAAGTTTCAAGGAATTTCTAGTAGGCAAATGGCTGAATAATGTCAGACATTTTCTTTCACAAAAATAGGATTAGTCAACATGCATTCACGGGCCGATGAAAGTCTCTTAATTGAATTCCGCTTTTTTTTTCTTCGGAAACTAATCATTTTCTTTTTTGGGAATATTTATTACTGCCTTCATTCAAATACTCGTACATCTATCTAAATATTTATATCAAAAGCACACAAACGAACAAATGCATAAAATAGGAGGCGTAATCGATTGTCTTCTTTGTTGTTTTTTTTTCTTATTATCTTAAGCAAGGGGAGGTTTTTTGGCTAATTTAGCTCTTTGAATTCGATCGTAGAGATAATCTGGTTGTGGTAACGGATTTTGAGCTATTGGACGACCTTGAGATGATCGTTGTTGAGGAACATGAATATCCTCAAAGGCTGGATTGATGGCAGCTGTTTGCAATTTCACTGGACGTTTAGTATTCGAATCGTTTGTATCTGTTTGTTCGGATGTTGGCTGTTGTGATCGTAGACGACGTTGATGAAAACCGCGTTGAATAAAAAATTTTCGCCAAAAATCACGTTTCGGTTTGGAAAAGTAAACATGAAGTAAAAAGATGAAAAAACCCTGAAATGCATTACTTAAACAAAATATTAATTGATTCATAAATATCGGTTGAATTAAAACAAATATGCCAAAGAACCACGTACAACCAATCGAAATAAAACAACAAATAACAGCAGTTAATTGTAATTTCGAACGTTTATTTGTTTGATTGATTGTTAATGTTGAATCTCGTTGACAAATACTTCGAATAGTAAATAGAAAAACGATGAGATTATAACAGAGAATAGCGCAAATAGGTGCAACAAATGTTGTATAAAGAAGAATATCATTATTAATCCAACAACTTCGTACACCTGTATAACCACCATTTTCACCAATAAGAATGACAAGTAGAGGAAATAATAGAGGAAGTATCCAGCCGATAAGACTTGTTTTTAAGAAATATTTTGATATATATGTATCGAATATTCGAACGAAATACATATATTGAACAGTTGCAATGATTAACATCCAACAAAATGAACTGAGAAGAAAATAATGAAGAAGAAAACCGAATAGATTGCAAAGATGAATTGAACCGAATAATTTGTTCGTTGGTTTTGTTTGACTGAATGGTAGATAGAGACAATTAACGCATAACAATGCGAGACACAACATAAATAATGATAGATGAAGATGATTTTTATTCGAAAATCTTGAAAAAAAAATGCCATTGTTATGCTTTTTTCATCGAGACAAATCTTCTTACCGAAAAAGTAAATACGTAATTATAGTAATAACTAATCCAACAATCGATAAAATGATTCCGATATAAGTTACAAGATGAATTATAAATTCTTCGACATTTGTTAATACTTGAATTAGTCGTTTGCTTTCAGGTACCTGAGACAAATAATCATTTCTGATCTCTTTGCTGAGAAATTTTTGCTCGACTTACCATTAATAATGCAAAATGTGTTAGATGTTTACAGTAACATTCAGCATAATTATTTACATAGCCAGCAAATCGGCAACTATCATCGATTTTCCATGAGCCATTGTTATCTTCGAATGACCAATAGGCACATGAGAGAGACGTTGTTTGTTGTTCGAAATTCGACGAATGAATTCGAAAACGAATGAATTCTTGGTCAGTTTCGAATGATGTTTCATTGACAATATGATACGAAATTGGTACGCCTTGTAATTGATGTTGACTTTGATTGAATTGTGGAAAAAGATTGAAATTTGAAAAGATTGTTTCAATTATACGATAGGTTTTATTGAGATCGAATATATCTTTGAGAATTTCAAAATTAATGTCAATAACTATCTCAGATCCAGAAGTAATTGTGAACCAATCATCAGCTTGATTTTCATCGGATAAATGAATTTCAGCTATGGATGTATTTAAATTCTCGTATCGAAATGAAAGTCCCGTATCATTATGAATGGTTATTTTAGCTGGAAATAAATCGAGAAAACGAAGTAATCTAAATCAAGAATAGATTTGATTTGAAATAGAAAATATTTTCTTCGAACTTATTCGTAATTGTTTTTAATGAACTATCGTCATTGATGATTTCGATTTGTCCGGTAACGTTGACAAGTAGATCGACAATTTTCAAGATACTTGTCGCTTGTTCCGAAGTAAACGATGGCAGAGCGAGAAGTTGTTCAAGTGCAGCAGTAACTGCTGACATAGCATCGAGATTGACATCGATTGAACCAGTAAAATCAGCAAGGAAATTTTTCAATAGACGATTTTCTTCGATATTCGTCTCATTGAAACCGATAAGTGTTGCGAAATATTGAAATCTCGTTGAATTAACCGGTTTTAAATCTAGATGAAAACTGTGTTTGATGAATAATTTCGATTTATTTTAAACGAACCATCGATTTGACAGATAACACCGAGAGCTGGCTTATTACAAGGTATGTCATTCAATTTTCCGATTTGTTTCGTAGATCCATCGTGATCCGGTCGAGCAATGATTTCAACACATTGTTCACCGGGTAGAAATTGATTATATCGACGATTGTTTGGTTCGCCTTCGTTCCAAACGGTTACTTTCTAAAAAATGAGAAACTCAAGAAATTCAAATTATTTTTCATCATCAAACTTTTTCGCCATCGAAATTCGTATAGCAAAGATACGTTGAATTAGCAAACGATGTATCTGCATAATCATCATCGTTACATTGTGTTTCATTTTGAGTCCAAGTGACATTATTCGACCAAATCCATGTTGAATTCGATGGGAGATTATTTTCTGTCATCTGTCGTTGTAAGCCGATGTAATACCCTCGCGCTTGAGGACATTGGCCTCGACATGTCGAATTAACTTTAACAAGTAAAACCGACATTAGTCAATTTTGTTTTCTTGAACTTTTTTACTTACACATATGCACTTGTTTGAGATGTTCAAGTAACGGAATACTATCAATAATGGCCAATTGAAGACCATGTTGAGTACAAATTTCCTCGGCACGATCGTATCGAACGATTTCAGTTATACGAATATAACAAGTTCGTTGATATTTTTGAACGAATTTCATTGTTCGTTTTGACCAAATTGGATATGCCGGATTCGTACAAGACGATTGTTCTACAGAATTAAAAGTCAAAATTCGAATTATTTAGATATTTGTCTACCATTTTCTTGTTGACAATCATCGGTTTCCGAACAATATTGTTTGCAGATAGGCGACAGACTTTGTCGACGTTGAGAGAACGTTTGTTCTTGACGATATTGATACAAACAAGACTATAGATTCGCGTATGAAAATGACAAAAGAAAACCATGTTTATTTACTTCACGTGTATTTTCAACTATTTCTCTTGATTGTTCATATCGATTCTTAGTCGAAATTTGGCCTTTTAAAAATTGATTTGCTTCTTGTAAATTACTTTGATAAATTTCTTAGAAAAAAAAAAGAAATAAAATACTATTGACAATCAAAATGAAATTCTTACGCGATTGAACTAATAGAATCGGTAGGATAACTAACCCAATCATGTTTGAATTCCGAAAGAAATATTCGAAATAACTCTGACGTAGTTTTCTTTTTTTTTCTTTTTCCCACTTAATCTCTTGAGATTCGGCATGATACATTTTTTTAGTTTCTAATTTGTTACCTTGATAACACTTATATTGTTTTTCACATTGATGTAAATGTTTCTTTTGGGAAATCAACTTGTCGATATACTGAAGATACTCGATTGACTGCGAGATTTGTCTCATGAGAAAGTCGAGAAGAAAATGATTATGCTCAAAATCGTTGCTGCTGTTGCTGTTGTTGTTGTTGTTGTTGTTAAAATATAAATATTTTATTTGATCTTTCAAGGCAAGTGAGAGAATAGTCGGATTTCTTTTTTTTATCCGCTGAAATATGAATTGAAAAAAGAACGAAAGAGAGAGAGAGAAAACCACATGAGAGAATATATACTGCATATGACTGAGTCTCAGAAGAAAGAACAATCGATAGATAAGTGTCTGAAATAGATGAAAAAAAATGTACAGTCACTCGGTAAAAGTACGACAAATAGATAAAAAGAAAAAAAAACGAAGAAGTTTGTCAACTGTTTGCAAACAAATCACCATTTTGATTTGCCGGATTTCTTGATCGGTCCACTTGGTCCGGCCATTTGTTGAAGTTTGGCAGGTAGTTCACTGGTAGACGGATTCGGATTTGTTGTAAATGATCCAGCTGATGGTAGATGATCAGGTGGCGGCGTAAACCTCAATAGATCATCGTTTTTATTCATATCAGAATCACCATTTGACATTTTCACATAGGATTTTCTTGATTGTAAATTCGGTTCAGCTGTTGTTAATTTCGTTTCAATAATTGGTTTGACTTGTATCTGATTCGATACTGGAGGTGTTTTCACACCAGCTGCTTCTCGTGCTGCACGTTCTTGTCGTTCACGTGCTTCTCGTGCTTCACGTTCACGAGCATGTTTCTCAGCTAAACGTACTAATTCCTTATCCAAACCATGATTATTCTCTGAAATAACTGGCGCTGGCAATTCCTTATCGAAACCTTCTTTACCAGTTAACCAATAAGTTTTATAATTGCCTCGACCCTAAACAACAAAATCATTGAATTGCAAAATGAAAAAATCATTCTCGTACTTTAATTTCAGTCACTCCTCGATATTCAAGATTGAAACCACCGATTTCTTCCAATAGGCCAGCTGTTGTTTCACTCGAATGTATTCGATAAGCTACAAAAACGAATCAATTGTTTTCATAGTTTTCTTTCTCAATTTTCTTTTTTACCCATTCCAGTAGATTCCATACGCGAAGCTGTATTAACCGTGTCTCCAAACAAACACTAACAAAATAAAAATTAAAAACAAAAAAAAACTTTCGTTTTCCTCTCGATCATACGTATCGTGGCATTTTCAATCCAACAACACCAGCTACACACGCGCCCGAATGTAGACCAATACGTAATTGTAAAGGTACGCCGGGCATATGACGAATTTTGAATTTACCACAATGATACAGTAATGTCAATGCCATAGTTGCAATTTCTGAGGCATGTTTTTTTCCATTTTCAATTGGAAGACCACTAACAACCATGTATGCATCGCCGATAGTTTCGACCTTAGAAAACAACGAATTATTTATTTATTTATTTACACAAAAACTAACTTTATAACAATCGAAATCTTCGAGAATTGAATCGAACATGGTGTATAAATCATTGAGTAGATCGACGACTTCCATCGGACTACTCAATGCTGATATGGTCGTAAAACCGACGATATCAGAAAAATAAATGGTCACACATTCGTACCAAATAGCTTCGACAGCTTTGCCAGATTTTAAACTTTCGGCAACAGTCCTGTTTTCGTTTTTTTTTCAATGAAAAGAAAATAAATAAATGAATGAATGACAAACAAACAGATTCACATACGGTGGTAACATTTGTGATAGAAGTTTATCGGTTTTTTTCTTTTCTTCTTCAAGTTGAGTTGTTCGTTCTTTAATTAAATCTTCGAGATTATTCGAATATTGTTCTAACATTTTAAACATTGTATCGACAATGTTCACTTTCCTACGAAAAACACAAACAACGATTCAATTATTCTTCTTTGTTTTCTTACTTTCCGCCATTGAGCAATTTAATCGATTGTGCCAGATCATTAAACGATGGTCGTGTTTCGGCTTGTTCGGCCCAGCATTGTTTCATTGAATTGATATATTCGGGCGGTGCTACTTGTTTCGAAACCGATGGCCGAAGTAATGGCGGTGGTTTTTTAATTTTTGCAATGATCTCTTGTGGTGTTAGATCCAACATACAAAATGGCGGTCCACGAAGAATAACTTCTTGCATAATAATACCAAAACTATAGACATCACCAGCTGATGAACTTGTCATGACAGTAGCAACATCATTTTTCATAATCGATGTACGAATATGTTCGGGTGACATCCATAGAAGATCTGAATTTGATATAGAAAACAAAATAAAACTGTACGAGATTGAACTAACCAGCTATTTCGACTTGTCGAGGTGCATTTTGAAGTGAGTACATTTCATTGAGATGATAATCAGTGACTTTCAAAACCCAACGTGAATCGACAATACAGTTTCGAGATTTTAAATTGCCATGACATCGTATTGGCGAATTCGAAAGATATCTCATGCCCTAGAATCAATCATGGAATGTTTTTTGTTTTGACTCAATTAATAATAAACAAACTCGAACGAGATCATTCAACATAGACCATTTAAAATTCCAATCAAGTTTAATCTCTTCTTTTTTCAAAATATCCTATTACGGAAATAATAATAAAAAAAAGATTTATCATATTATCATTGACTTTCTCAGCTTACTTCTAAACTTCCTCGATGTCCATACTCCAAGATTAGTGCTGGTGCAGTCGGATCAATAAAAAGTCCAATAAATGTATTCACATTTTCATGTCGTAAATCTTTCAATTGTCGTAATTCTTTCATGACTTTGGTTCGAAGTGATAACGGGCCAATATGCAGTTTTTTCACTTCAACTAAATCTCCCTAAAAATTACAATTATGAAAATGAAATCTAATCTAATTCTTTCAATTGATTTTACATTATAACGAGCTGTTTTACCAGCTTGAATTTCTTCACTTCGAATCGACATATTACTTCGTTCGTGCGCTTCATTTTTTAGATTAACCTTAATTTAAAAGAACACATGACAAACAAAAATGCCCTGTCAGACAAACTTTGCTCGTAAATATTGAACCTTTCGGCATAACAAACATTAAATCATCGGGTAATAAAATGATTTTATTCGGTCCTTTAGACATTTGTTTTCGATTGCGTTGATTTCTTTGAAACAAAACAAAAAGAAAAATATTTCAAAAGTGAACTTTTAAACTCATTTTTCGCATCATCATACCGTATGACAAAAAATGCAATTAATCCAGCTACGCACGCCAATAGAACGCCCAAAAGTGAGAAAAGTACAATACGTAAAATACGCCAACCTAAAATAAATTAAAATCCATGGATTGTCAAGCTATTCTTTTTTTTCGGAATCAAACCAGTCTCTTCTGCAATAATAATATCCGTATTGGGATAGACTACACATCCGTTGGCATTAGTTGTTGCACTTGTAAATAATGAATTGATTGTTTTTAATATTGCCCATTCACCTGTACATAATCGACCGATCAATGCATAATTCCATAAACGTTGCAAATTAGTATCGAATGTAATTGACCCTAGATCTGTTGTTGAATTAATTGGCGAAAGATTTCCTTGGAATAGTAAAACACTTTCAAGTTCTTGTAAAATAAAAATAATCTAGGGCAAAAAGAAAAAAAAAACAAGAAACAAATTCAATTAGTCAATAGATGATTTTCGTCTGATTAACTTACATCATCGGAAAAGCTCAGTGTTCCGGAATTAAAAATAGATTGTTGATAATAAAGTGCTAAATCCGATAGATTTGTATAGGTATTAATGTCCATTGGTAAGAGATGAAGAAAAGGAAATTCGTGTGCTGATAAACTTGTTAGATTAAATGTCAATTGTGAAGTATAAATACTTGAAAAATGATGAGACCAACGAATAAATACAAAAACAAAATTGCCCATTGTTGGCTCAAGTGTTGAATAGGAAGAGGAAATTGTTGAATAAATTGATTGTTCATCCGAATAAGAGCAAAGTACAAAAAAAACTAGAAATACAGAATATTAGCTTTTCTTTTTTTTCTTTTATTATTGTTGTTATTGTTGATTAACCTCGAGTTTTCAATGAATTAATTGCTGATGTCGTAAAATTCGACATTGGTATTGTTCGTTCGTAAATATACGATTGACTTGTTAGATAACTTGCAAATTGACTAGCGAGATTTGTATAGAAATCATTCGAATCACTTACAACCATAGAAAAATAATGTAATGAATTCATATTTAAAAAATAGATTCCAGCCTGTGCTAGTTGTTCAATTGTAGCAGTCAATTGAATGAGATTAGTTAATGATGATGATGATGATGTTGCTGCAGTGAAACATATTGGACTACTTATGTAAATACTTGAATTTTTCTTTGCAATTGCCGCTGGATATGAACAATCGCCTGAATTCCAAGCGAATCCAATGGATTCAACATTAGTTGCTGAAAGTAATGTTTGAGTTGATGTTAATAAATCCATATCTGATGTTGATAAACGACGAACGCTTGCTGTATTTGTTAGTACTGAACTCATAGTTGATTGTAGATAGGTGCCAATTGTACTTACATTCACTTGTGAAAGTGTATAGGTAAGACTAGCTGTAGATGTAGAAAATAAAAGTAGAAGAAAAATATTGTATAGATAATCCATTTCGATTTTTGTTTCTATATGATCATTGGAAAACTATCGATGTTTGTTTCTTTCACAGATCTATCTGGAAAAGACATAAGAAAAGCAAAAAAAATAAAGGTCCTATTCGGTTTGTTAATTCGAACGTAAAAAAAAGAATAAAAAAAAACTAGAGAAGACGAAGAAGCGCAGAGACTGACTCGTTGACAACAGTCAGTTGTTTAAACAGTAAAAAATGTCAGAAAAAGAGAAAGAAGATTAACGGCAGTGAAAGTAAAAAAAAAGAAGAGGAAAAGTAATGTGATAAAAATGAATAAACCAATGCGCTTCCTTTGTATCTTCACTCAAGTTTTCCAGAGAATGACTAAAGTAGCGAGAGAGTGAATGACATCAAACAAAGATAATTGTGGGTGTCGTATCATTAGAGACGAAATGATTTCCGTTTTTCTCCATTAGATTTCGAGAAATCGAGTTCATATTTAAAATGTAAATGAACTCGAGATTAAACTTTCACTGAAAAGTCTGCTCGTTGTAAAAAGAAATTGAATAACTTTTTTTTTTAAACTAATTCATGTATCAATAAGTAAAAAATTCAAGTTATCTCTTCGAACAAAAGAGAGCTGACTTAAACCATAATAATAATAATAATAATCATAGTAATAAAAAAAGAAAGAAACAAGTCAAAAAAGATGAACAAGAGAAAAGACTCGACAGGTCTGTTAATGACAAAGAAAAAAAATTTACTTTTTAGTCTTAAAAAACACCGAGTACGCGCGGATATGAAACATCTTCTTTTATATCCATTGCCGTCGTCGACAGTGCATGTCCTTAATCGGCTTAAAAACGGATGCGTTCTTTTTTTTTCTTTTTCTTCTCTTCTCTCATTTTTTTGAATAAAAACCTAGGTAGACTGTAGGATCGTATGCAAATGACAGTGTAGATTTGTGCTTGATGGATTTAATTAGGAAAAATGAGAAAGTCATGGGTGATCATAAATGACGAAAAGAAAAATAAAGTTTTATTAAACTTCAAAAAAAATCAAATTTACAAACAATCGTTCCATCGAGATGTGGAACAGGCGTATGAATATCTTCGTTATCGATTTCTTCGTAGACATAGGTCGGCATTGACGTAAGACCATCGTTCATAAGACACATTTCCGATGGATCTATACGACGTTTGAAATAATAATGACATTCGGTTGTTTGATTGTCGAATTTCTTTCCAGCAAGATGATGAATACGTGGTTTAATATCGTTTAGAGTGACACGTTCAACGGGAATATTTAAATAGATCATATAGGGAACATCTTTATTCTGAATAAAACAAGCTAACGGCGTTTTAATGGTCGAGATTGCTGATGTAGTTGAACCTTTAGAAGTAAAAGAAATTTGATTAATGAATGTTTTCGTCATTTGTCAGACTTCATTGACTTACCAATAGTTCGATTGCCGTTGAAATTCGTTAGAATATCTCGTTTCGAAATGATCTGTTTCGATGGTTTGACTGTTGATGTACTTATAGATGCGTTGAGTTTCTTCGGCGTCGACGAATTCAGACCTTTGATTGTTCGTTGTTTTTGTTTGAGATAATTTTTCCAGATTTGTGACGAGAGAAAATTCGAATAGAAATTCTGTTTAATATATTGCAGCATGTCTTTCATTGCCGGATGAAAGATTGTATAGGGATCGAATGAACGTTGAGCAATCTGTTCACGGAGATATTCTCGTGTTGATGATTGCAGCCAACTAGTCGAATTCGACTCATCGTCGATATATTGTTTATAAGCAGCTCGAACGGCATAGAGAGCTTGTCGTTTATCTGATGTGAGATTTCCTATTCCGATGACAATTGCACAAAAGCCAACGAGCGATTCTCGACCGTGTATTTGAAGAAATTCAGCAAGTAACGGAAATGTTTCTTGATTGTAGATTAAATCGGATATGGATGGTGATGAAGATAGTTGTGAACGTTTCGATAGATCTTGATTACTTCCCAAACCACGGATATATCGATGTGAAATCGATGTCGATTGAGCACTTCGAATCGACGAACTACCTGTTCGACGTGTGCATTCCGTATCGCTGTACATTTTAGTGAATGTTTTTGTTTTTCTTCTGACCAAAATGTTTATACTTA
>Ga0209922_101706_pt1 | contig 20517 bp, 21 predicted proteins | sample ThiBiot_500_biof_FD_183946 | JGI IMG/M metagenome (GOLD analysis project Ga0209922, IMG submission 183946) | Wastewater bioreactor microbial communities from Cape Town, South Africa - Thiocy_expt_500_biof (SPAdes) | ecosystem: Engineered > Bioreactor > Thiocyanate-remediating > Anaerobic-Aerobic ...
AACGTCTTCCTCTCGATCGGGCGGGTCACCTCGATCCAGACCGGCCAGATCATCACGACGGGCCTCATCAACGTGCGCAGGTTCCAGCAGCGCGGCGGCGAGGTGCGGGTCATGGCCGAACTCCTCGGTCGACGCGTCTACTTCACCGACGGCTCCGGCGAGGCCGTGATCGAGGATGTCGCGATCGAGCGCAATCGCCTCGGCGAGTGGGACATCGGGCAGCTGTTCCTGCGGAAGCCCAAGACCACCGCTTCCCCCTTCGGCAAGGGCCCGACGACGTTCGCCGAGTGGGCGGATGTCCGCGAGCAGCAGGCCCCGGGCGAGGCGCAGTCGGCCGAACAGCTCGTCGCGACCTACTCGGAGCTGAAGCCCGCCGACCTCGCCAACACCCTCCTCGACCTGCCCGACGAGCGCCTCCTCGAAGTCGCCGAAGAGCTCAGCGACGACCGCCTCGCCGACGCCCTCGAAGAGATGCCCGAGGACGATCAGGTGCACATCCTCGAAGCCCTCGGCGATGAGCGCGCCGCCGACATCCTCGACCAGATGGAACCGGATGACGCGGCGGACGTCCTCGCGCAGCTGCCCGAGGACCAGCGCGAAGAGCTCCTCGAGCTCATGGAGCCCGAGGAGGCGGAGGACGTTCGCGCCCTGCTGAAGTACGGGCCCGACACCGCCGGCGGTCTCATGACGCCGGAGCCGATCGTGCTCTCGGCGGATGCCACCGTCGCCGAGGCGCTCGCCCTCATCCGGCGTCACGAGCTGCACCCCGCGCTCGCGGCGGCCGTGTTCGTGACGCTGCCTCCCTACGAGACGCCCACGGGGCGCCTCCTCGGCACGGTGCATTTCCAGCGGATGCTCCGCTACCCGCCCCACGAGCGGCTCGGGGCGATCATCGACGACACGGTCGAGGCCCTTCCTGCGACCGCATCGGCCGCAGAGGTGGCGCGCCTGCTCGCGAGCTACAACCTCGTGTCCGTCCCCGTCGTCGACCAGGCGCACCGCCTCGTCGGCGCCGTCTCGATCGATGACGTCCTCGACTATCTGCTGCCCGAGGACTGGCGTTCGCACGATGAGCCGCACACGGCCGACGCGGCAGGGGCGCGCTGATGGCCCGCGCATCGCGTCAGCCGACGCTCGACGCCCCGCTCGGCCGTACCACCCGCCGCGCACCGCAGCCTTCGCGCGACCGCTTCGGCCGCTTCTCCGAAGCCTTCGCGCGCGCGATGGGAACCTCAGGGTTCCTCATCGGCATGACCGTCTTCGTCACGGTGTGGCTCGTGTGGAACACGATGGCGCCGCGCGACTGGCAGTTCGACGCCGCAGAGAACAACTTCACGCTCCTGACGCTCATCCTCTCGCTCCAGGCGTCGTATGCGGCTCCCCTCATCCTTCTCGCGCAGAACCGGCAGGACGACCGCGACCGTGTGCAGATCGAGCAGGACCGGCAGCGCGCCGAGCGCAACCTCGCCGACACCGAGTACCTCGCCCGTGAGGTCGTGGCCCTGCGGATGGCGGTGTCGGATGCCACGGGGCAGCTCGTCACCCGCGACGTGCTCCGTCAAGAGCTGAAGGCCCTGCTCGACCAGATCGAGTCACGCGAAGCGCCCGCCGCGGGCGCCGCCGACGCGAAATGACGCGCCCGTGAGCGCACAGGACGACGTCCGCCGCGCGGTCGGCGCCGTCACCGACCCGGAGCTTCGACAGCCGATCGCCGACCTCGACATGGTGCGCGGCGTGCGAGTGGAAGGCACTGCGGCGCACGTTGCGATCGCACTCACGATCGTGGGCTGCCCGGCCGCGGACCGCATCGAGCGCGAGGTGCGCGAGGCCGCGGCATCCGTCCCGGGCATCGAGAGCGTCGAGGTCGAGGTCGGCGTGATGACGCCCGCAGAGCGGCACGCCCTCACCGAGCGCCTCCGCGGCGGGCGCGCGCGGGTCATGCCGTTCGGGCCCGATTCGCTGACGCGCGTGATCGCGGTCACGAGCGGCAAGGGCGGGGTCGGCAAATCGACGCTCACCGCGAACCTGGCCGTCGCCCTCGCGCAGCGCGGCCTCGCCGTGGGTCTCATCGACGCCGATGTGCACGGCTTCTCCATTCCTGGGCTCCTCGGCCTCGTCGAACCCGATGGGCTCCCCCCGCAGCCGACGCGCATCGACGATCTCATGCTCCCGCCGGTCGCCTACGGGGTGAAGACCATCTCGATCGGGATGTTCCTGCCGCGCGACCAGCCCGCCGCGGCCGTCGCCTGGCGCGGACCCATGCTCCACCGGACGGTGCAGCAGTTCCTCACCGACGTCTTCTTCGGCGACCTCGACGTGCTGCTGCTCGACATGCCGCCCGGCACCGGCGACGTCGCGATCTCCGTGGGCCAACTCCTCCCCCACGCGGAGGTCCTCGTCGTGACGACGCCGCAGTCCGCCGCCTCGGGCGTCGCCGTCCGAAGCGGCCTCGTCGCCGGACAGACCGGCCAGAAGGTCATCGGGGTCGTCGAGAACATGTCCGCGATGACCCTCCCCGACGGGACGGTCGTCGATCTGTTCGGCTCGGGAGGGGGCGAGGCCGTCGCCCGGGAGTTGTCGACGGATGCCGCACCCGTGCCGCTTCTCGGTCATGTGCCGCTGAGTCCCGCGCTGCGGCGCGGCGGCGACGACGGCGTCCCCGTCGTGATCGCCGATCCCGACGATGCCGCGGCGCGGGCGATCACCGACATCGCGCGATCGCTCGCCGAGACCCCGCGGGGTCTCGCCGGCCGGACGCTCCCCTTCCGTCCGCGCTGAGCGGGCAGTTGCTACGTCGCCTCGGAGTCGAACGGCACCGCGGCGTCCGGGTCGAACGCCGTCGTCACCGGCGCAGGTGAGGTGGCGGCGGCGGCCGCCCCGACCGCAGCGGCCTGCACGACCGGCACGGGTGCGTCGTCCAGGAGCGCGTCTCGGATGATCCGTCGCGGGTCGTACTGGCGCGGGTCGAGCTTCTGCCATTCGACCGCGTCGAAGTCCTCGCCCATCTCGTCCTTGACGCGCGTGCGCGCCTCACCCGCCCACGCCCGTGCCCGCTTCGTGAACTGCGCGAGCTTCTCCGCGTAGCGGGGAAGCCGCTCGGGGCCGAGGAGGACGGCGGCGACGACGAGGAGCAGGAGGAACTTCTCCATGTCGTAGCCGAAGAACATGCCTCAAGGTTACCCGTGCGCCTCGGCGGCGAGAGTCCGATCGCACCGTACGCTGGCGGACGAGAGGAATGGTCATGGCCGATTCAGAAGCGATCCGTCGATACGTCGACGAGGCGACCGTCGAACCCGAGACGATCGAGCGCGCCCGCGCACGCGCGGTGGAGCTCGGAGCCGACCCGATCAGTCCGGCCGTGGGTGCTCAGATCGCCGTGCTCAGCGCAGCGACGGCCGCCCTCAACATCGTCGAGATCGGCACGGGCGCGGGCGTCTCCGGGCTGTGGCTGCTGCGCGGCTCACCGCGCGCGACGCTCACGACGATCGACAACGAGCCCGAGCACCTCGCCGCTGCCCGCACGGCCTTCGCCGAGGCGAAGATCGCGCCCGCCCGCGCCCGCTTCATCACGGGGCGCGCCGCGGACGTCCTGCCGCGGATGAACGAGGCATCCTATGACATCGTCCTCGTCGACGCGGATGCCGACGGCGTCATCGAGTACGTCGAGCACGGCCTGCGGCTCGTCCGGGCCGGAGGCACGGTACTCGTACCTCGCGTCCTCGCCGGCGGCGCCGTCGCCGATCCCGTGCGACGCGACGCGACCACGAGCGCGTATCGCTCGCTCATCCAGGAGACGCAGTCCTCGCCGGCCGTGCTCGGTGCGCTGTCGATCGTCGGAGAGGGCCTCCTGCAGCTCACCACGGTGCCGCCCGAGGAGCACTGACCAGAGCGCGGAAACGCCGAACGGCCGGTCCGAAGACCGGCCGTTCGAAGATCGTGAAGGTCAGGCGCCGACGACTTCGCCGAGCACGCCGTGGAGCTCCTTCGCCTCGTCATCGTTGACGGAGACGACCAGCCGGCCGCCACCCTCGAGGGGAACACGCACGATGATCAGGCGTCCCTCCTTCACGGCCTCCATAGGTCCGTCACCGGTACGCGGCTTCATGGCTGCCATGAGAGACTCCCTTTTCTTCAGTGGACAACACTCCAAGTTTACCGGTACCGCACGACACCGGCAGTCACCGCCGCCGTGACAACGCCCTCGCTCAGGGAATCTGCGTGAACGTCGTGCCCTGGATGAGCATCTGGTCGATCCACCACCACTGCCCGAGAAGCCCCAGCGCGAGCATCGACACCCGCCACGCGGTGCTCCGCGGCAGTGCGATCGCGCCGTACAGGGGCCCGAGCGGCATGAGGAGGCGGAAGATGCTCGACTGCGGGAAGAAGACGAGCAGGAGGTACACGACATAGCTCGCCGACCAGAGCCGGATCTCCATGCCGAGCCGCTTCACGTGCGGCTCGAACAGCAGCGTGGCCGCCACCGCCGCGACCACGACGGCGAGGGTGACGTACCCCGCGGCTTCGGGGAGCCCCCAGACGCGGAACCAGATGGCGGATGCCTGCACGAACCCCGAGAACGGCACGAACCCGCCGTCCTCCCCCGTCCAGCCGCGTCGCCACGACAGCTCGGTCTCCATGTACGCCTGCGGATCGCCCGTCGCATACCCCGCGATCAGTTGCCAGGCGAAGCCGATGAGCACGGCCAAGAGCCCGGCGAAGACGATGTGCACGGCCTCCGTCGCCGGGAGCGGGTCGGTACGGCGACGCACCCACCGGACCGTGCCGTACACCCCGAGCATCAGCGCGAAAGCCAGGACGCCGGGCCGAGTGAACCCCATGAGCGGGATGAACAGATAGAGCCAGGCATACCGGCGCTTCACGAGGGCGAGGAGGGCGAGGAAGAGCCACAGCAGAAACAGGCTCTCGGCATACCCCATCTGGAAGAGCGCCGCGAGCGGACCCGAGGCGAACAGCGCCACGGCCCAGAGCGCCGCAGTGTCCCCCGTCCGCTCCCGCAGCAGACGGAACAGCACGAGGGATGCCCCGTACCCGGCACCGATCGCGACAAGGATCGCCGCGAGCGGATACGCCCCGCCGAAGACCACCGCGACGGCACGCGACAACCAGGGATACACGGGCATGAACGCCCACGCGTTCGAGGTCACGTTACCCGCCGTGTCGAGAGGCAGCGTCGCGGGGTATCCCTGCGTCGCGATGAGCCAGTACCACTGACCGTCCCAGCGCATCGAGAGATTCTCGAACGTCGTGGCGCTGCCCGTCGCGCGCTCCTGCATGCCCACCCCGATGAAGATGAACAGCGTCGTGACGACGCGGGCAGTGAGATAGATCGCCGCGACGACCAGGGCGGGATGACGCGCGGCGCGATCGCGCAGCGTCGGCACGGACGGCGCAGCCGTCACGTCGCGGACAACCAGGTGCGAAGCCCCCGCTCGACGTCCTCGATCTGCGCGATCGACACGCGCTCATGATCGTGGTGCGCGAGCGACGGGTCGCCCGGGCCGTAGTTCACGGCGGGGACGCCGAGCGCCGAGAAGCGGGCGACATCCGTCCAGCCGTACTTCGGTCGGGGTTCGGCCCCGACCGCCGCGAGGAACTCCTGCGCCAGCGGGGCATCCAGCCCCGGCCGTGCGCCCTCGGCGCAGTCGACGATCTCGACCTCGAAGCCTTCGAACACGCGGCGCACGTGTGCCTCCGCCTCCTCCGCCGACCGGCTGGGCGCGAAACGGAAGTTGACCTCGACTTCGCAGAGGTCGGGGATGACGTTCCCGGCGACCCCGCCCCGGATGCCGACGGCGTTGAGGCCTTCGCGATAGACGAGACCCTCGACCTCCTTCTCGCGCGGGCGGTACTCCGCGAGGCGCGCGAGGATCGGCGCCGCGCGGTGAATGGCGTTCTCCCCCATCCAGGCGCGCGCACTGTGCGAGCGGACCCCGTGGGTGCGGACGACGGCGCGGAGCGTCCCGTTGCAGCCGCCCTCGACCTGCCCGTTGGACGGTTCGCCGAGGATCGCGAAGTCGCCCGCGAAGAGGTCCGGCCGGCTGCGGGAGAGCCGGGTCAGACCGTTCCGCTCCGAATCGACCTCCTCGTTGTCGTACCACATCCAGGTGATGTCGACGCGGGGATCGGTGAGCTCGGCGGCGAGCTTCAGCTGGACCGCGGTGCCACCCTTCATATCGACCGTGCCGCGCCCCCACAGCATCGGCACCCCGCCCTCCTCGATGTCTCGGACCGGGAGGTTGTCGTTGATCGGGACCGTGTCGATGTGCCCCGCGATGACGACTCGCTGGGCACGGCCCAGCCGGGTGCGCGCGACGATCGTGTTGCCGTCGCGGTAGACCTCGAGGTGCGACAGCGGTTCGATCGCGGCGAAGATCGCGTCGGCGAGCACCTCCTCCTCGCCCGACACGCTCGGGATGTCGCAGATCGTGCGGGTGAGATCCACGGACGACGCGGTCAGATCCAGGCGCGGCATGATCCGAGTCTACCGACCGGGCACGGACGCTCCCGCGCGGGCCGATACCCTGGGTGCATGACTGAACAGCGGTGGGTATGGGGTGCCGGGCTCGCGACGATCGCGCCCGATGGCACGGTTCTGGACACGTGGTTCCCCTCCCCGGCGCTCGGCTCAGCTCCCGAGGACCCCGACACGTCCGCGCTCGAGGCGGCTGCCGGGCCCGACGACCGTCGCGAGGTGACCGTCGAGGTCGTCGTCGTCGAGATCGATCTCGACGCTCCGCCGCAGGCGACGAGCGACGCGTACCTGCGCCTGCACGCCCTGTCGCACCTCCTCGTCGCGCCGAACGAGGTGAACCTCTCCGGAGTGTTCGCGCACCTGCCGAACGTCGCGTGGACAAACGCGGGCCCCGTGCACCCGGACGCGTTCGCGCGCCTCCGGCCGCAGCTGCAGCGCGCCGGCATCCAGCTGCAAGGCCTCGACAAGTTCCCGCGCCTCACCGACTACGTCGTCCCCGCCGGTGTGCGCATCGCGGATGCCTCGCGCGTGCGCCTCGGCGCGCACCTCGCCCCCGGCACGACCGTCATGCACGAGGGCTTCGTCAACTTCAACGCCGGCACCCTCGGCGCCTCCATGGTCGAGGGCCGCATCTCGCAGGGGGTCACGGTCGGCGACGGCTCCGACATCGGCGGCGGGGCGTCCATCATGGGCACCCTCTCCGGCGGCGGCACCCACCGCGTGTCGATCGGGGCACGCACGCTCCTCGGCGCGAACGCCGGCATCGGGATCTCGCTCGGCGACGACTGCATCGTCGAGGCGGGCCTGTACGTCACGGCGGGCTCGAAGATCGTCCTCCCGCAGGAGGCGCCGCTGCACGACGGGTCGCGCCCCGTCGTGAAGGGTGCGCAGCTGTCGGGTCAGAACGGCATCCTGTTCCGCCGCAACTCGCTGACGGGCGCCGTCGAGGCGGTCCGCCGCGAAGGCGTCGGCGTCACCCTCAACGAGGCGCTGCACGCCTGAGCGTCACGCGCCGCCTGTGCGGCGCCACGGCCCTTCCTGATCGTCCGCACGCCAGTGCACGCGCGGGCCTTCGACCTCGCGGACGCGCCCGGTGAGCCAGTAGGTCTCATCGGGCCCCCAGCCGCCGATGACGCTCGAGCGCTCCTCGTCGACGACGATCTCGCGCGTCGCGGCCGTGAGATAGGCCCAGGCGCTGAGGTGCACGGCATCCCACTCTTCGGCGACCCGCATCCAGTCCGGCACGAGCCAGCGCCGGTCGCGACCCGTGACTCGGTACCAGTCGTGGCGCCGTGCGGCGGTGACCTCGAGCGGATAGGTGCGGCACAGGTTCGCCCAGTCCCGCCCGTCCCGCACCTCGAGGATGCGCCCGGTCCCCCGGACGGGGATCGCCACGGCGCGCGTCCACCCGAAGGAGTCCTCGACGTTGGGGATGCCGACGGGAAGCCCGCCGGGGAGCTCGCCCGTCGTGTGCGGGGCGCCCCACGGATGCGACCACCACGTCCCCGACCACGCCGCCGCCGGGTCCGTGGGTCGATCGCGGCGTGAGCGCTCCTCGTCCTTCGCGGTCGCCTCCCGCCAGGCCCTCACCGCTCCGGGTGCCGGGTCGAACGGCGCGCCGTCGCCGTCGGGGTCGAACTCCACCGCCCACTGCGTGACCGTCATGTCGCGGGTCCACCACACGGTGTCCGCCCGGTCCGCGAGATCGCGACCCGCCTCCGCGAGCGCCGCCCGTACGGCGGGCACGGCGGCGACGATGTCCTCTCCGCCCGGTGGCTGCCAGTACGCGGCCGCGTCCACCGAGCGGCGCAGCGCCTCCTGCAGCTCCTCGCTCGTCGGGTGGAGGCGTCCGAGCCGTCCGATCGCGCGGACGAGGCCCTCCTCCGAGTGCGGGCTCTCCACCGTGTCGTGCGTCTCGAAGGTGCTGCCGTCGTCGGCCGCGCCGAAGAGCGCGACGCTATGCCCCGAGGCGACGGCGGCGTTGTAGGCGAGGTAGAAGAGCGCCATGCGCACGTCCTCGTCGGCCCCTGCGGTGAGCTCGAGCACGAGCCGACGCCCGCGCGGGCCTTCAGTGAGGCCGGTGGGACCGGTGAGGTCGGTGTCCATGATCCGATCCTCCCACCCGCGGTCCGATACGCTCGGGAGATGAGCGACCGCATGCCGAAGAAGCTGTACGAACGCGAACTCAAGAGGCTGCAGTCGCAGCTCGTCGACCTGCAGGCCTGGGTGCAGGCATCCGGCGCCCGCATCATCGTCATCTTCGAAGGGCGGGATGCCGCGGGCAAGGGCTCCACGATCAGTCGGGTCTCGCAATACCTGAACCCCCGCATCACGCGCACGGTCGCCCTGCCCACCCCGACCGAGCGCGAGAAGACGGAGTGGTACTTCCAGCGCTACATCGCCCACCTTCCGGCGGCCGGCGAGATCGTGCTGATGGACCGCTCCTGGTACAACCGCGCCGGGGTCGAGCACGTCATGGGCTACTGCAGCAACGCGGAGTACCACCGGTTCCTCCACCAGGCGCCGATCTTCGAGCGGATGCTCGTGGAGGACGGCATCCTGCTGAAGAAGTACTGGTTCAGCGTGTCGGACGTCGAGCAGGAGGCGCGGTTCCGCTCCCGCAACGACGACCCCATGCGACGGTGGAAGCTCTCCCCCAACGACGTCCTGTCGATCACGAAGTGGGAGGACTACTCGCGGGCCAAGGACACGATGTTCGTGCACACGGACATCCCCGAATCGCCGTGGTTCGAGGTCGACAACGAGGACAAGCGCCGCGGCCGGATCAACATGATCCACCACCTGCTCGGCCAGATCCCCTACCAGAGCGTGGAGCGCGACCCGATCGAGATCCCGTCGCGCCCCGCGTCGGGCGGGTACGAGCGCCCGCCGCGCGAGCTGCAGAACTACGTGCCGGACTATGCCGCGACGATCGAGGCGCAGGCCGCCGACGACGACTGACCCGCGGGGGTACGGTCCGGCCGCTCAGGCGCCCGGATAGTCGCGCTGCGGCGCGCCCACGTACAGCTGCTGGGGGCGGCCGATCTTCGTCTGCGGGTCGTGCTGCATCTCGGTCCAGTGCGCGAGCCAGCCGGGCAGGCGCCCGATCGCGAACAGCGGCGTGAACATCCGCGTCGGGAAGCCCATCGCCTTGTAGATGACGCCCGTGTAGAAGTCGACGTTCGGGTAGAGGCGACGCTCCTTGAAGTAGTCGTCGCTGAGCGCGATCTCCTCGAGCTCCTTCGCGAGGTCGAGGAGCGGGTCGTGCACGCCGAGCTCCGCGAGCACCTCGTCCGCCGACTGCTTGACGAGCTTCGCGCGCGGGTCGTAGTTCTTGTAGACGCGGTGACCGAAGCCCATGAGCTTCACGCCGTCTTCCTTGTTCTTGACGCGCTCGACGAAGCGCTGCACGCTCTCACCCGAGTCGCGGATGCGCGCGAGCATGTCGAGGACGGCCTCGTTGGCGCCGCCGTGGAGCGGGCCGTAGAGGGCGTTGATGCCGGCGGAGATCGACGAGAACTGGTTCGCGCCCGTCGAGCCGACGAGACGCACGGTCGAGGTCGATGCGTTCTGCTCGTGGTCCTCGTGCAGGATGAGGAGGCGCTCGAGGGCGCGCGAGGTGACGGGGTTCACCTGGTAGAGCTCGGCGAGGTTGCCGAAGTTGAGCTTCAGGAAGTTGTCGACGAAGCTCAGCGAGTTGTCGGGGTACAGGAACGCCTGACCGATCGACTTCTTGTGCGCGTACGCCGCGATGACCGGGAGCTTCGCGAGCAGTCGGATCGTGTTGAGTTCGACGTGCTCGGGGTTGTTCGGGTCGGACTGGCCCTCGTAGTAGGTCGACAGCGCCGCAGTCGCCGCCGAGAGCACCGACATCGGGTGCGCCGTGTGCGGCAGCGACGAGAAGAAGCGCTTCAGGTCTTCGTGGAGGAGCGTGTGATGACGGATGTCGTCGTCCCACTGCGCCAGCTGGTCGGCAGTCGGAAGCTCACCGCGCAGGAGCAGCCAGGCGACCTCGAGGTAGGTGCTGTTCTGGGCGAGCTGCTCGATCGGATAGCCGCGGTAGCGCAGGATGCCTTCGTCGCCGTCGATGAACGTGATGGCGGACTTCGTGGCGGCGGTGTTCACGAAGCCGTAGTCGAGGGACGTGTGGCCCGTCTGCTTCGTGAAGGTCGAGAAGTCGACGCTCGGGGTACCCTCGGTGCCCTTCAGAATCGGCAGAGTCGCTGTCGTGTCACCGATCGTGACGGTGGCTGCCTGGGGTGTGCCCGTTTCGCTCACGAAGCCTCCTTGCGGTCGTCGGGGGATGCTCTACAGCCTACTGGCCCTCATGGCCTACTCCGATCCACGCCAAAGGATCGCGCGATCGGTCGGAGGAAACCTACCAGGCTTCGGCGCCCGACAGCCGCGCGGCGGCCTCCGCGATGCGCTCATCGGTGGCCGTGAGCGAGAAGCGGACGTGCTCGGGGAAGCCGTCGCCGTAGAAGACGCCGGGGCCGGCGAGGATGCCGCGCTCGGCGAGGGCGCCCATCGTCGTCCAGGCATCCCTCCCCTCGGTCGCCCAGAGGTAGAGGCCGCCCTCGGAGTGGTCGATGCGGAAGCCCGCCGCCTCGAGCGCGGGCTTCAGCACGCGCCGGCGCTCCCGGTAGCGCTCGCGCTGCGCGGCGACGTGGGCGTCGTCACCGAGTGCGACGGTCATCGCCGCCTGCACGGGAGCGGGGAGCATGAGGCCGAGATGCTTGCGCGCCGTCAGCAGTCGCGCGACCAGGGCACGGTCGCCCGCGAGGAACGCGGCACGGTAGCCGGCGAGATTCGACTGCTTGGAGAGCGAGTAGACCGACAGGATGCCGGTGCGGTCCTCCCCCACGACGCGCGGGTCGAGCACGCTCGGCACGGGCTCCGAGGCCCAGGGGCCCTCCCAGCCGAGTTCGGCGTAGCATTCGTCGCTCGCGAGCACGGCACCGATCTCGCGCGCCCGCGCCGCCGCGGTACGCAGTTCGTCCACCCCGAGCACGCGGCCGTCGGGGTTCCCGGGCGAGTTGATCCAGACGAGCTTCGCGCCCTCCGGCCACTGCGCCGGGTCGTCCGCCGCGACGGGCACGGCTCCGACGAGCTTGGCGCCGACCGCGTACGTCGGGTACGCCGCGCGCGGATGCACGACGACATCCCCCTCGCCGAGGCCCAGAAGCAGCGGCAGCAGCGCCACGAGTTCCTTCGATCCGACCGTGGGGAGCACCTCGTCGATGCCGAGGCCCGGAACGCCGCGGCGGCGCGCGTACCAGTCGACGATCGCTTCACGGAGCCCGCGCGTCCCCACCGTCTGCGGATAGGCGTGGGCGTCGGTCGCGGCGCGCAGCGCGTCGGCGACGACGGCGGGCGTCGCATCGATGGGAGACCCGATCGAGAGGTCGACGATGCCGCCCGGGTGTTCGGCGGCGCGCGCCGCGTACGGGGCGACCGAGTCCCAGGGGTACTCGTCGAGGTCGCTGACGGCCACGCGGGATCAGTGTCCCTGCGGAGGGAGGGCGGCGATGATCGGGTGGTCCTTCGCGATCACACCGACCTTGGCGGCGCCGCCGGGAGACCCGATGTCATCGAAGAACTCGACGTTGGCCGTGTAGTAGTCCTGCCACTCTTCGGGCAGGTCGTCCTCGTAGTAGATCGCCTCGACGGGGCACACGGGCTCGCAGGCGCCGCAGTCGACGCACTCGTCGGGGTGGATGTAGAGCGACCGTTCGCCTTCGTAGATGCAGTCGACGGGACATTCGTCGATGCAGGCACGGTCCTTCACATCCACGCACGGAAGAGCGATCACATACGTCACATGGTCAGTCTAGTTCGTGACGAGCGGCAGGGCCGTCGGTCTTGCGCGCTGTGGCGGTCAGCGACGGCCACCCCACGATGATCGCGGCGACGACCGGCAGCGCGAATGTCCAGATGATGCCCGTCGAGATCTCGCCCGTCGGCGGTGCGGGCACGACGACGGAGCCTCCCGGGCCCTTGCCGGAGAAGACCAGGGTCGCCACCACGGCGCCCAGGGCGCAGGCGAGCGCCGTCCAGCGATCCCCCGAAAGGAGGCGCACCGCGAGGATCAGCGCTCCCGCTCCGATGACGGCGATGACGAGCCCCAGCGGGATCGGTCCCCACATCGCGGCCTGGCCGATCGTGCCGGCGACGCCGAACACCACCCCGATGACGAGGGCGACCGCCCAGGTGCCCACGCGTGTCCACGACATTCCCACCCGCTCAGTGTAGGTCCCGGAACCCTGACCGAAGTCCGGGTCGAGTGCGACGACACCGGGAGCGCACGGTCAGGCGGCGAGCCCCCACAGGCGAAGAAGCGCCGCAACGAGCGCGGCAGCCAGCACGACGACGAGGAACGGGGCGCGCAGAAGCAGCAGCCCCGCCGCGACGAGGACGGCGGGCACCCGGGCATCCACGACGATGTGCTGGCCTTCGCCGAGAGTCTGCACGGCGACGAGCGCCCCGAGCAGCGCGACGGTGAGGAGGTCGATGACCCGCGTCGGCGCCGGGCCTTCGAACCACGCCGCGGGAATGATGTACCCGACGGCTTTCAGCGCGAGGCAGATGACGGATGCCAGGAGGACGGCGGTCCACAGGGTCACGACGGCTCCCCCGTCGTCGCGGCGGGCCGCGCCGCGCGACCGAGCCAGTTGGTCCAGCCCACGACGACGGCCACGAGTGCGGCGACGAGCACCGGCATCCCGGGCATGAGCACCGGGGTGAGGGACGCCGCGACGACGGCCGCCGCAACCCCGACGGCGATCGCCTGTCGCCGCCGGAGACGCGGCCACAGGAGCGCGAGGAAGGCCGCGGCCGCCGCGGCATCCAGCCCGTACGCGCGCGGGTCGCCGAGCACGTCGCCGAGGAGCGCGCCGAGGAGGGTCGTGAGGTTCCAGCCGATGTAGATCCCGACGCCCGTGATCCAGAAGCCGATCCGCCGCGCCCTCGGCTCCGTGTGGGCGAGGGCGACGGCCGTCGACTCGTCGATCGTGACGTGCGGGGCGAGCGCGCGCCGGAGCGGCGTCGTGCCGACGAGGGGCGCCATTCGGAGGCCGTATGCGACGTTCCGGACGCCGAGGAGCCCCGCCGACGCGATCGCCGCGGGCGCGGCCGCCAGTCCCCCGGCGCCGATCACCCCGATGAACGCGAACTGCGAGCCGCCCGTGAACATCACGAGGCTGAGGACGCACGTCTGCCACACGTCGAGCCCGGATGCCACCGACAACGCCCCGAACGAGATGCCGTACGCGCTCGTCGCGAGCACGACGCCGAGCGCTTCTCGCCGCGCGCGGCGCTCCGCGGTGTCCGTGCTCACCCGCCCGAGCCTATCGAGCGGTGGGTAGTCTCGACGCATGGATCGCACAGAGCGCATCTCGCGCATGCCCGTCGCCGAGGTGTATCCGCTCTACATCAAGAAGGTCGAGCGGAAGGGACGCACGAAGGACGACGTCGATGCTGTCACGCGATGGCTGACGGGGTACACGCAGCACGAGATCGACGACCACCTCGCGGCGCGCACGTCGTTCGAGGACTTCTTCGCGGGTGCCGAGCTCAACCCGGGTGCGTCGCTCATCACCGGGATCATCTGCGGTGTCCGGGTGCAGGACATCGAGGACCCGCTGATGCAGCGGATCCGCTACCTCGACAAGCTCGTCGACGAGATCGCGAAGGGCAAGGCGCTGGAGAAGATCCTCCGGTCCTGACCCGCCCGCCGGTCAGGCGTTCTGGTCCTGCTTCTTCGCCCGCGAGGCCGCACGCCCGCGCTCGGTCGCATCCAGCACGACCTTGCGGATGCGCACCTTCTCCGGCGTGACCTCGACGCATTCGTCGTCGCGCGCGAACTCGAGCGACTCCTCGAGGGTCAGCACGCGCGGCGGCGTCATCGACTCGAAGGAGTCCGACGTCGACGAACGCATGTTCGTGAGCTTCTTCTCCTTCGTGATGTTGACGTCCATGTCGTCGGCGCGCGAGTTCTCGCCGATGACCATGCCCTCGTAGACCTCTTCGGTGGGCTGCACGAAGAACGACATGCGCTCCTGCAGGGCGATCATCGCGAAGGGGGTCACGACGCCGGAGCGGTCCGCGACGATCGACCCGTTCTGACGGGTCGTGATCTGGCCCGCCCAGTCGTCGTAGCCGTGCGAGATCGCGTTCGCGATGCCGGTGCCGCGCGTGATCGTCAGGAACTCGCTGCGGAAGCCGATGAGGCCGCGCGAGGGGACGACGAACTCCATCCGCACCCATCCGGTGCCGTGGTTGGTCATCGTCTCCATGCGTCCCTTGCGCGCCGCCATGAGCTGCGTGATCGCGCCGAGGTGCTCCTCGGGCGCATCGATCGTGAGGTGCTCGAACGGCTCCTGCAGCTTGCCGTCGACGCGCTTGGTGACGACCTGGGGCTTGCCGACGGTGAGCTCGAAGCCCTCCCGGCGCATGTTCTCGACGAGGATCGCGAGGGCGAGCTCACCGCGGCCCTGCACCTCCCAGGCATCCGGGCGGCCGATGTCGACGACCTTGAGCGAGACGTTGCCGATGAGTTCGCGGTCGAGGCGGTCCTTGACCATGCGGGCGGTGAGCTTGTGCCCCTTGACCTTGCCCATGAGCGGCGACGTGTTCGTGCCGATCGTCATCGAGATGGCGGGGTCGTCGACCGTGATGGCCGGCAGCGGCCGGACGTCCTCGGGGTCGGCGATCGTCTCGCCGATCGTGATCTCCTCGATGCCCGCGATCGCGACGATGTCGCCGGGGCCGGCGGACTCCGCCGGGAAGCGCTCGAGCGCCTTCGTCTTCAGCAGTTCCGTGATGCGTGCGTTCGAGTGCGAGCCGTCGTGGCGCACCCAGGCGACCGTCTGCCCCTTCTTGAGCGTGCCGTTGAAGACGCGCAGGAGGGCGAGGCGACCGAGGAACGGGCTCGAGTCGAGGTTCGTGACCCACGCCTGCAGCGGCGCCTCGTCGTCGTACGACGGCGCGGGCACGTGCTCGAGGATCGCCTCGAAAAGCGGCTCGAGGTCGGCGTTGTCGGGCAGCTCGCCGTTGGCCGGACGGTTGCGGGATGCCGCGCCGGCGCGGCCGGACGCGTAGACGACCGGGACATCGAGCAGAGCGTCGATGTCGAGGTCGGGAACGTCGTCGACGAGGTCGCCGGCAAGACCCAGCAGCAGGTCGTGCGCCTCCTCCTCGACCTCGGCGATGCGCGCGTCGGGGCGGTCCGTCTTGTTGACGAGCAGGATGACCGGCAGCTTCGCCTCGAGCGCCTTGCGCAGCACGAAGCGGGTCTGCGGGAGCGGGCCCTCCGACGCGTCCACGAGGAGGACGACGCCGTCGACCATCGACAGTCCGCGCTCGACCTCACCACCGAAGTCGGCGTGGCCGGGGGTGTCGATCACGTTGATCGTGATGGGCTCGTCGGTGTGCGCGCCGTTGTAGGTGATCGCCGTGTTCTTGGCGAGGATCGTGATGCCCTTCTCACGCTCGAGGTCGTTCGAGTCCATCGCGCGCTCCTCGACGTGCGCGTGCTCGCCGAACGATCCCGTCTGGCGGAGCATGGCGTCGACGAGCGTCGTCTTGCCGTGGTCGACGTGCGCCACGATTGCGACGTTGCGAAGGTCCGGACGGAGGGCGTGCGCCATGAAGAGTCCTCGGATGGAGAAGAAAATGGGGAGCGCTCCGAGCGGAGCGCTCCCCATTCTACCCGCGGATGCGGTGGCATCCGTCGAAAGCCCTGATGAGGGTCAGAGGTCGTGCTCTGCGAGGAGCGCGGCACGCGCCTCGCGGCGGGCCCGCTGCTCGGCCGGGTCGGGCACGGGCACGGCCGCGATGAGGCGTTGCGTGTACGCCTGCTTCGGGGCACGGAGGATCTGACCGGTCGCACCCTGCTCGACGATCTCGCCGTGGCTCATCACGATGATGCGGTCGGCGAGCGTGTCGACGACGGCCAGGTCGTGGCTGATGAACAGGCAGGCGAATCCGAGGTCGCGCTGCAGTCGCTGCAGGAGCTCGAGCACCTTCGCCTGCACCGAGACGTCGAGCGCCGAGGTCGGCTCGTCGGCGATCAGGAGCTTCGGCTCGAGCGCGAGCGCACGGGCGATGCCGATGCGCTGCTTCTGTCCGCCGGAGAGCTCGTGCGGGTAGCGCGAGCTGTACGAGCGGGGCAGCTCGACGGCATCCAGCAGCTGCTTGACGCGGGTCTCGAGCGCGGCGCCCTTCGCCTGCTTTGCGAGCAGCAGCGGCTCGCCGATCGACTGCCCGACCGGAAGGCGCGGGTTCAGGGACGACGACGGATCCTGGAAGACGATGCCGACGTCCTTGTGCACGGTGTGCAGAAGGCGACGGTTGGCGTGCGAGATGTCGACGCCCACGACGGACGCCTTCCCCTCGGCGATCGGGAGGAGGCCGATCGCCGCACGGCCGATCGTGGACTTGCCGGACCCGGACTCACCCACGAGCCCCGTGACCTCACCCGGGTAGATCGTGAAGTTCGCGTGCTCGACGGCGCGGAACGCGGGCACGCGTCCCTTGGACGGGTAGTCGATCGCAACGTCCTCGAACTGCAGCACCGGCGCCCCGAGGCCCGAGCGGCGGTCGGCGTCCTCGCGCGCGGCGACCTCGGCGAGTCGGATCGTGGCGGTGTCACCGGCGAGGGCGGCGGTCGTGTCGATGACCTCGCCGTCCTCCCCCGTGTCGCCGATGCGCGGCACCGCGGCGAGCAGCTGCTTCGTGTACGGGTGCTGCGGGTCGGAGAAGACGCCCTCGACGGTACCGCGCTCGACGATCTCGCCGTTGCGCATCACGATGATGTCGTCGGCGAGGTCGGCGACGACGCCCATGTCGTGGGTGATGAGGAGGATCGCCGAGCCGAGACGGTGCCCCAGGTCGCGCATCAGGTCGAGGATCTCGGCCTGCACCGTGACGTCGAGCGCCGTCGTCGGCTCGTCGGCGATGAGCACCGCCGGGTCGCACGACACCGACTGTGCGATCATCGCGCGCTGGCGCTGACCGCCGGACAGCTGGTGCGGGTAGGAGTTGAACGCCTTCTCCGGGTCGGGCAGCTCGACGAGCTCGAGAAGTTCGAGCGCGCGCTTCTTGGCCTCCGCGGGCGTGATACCGAAGTGGGTGCGCAGCGTCTCGATGATCTGGAACCCGACCGTGAAGACCGGGTTCAGCGCCGTCATCGGTTCCTGGAAGATCACGGCGACCTCACTGCCGCGCACGCGCTGCAGCTCATCGGGCTTGAGGCCCAGGATCTCGCGACCGGCGAGCTTCACACTGCCGCGCACCCGCGCGGTCTTGGGAAGCAGGCCCAGCATCGCCATGGAGCTCGCGCTCTTGCCGGAGCCGGACTCGCCGACGATCGCGAGGCACTTTCCGGCCTCGACGAAGTAGTTCAGGTCCTTCGCGGCCGGCACCCAGTAGTTGTCCACGGCGAAGTCGACGGACAGGCCGTCCACCTCGAGCAGCGGCTGCGCCGAGTCTCGGAGTTCTGTCGGGTTGTTCATCGATCGGTCCTGACGTGAAGAGAGGGGACAATAGACGGATGCCCGCTGTCACGCTGCCCTCGCGCTTCAACCGCATCATGGCGATCGTGCTGGGGGTGCTGAGCATCCTGGCGGTGGTCGCGGCGGCGACCTCGGGTGATCTGCGGCTGCTGCCGGCGTACCCGGGCGCGGCACTGCTGGCGTTCGTCGCCTGGGCCGCGCTGTGGCGTCCGTACGTCCGCATCGACGGGGAGGGTGTCACCCTCCGGAACGTGACGCACAGCGTCCTCGTACCGTGGGCCGCGCTGATCCAGGTCGAGACGCGCTACGCGCTCACCCTGCGCACGCCGCGCCACGCCTTCGCCGCGTGGGCGGCGCCCGCCCCGGGCTTCCTCACGGCGCTGCGCGCGCGCCGACGCGACGGAAACCGCGAGGCGCAGGCCGCCGGCGATTCCCGACTGCGCGTCGGAGATCTCATCGGCACCGAATCCGGCGACGCGGCGCTCATCGTGCGCGAGCGCTGGCGTGCGCTCGTCGAGTCCGGCGGTGTGCTGGGCGGAACCGCCGACGACATCACCGTCCGTCGTCGGTGGGACACCGTCGTGATCGGCGGACTGCTGGCCCTCACGGCACTCACCGTGTGGGCGCTGGTCGCGACGAGCTGAGCTCGTCATCGGCCGGGCTCCGACTCTGGCCGCGGCTCGTCGCCGCTCACCTCCGAGACCGTGCCGTCGCGCTCGGAGAACGGCTCCTCGGGAACGTCGACCGTCACCTCGGAGGACCCGACGACCGTGGCATCCGCCGGCAGTTCCTTGACGCGCCGGAAGATGACGCGCTTCTGCCGCGGGTCGAACGCGTCGCGCAGGCCGTCACCGATGAAATTGACGAGGAGGGACAGGCCCACGATGAACACGGCCGGCCACCAGAACAGCCACGGGCGGGTCTGGAAGGCGGACTCGTTCGCGCTGATGAGGAGCCCCAGCGACACCTCGGGCGACTTCACGCCGAAGCCGAGGAACGACAGCGACGTCTCGAGGATGATCGCCGCTGCGATCAGGAGCGTCGTCGAGACGATCACGACGCCCATCGCGTTCGGGAGGATGTGCTTGAAGATGATCCGGAGGTCGGATGCCCCCGCGACACGCGCCGCGTCGACGAACTCCCGCTCGCGCAGCGACAGGAACTCCGCACGCACGAGACGCGCGATACCCGTCCAGACCACGAGACCGAGGAACAGCGCGAGCGTCAGCGGTCCGAGGCCACCGACGGCCGTACCGACGACGGCACCGATGACGATGACGGGGATGACGATGACGATGTCGGTGATGCGCATCAGCACGGCATCCACCCAGCCGCGGTAGTAGCCCGCGATCGCGCCGATGACGACGCCCACGAACGCGCCCGTGAGACCGATGATGAACATCACGTACGACGTGTTGACGATGCCGCGCATCACCATCGCGAAGTAGTCCTTGCCGGGGGTGTTCTGCCCGAACGGGTGCTCACCGAGCGAGAAGGGCCACAGCGTCAGAGTCGGCTTGCCGCCGTTGTGGATCGGGTAGAGGCTCGCGTAGTCCTTCGACCACCAGCCCGGGATGCCGAATGCACCGCTCGCGCTGATCGCGAAGATCACGACGGCGAGGAACAGCACGATGCTGACGAGAGCGGGCTTGTGCGCGAGGAAGCGGCGCAGCACCAGGCGGCCCTGGCTGACGCCCTTCTCCTCACTCGTGAGAACGGCGGGACCGCCGGCCTCCGGCGCCGCGGGAGGCTGCTGCTCGTTGATGGGAACCGACATCACTTGGCCCTCACTCTCGGGTCAAGCGCCGAGTAACTGAGATCGGCGAGGAAGTTGAACGTGATCGCGAAGATGGCGACGATGAGGAAGTACGCCATCACGGGGTTCGGATCTCCCGCATTCAGCCCCTGCGAGAACAGGGTTCCCATTCCCGAGAAGGCGAAGATCCGCTCCGTGATGATCGCGCCACCGATGAGACCACCCACGTCGGCCGCCACGATCGTCGTGATCGGGATCAGGGAGTTCCGGAACGCGTGCCGGCCGACGACGATGCGCTCGGGAAGACCCTTCGCCCGCGCCGTGCGGATGAAGTCCTGGTTCAGCGTCTCCAGCATGCCGCCGCGCGCATACCGCGTGTATCCGGCGAACGAGATGAGCATGAGGCTGATCGTGGGCAGCAGCAGGTGCGTGAAGCTGTCGATGCTCGTGATCCAGAAGTCGCCCTGCAGGTTGGGGGTGGAAGATCCGACCGTCGCGATGGGGCGTCCCTTGACCCGGGGGTTCGTCAGGTACGCGTTCCAGTTGCGCAGGAACTGCTCGAGCACGATGACGCCCATGGACAGGAAGCCCGCGAGAGCGCCGATGCGCATCGCCTCGCCCCGGTCGTGCTCACCGAAGAACCAGCCTGCGGCGAGGCCGACGGCGATCGCGAGCGCGAACATCAGCACGACCCCCCACAGGCCGAGGCCTGCGAGCACCGGCTGGAGGACGAAGTAGCCGATCACCATGACGAT
>Ga0209922_101717_pt1 | contig 20424 bp, 21 predicted proteins | sample ThiBiot_500_biof_FD_183946 | JGI IMG/M metagenome (GOLD analysis project Ga0209922, IMG submission 183946) | Wastewater bioreactor microbial communities from Cape Town, South Africa - Thiocy_expt_500_biof (SPAdes) | ecosystem: Engineered > Bioreactor > Thiocyanate-remediating > Anaerobic-Aerobic ...
CGAACCTGTTCGAATCTGTTCAGGATTTTGTCGTAGATGAATTAATGCTCGTTTAAATGAGAGAATTGTTTTATTCAGAGAATTAATTAGAAATTTTCGTCGATGTGAACATAGATTTCTTGTGTAGACGTATTGTGATGATGCAAGGACAATGATCATCAATGAACCGATTGTTTTCGGTTTTTCTTTGTCTCGAAAATTGATTTCAATGATTTGATGAAGAAATCGACGACGTTTTTTTATTTGATTGATAATACATTCAAGATCATCAGAATTTGCAATATGAAATTCATGATTCGGCACTAAATTCCAATTCAATGATTTCACCAAACGAATAGGCGAATAATTTTGTAAGATATCAATCATTCGATTATGACAAATTCCGAGAAATTTTATATAAATATCATAGGTCGAGAAAAGTTTCATTAAATCCATAGCAAATAAATCTACTAGACTACGTAGAAGATAAGTTTTGCCCGAATATTTACCTCCGCCAATGAAACACAAACATCTATGCGTGAATTAAATAAAAATAGTTCGAGTGAGGAAAAAGATCTTTCGATTGTGTGTTTACTTGTTTCCACTGATGGCTTTGTCGATTAATGGAGATAGAGTTGATTGATATAACGTGTCAGCAGGTGAATTTTGATCAAATGTTTGATCACATTTAAATTTTCGATTTTTAACAAAAACTTGATTGTCAACTGTAATCGATGGAATATGCAGAAGAATTGTTCGACGATCGACAACACTGATTATGTCAACTTCTTTGAGAATATTTTCTTCGAACTGTGTTAATGATCGTTTTTGTAAAAAGATTTTAATGCGTTTATTCGAATTCAATAGTTGTTCGGATCGAGTTGTTGAGCTCGTTTGATACTTTTCACGTTCTGATTTGACTAAATCAGCAAATGCCCATTCGTTAACAATTGTGCACGAATTTGGATCATCAATCATATCGATTTCATCGGCTAGAATTGGATATTGTTTTCCACGAACAACTGAACTGTCCGTTGGTTTATCTAAGATGAACATATATCGAAATTTATCTTCATCACATTTTGATTGAGGACGTTGGTGTTGCCAATTGAGAATGGATTCGAATGCTTGTTTATCTTGATCATCTTCGGATGACATTAGAGAATACAATCGATCGGTAAATGTTTCGACTGGTTGATGATCTTGTTGTTCGAACGATTGCGGTTGACGTTCGTTGATCGATGGCAAGGAGAGGATTTGATGAGCGACAGAACAAGGATGAAGATAAGGTCCTATGGTTCCACATTCGAATCTTTCTATTTGAGAAACAGGAAGACGAATGATAGGACGATAGAATGGAAAGCGATTCTCGTCGGATAGTTGTTCAATCGTAGGCACTTGTAAAATATGAAAGATTAGTTATATGCGGCGAAATTAAATCGACTTACATTTCGTCGAATTTCGATTGGTTTTTTTTCGTCGTCGTTGTTTTTTATCGATTGATTGATGCGTAGGAAATAATCGAGTAATATCTTCTTGATTTTGTTGTATCTTTTTCGATGATGTTGAAAATTGGATCGGTTTTTTTAATGTTCGTTTATGTTTTGGTTCTTGATCACTGATCGTTGAATGAGTTGTTAGCAAACGATCCGTAGTCATTGTATTGTTTGAAGATCTGCTTAGATCTGTAATTGATACAATTTGATTAGGTAGGATTGATTGTGCAGTTGTTGAAGTTTGTTTGATCGACGATCGTTTCGTGAGAATCTTTGGTATCGATGAAGTTAAACTTTTTGATGGATTATTGAAAAACAAGGATTGTTTCGATTGTGAAGATGTTTTATTATTTTGTCTTTCGTGATAATCATTGGAAGTAATACTACAAAACAGATATAAGCTGTCATAATAACTTTAATCAATTTTACTCAGTTAGAGCAACCAAATTAAATAATGAAGAACTACTAGTCGTCGTCGTAGTAGTAGTGGTGGTAGTAGATGGTATTTTCTTAATTTTATTCGATATTCTCGAAACACGAGATGGAATTTTTTGTGGTTCTTTCTTTAGATTTTTGCTGGTCGATGGTAAAACATTGGTGATATTCGATGTAGCTGAATGAGTTTTTGTTACGATTGTAGAAGATGATTTTATTTGTTTAACATCTGAACTTAAAATCAGTGGTGAAAGATGTTGTTTATCTGTATGTTCTTGATATTTTTTATTATCTTCGATGATATGCAAAGGAGTTTTCTAGAAGAAATTCTTTTGTTTATAGATATGAAGTAAATCAATAGATACTTCTTCGTCTTCTGAAGTTGCTTCTGTTGAACTCGAGAAGTTTTCTGAAGATTTTGGTTGCGGAGGTGATGGTACTGAATATGTGAAAGGAATTAATAATCAGCCTATCTATTATTGTCTTACATAATTTAATTAAACTTTCTAAATTCGCTGGGCTTTTTCGTTTTGAGGAAGACGAATGTGAACTGTCATGTTTCGAAATTGATTGCTGCAATAAATGGATTAAAATTAGTGTCAATTATGCAGCATAATTGACGATAGCTTACTTCAGATTCACTACGACTTTCTGTAGATGTTTTTTGATTGTCAGCATTTAATTCAGTATTCTTAGAATTGAAAGAAGTCTGAGACACGAATGGTGTTGGATCTATGGAATCTTTTAATGAATAGAGGATATCTCTTTGTCTAGTTTTGTACTTTGAATATCTTCAGTAGGAACTTTCGATGGTTGATTAAGGTTTTCACTATCATCAATGCTAGTTGTATGTTCATCTAAGACCGGTGTTGTTGCTTCTGTGAATAAGAGAGATATTATCTCGTTCTCATGGCATTGTTTTGAAGATCAAAATAGTTTACCCGATGGTTCTTCAATGATTATATGTGTAACGCTCAAGCGTTTATTTTCAGTTGCTTTTATTGATGGTACATTACTAAACCAAAAAGAAGAAGAGGATCGTTTCTTACTGCTGAGTACATCTATCTATCTGTTTTTACTTTGGAGTAGGTATCACAGATTTCACTGAGTGCGTTGATGGTGTATTAACTTTTTCGTATTGATCGTATTCAATTCTCTATAAATTTACGAACAATAGAAATATTTTGAATAATACTCAACGAATATTACAGGAACTCGTGATGGTGAAAGAATAGTGCTAGTGGTTCGTTGTTGAACACTTTTATCTGTTGATAATAGTGTTGGTGTATAAAGCTCATTATCTTTGACTACTTCAACTGAATTTTCATCAACAGATTTCGATTTAGTATTATTTGCTTCCGTGGACATGAGTGATGGTGTTTTATTAGGCGAAATAGATTCGTTTGAATGTTCCAAAGATGTTATAGACGATTTCAGTTGCACTAAATTCGAAGTATTTAGATGTGGTGAAGTAATAGGCAACTGTATTTGTTCGATATGTTTCTGAAGAGTTGACATTTTAGATGAAATAGCAGAAAACAATTCTAATTTGTCAATATGCTATAAATGAGATAAGTTTTTTTTTTTAAACTTTTAGATTGAAGAAGTATTCTTAACACTACTTCATCTGTATTTGAGGGTGATGATGACTGAATATTCATTTCTGAATTTGAAGTTTCGTTGGTTCTAATTCTGTATTCATCAGCTGGTGTTTCGAATTTATCTTCAATGGACGATGCATCATTTTGATCAGTTGATGTTGATTGTTCTATCTGCTGTGAAGAATGATCAATTGAATACGAAGAAATTGGACTCGCTGTAGATTGTGTTGCTTCATTAGTAATAGCCGAAGACGACGATGATGACGATTGTTTGTCTTGATTAGGAGTATTATTCGGTGAAAGAATATTAGAAAATGATTGTTGAGATGTATCATCTTGATTAGGATCTAAATCTAAAGATTTCACTGGACTTTCATTTAGAATTTGTTCTTCTGATTTCGACAATCGTTTCAATGGCGTTAATATTTGATTGGATAATATCTTAGATTGTACTATCTGATATATCTGTTCGAATAGAGATTTCTGTCTTCGAGGAACGACAATTTGTTTAGCATGTTCTTCTTCAAGTTGAATAACATCTGTTTCTTGTTGATTGGATACAGACGATTGTGAATGGTTGCTATCTTTTGTATTGATATCATTTGAATCTATTTTTTAAGTGTAATCTTAAGATTTAGTTAAACAAAAAAAAACTATTGAACACCTACTAGCTGTCTGATAAAGATTATCTGATTCTGGTGAAGATACATCGATCAAATTACTTTGACTTCTGATAAATTGATCTTCGAAATCATTTGATTTTAGTGAAATATGTTGTGTAGAACCGATAAGCAAGTGTTGCAAAGCATTGACAGATATATGACGCGAATCAACGACATTAGCAGGTGATGGTTGATTTGCTGGAACTGATTCTAAACTCGTTTCCATGTCATTTCATGCAATAAATTTAAAGAGATGATATTACCTGAAGTATCTGTTTGGATTTTGGTTATTTGTGATATATATTGATTGAATGATGGATTTTTGCGATCGATTTTAATTGGTACAGTTACTTTTTTTTGTTCTTGTAAAAGAGAAATGGCATCAGTTAATTTTTGACGAGAAATTCTTTCGAGTTTCTTTTCTTTCCTCAAGTTTTCGATGTATTCATTCATTAATAACGGAATTTTATCACGATCGAAATCATTCGATTCAATCATTTGTGATTCAAAATTATTCATCAAACGGTTCAATTTGAATTCAGTTTCTGATAATTCCGTGTTTGGAGACGGAAGAACAGTTTCATTGACTTGCAATGTTTGAGATTTATGAACTTCTTGATCTTGTACCGATTTAATCGCATCTTTACTTGATTCTTTCGTTTGTTTTTGTTCTATGGGATTTACTGGTAAATCTTCGATTGATTCTTCATGATCGAGATTAGAAACCGATTTCACAGATGAACTACTTTCATTTAAATCGATCACCGATGTTTTATTCGACATTTCTTTTAGAACAATATCCGATTTGTTCGGACTGTTTGGTATCGCTGAAAAATCTTGCGGTTGATTGTCATTATCATCGGTTGTATTTGCCAAAAATTGAATCCCTAGAGACGATATATCGTCGTCGTTTTGATTGGATCTTGTTTTTATATAATCGTAAACATTTTGCAAACGACGGTCATCATAGAGTCCCGTTGATTGAGCTGCTTCTTGTAATAATTGTTGAATTTCATCAGCTGAATAACCTTGTTCAAACAAACGATCAACATAGGGTTTCCAATTTGGATCATTTCGTGTAGTCGATTGATTTGGATGAGGCTTGTCAATTTGTCGAACAGTTACTGCTAAATCGACTCGACCATTACAATCACTATTTCGTCTTGAATGATTTGTTTTAGTTATTTTAAGACTATTTTGTAAATAGGATTGTTCATCCATATGTTTCAATTGAGACATTGCATAATGAACTTTACGTTGTAATTGATCTGTTGTTAAACTATTCAAATTTCCATTGGAATGCAATCGTTCGATCTATGAGCAAGAATTTTAAAAATAAACAAGAAAATATCCATTTCATACAGTATCAAGTAGTTGTTGTGCCATTTTACTAGGTGATAAATTATTATGTTCATGAATAAGTTGACTAATAAATTCTGACCATCGTTGACCTACATAATTATCGATATGATTTGAAAATATTCTCATTGATTTACCATCTCTATTAGTAATTGCCTGTAAGATTCTTTCATCGTTGAGGAAACTATTCGTTGAATCGTTTTCACTGCTCCCAAAAGAATCATCAGACGTATCTCTTATTGTATTGACTTGAATTTGACGTTCAATTTTATTCGATTGATTCGTTTCAATGGCACTACTACTTAATATCTTTTCACTTGAAATCATTTTATCTGCATCGACTAAACAACTTAATTCTGTTTGACATGTTTCATTCGTTTGAATTGGTAGTATAGCAGATAAACGATCACGACGTTTACGAGATTTGATTATGCCTAAACATCGAGGTGATTTCGGTGTTGCACTCAAATCTGAATAGTCATCCGATTGTAATGCCAATTTTGTTGGTTGATTCGAATTAAAATCTCTTGTCATATTATTTTCAATATCATTCAATGACGTTGACGATGGCAAACGTTGAAGTGGTGACAAATTTATCAATGTATTGACTTGTAGAGCTACTGTTCGATAGGCTGATTTTGGATAAGATATATTCGTAAGATTTGATGAAAGTAAATTTGTCTCTTGATTATCATTCGTATTCTCATTATTAATTAATCCAGATAATAATGTTTGACATGTTCGATTAGCACAAATAATATATCCATCAAGTGTTAATTCATTATTACATGTCGAACAAATCAAATAATCAATGTTATTCTTTTTATTCGTATGTATTTGACATTTACAATCTTTTAAATCAATATCCATCATTCGAGAGCAAACAGTACATTCCGCTAAGAGAATATGTTTCAATTGTCGACATTGACCACATTTACGTACGCAAGTGCCTAAAGGTCGTGCTTCTTGTCTTTGAATTTGACGAGTTTTTCCTATTGATTCATCCGTTTCTAGACTTGTTGTTGTCGAATGAGACGATTGATTTCGATGTTTCATAGGATCTGTTGTATTCACATTTAGTTGTTTGGATGCTAGTTGAGAAGTTGTTGAGTCACATATTGATATTAATGAGAGAGAATGATATTCCATCGCATGAACGATTTATTTAGCAATAGAAAGAATAATGAATTTGTTCGCAAGATTTTCTTTTTAAACAATGAAGAAAACATAACAACACATCCATTTGAAATATTTCTCTTAGTTTTATTTATTTATTTTTATGATCTCTATTATTTAATTTATTTCTATATACGCGCCAATTAATAAAAAAATATCGTTTTCAAATTAGAGTATCAGATTATAGACACTCGAAGGACGACCGACAATCGATAGACAGATCTAATCACAATATCCTTCATCGTTAGTCCTATCGAGTCTTAAATACGATTGTCATCTGGTAGAAATTAGTACTTTTTATTGATGCTAAACGACCTTGTGACTGTCTATTAATCACATACAGTGTCAATTTATTTGAGAATACAAATATAAAGAATGGTTATATTATACTTGAATGAAAAATAGGTGATCGTTACATGATCTATTCTAAAATGTGAAAATTACAAAAAAGAAAAAAAATTTGTTGTCAAATATACGTAATTGCAATACAATTCAGAGGAAAAGAAAAGAACGACATTTTGTAAATACATTGAAGCAGTCATACTTTTTTGTTTCGTTTAAATAAACATAACAAGATTTGACGATTTATCGCGGATAATCGGAAGAATTGTTGAAGGACTATCAACAAGCGATGTTGATGTATTCATTAGTGAATAACTGACATGCTTTTGCTTATGCATATACTTATTCTCTTCGTTGACATTGAACTCAGTATCATTTCTATTTAGAAATCGATTAGAGTCTGTTTCACTTATACGATCGACATCCATCGATGAATATCGCTTTAGTATTGTTGGCAGTGGTAGTTTTTGTTCATCGGTACGCCAATGTGGAGTTGGCGATGTCGACCATGATGGACGCAATTGTTCGTCTGTTGATGGAACAAGACATGATGAAGATGAACGAGTTGAACAATTATTATTATTATTATTATTATTCGTGGGAATTTTGTCGAGACTTGTTGTTAATAAACGTGATCGACCGAAGAATCGTTCGATTGTATTTGGATGAGGTTGAGAAAGATTTTCGCTGTAAGATATTGAAATTGGTGGTGGTGGCGGCGGTGGTATAAATACTGGAGAAAGTTCGTTTGAAGGTGAAGCATAGAGAGCATCATCGGATGATGATGAAAATGAGTTTAAAGTTGGAATATCTCGATGTGATGTTGGTGGACGAGGATCGAGAGATATTTGATCGAATTCTTGACTCATATCTTCCAAACAAGCATTTTCAAGTTCATCATCATTTAATATATCGAATAGTTTCTTTTTAACAGATTCATTTCGAATTAAAGTATCATCCTTTGGTGAATGTCGATTTACTATTTTTCGAACGGTTAAAGCTAAAAGAAAAGTTCTTCGAAATGAATTCCATTCAATGAAAGAAAAACTCTACGTGATAATTGTGGTTCTTCATCATCACTGTATATTTGCCGAAGATCATTGTTTGTTGATGACAAATGATTATTCATTAGAACTTTATCGTTCGATTGATGATCATGTGGATGTTCTGGTAAATGAAGAACATTTTGTACAGATAAACTTGAATAAATAATATCATTTGATTTTCTAATTTTATTATCATGTTGTCGATTGAAAATATCATAAACTTGATGAAGATTACTAACTGAATGGCTAATTCTTCGATTATATTTATTGTTTTGTCCGTCTGTCCATGCTGTTTGATAAATGAACGGTCGATGAATACGTAATTCACTCACATACCATTTCATGTTGTTTGTCATTGACAGAGATTGAGATGATTTCCTTTCGTTTGCCGAATGAAATTCAATGTCAACTCTTCTATCATGTTTTTGATCTTTTGAATCAGATTTTTTTGTATCAAGACTATTCGCATTGACATTTTGATCTATAGGAAAATAGTTCGATTAAAAATAACGAACTCAAAAATGTCATTTTTTGTACCTTGATGAGAAAGAACAAATCCTGAAGAAAATTCTTCAGCAACTTGATAGATTGGATTATCATCATCAGTAAGAAATTTTTCTATAGCATATTTTAATTGAGGTACATCGACAGAAATCGATGATGATGATGTTAAATGCACATCATACGACGATGAATTCTGACTTAAACTTGATGTTGGCGGTGTAAATGTATGATTGGATCGACAGTCTTCTGACGATAGTTTATCGTTAGTTTTACGGTCATGTAACATTCTTTTAAAATCTCGATCCATATGAAATTCAATATCAGAACGATAATCCATCGGACTCATGGGAGAAAATGATGAAGGAATAATGATATCAGTTGAATTGCTTTGTTTTTCTTTGTTGTCTGTCATTCCTAAGCACGTAGAAGAATATAATTAAAAAACAACATCATAAAAACAATTTTTATTCTCATCCGTACCATCATCAAGTCGAAGTTCGTTGAAAACAGATAGAGTTTTCGGCAATTGTTTAGTTTCACCGTCGATTGCAAGAATTGTTGTGATAGGAGATGAATTTTTCTTGATTGTTGTTGTTGAAACATCGTAATGAATCGGTTGACTTGGCACATTTTTAATTGATAACGAAAGAGTACGAGTATTTACTGTTGGTGTTGCTGCAACAGTATTGGTACTATTAGTTTTCTTCGATCGACGTAAAGTAAGTTTCGGAAATGAGATACCAAAAGCAGCCATTCGAGAATCGAACGTACAACAAGTAGACAGGCAAAAAAAACTAAAAGTATATCAGAGTTAGTAAGAAGCGCGCAATTTACTTGTCATCCAGAATATAGAACTAAGGTATTACTATCAATGGAAATAACAACAAGAAGACACATCAAGGATTCACCGCATACTCATCAAATAATATCCTTCTCTTTTAGTTTTCATTGCCGAAGATCGTCTATCTGTTGTTGATGATGTCTATCTACTCTGATGCGATTCTCACGAGAAGAATCAAGACAAAATCAATCGACGTTTACAGATTATTCTTCCCTATAACTATAAACGACAAACGGTTCAGCTCTCTACACTCTCAAATTGTCTTCTTCTGCGTCTTCTTTTTCTTCTTCGTGCTTCTCTCTATTTTTCTTTTGTCTCCTATTAATGTCCTGCTAGGATATGGTCTCAATATACAGCCAGTTACAACAGATGATTATGCAAGTTGTACGCCGTTTGTGTGCGTATATATGTACATATAAGAATTGTCCGTTCTCTATGATGATAAGCAAATAATTCAACGGCAGAAGTATCGAGAGAATACGCAATGAAGACGATTCTGTTGTCGATATAATATAGAACGAAGACGAACGACAAAACAAGATGAATTGTATGAACTTATCTCACTTGCTCCAGCCAACAAATATGATGTATTAAGATACGACACGCGTATACTGCGTCGATCAGTAAATATCTGATTATACGTATATATTCTTATATAAGCAAAACGAGTACTAATGAACGTGATCTATGGACTAGAGAAAGAGATCATCAGTGAAATATAGGAATGATATACATACTGGAATGATCAACTAAACATAGTTCAAACGGAATATACGTATTTATCGACGTATAAGAAGAAGATGATGATGATGCAAGCTCAAGAGGATACGCATATACACGTAGTAGACCCGATAGGAAATAACAACGATAACTTTCTTTTCTTAAGAATATAAGAAAAAATAATAGATGTTCAATAAGCGTTCGTTTGTATATACAAATAATCTCGTTTGGTGTTAGTTAGCTGCCAGCAATTGTCATGCCGTAATCGACTTGGAATTGCTTGTGACATACAAGAAATATAAGAGAGAATTAGTTATGGTTGTTGTTGTTGTTATTCTTCTTCTTTTCTTATCTGCTAGTATTTAGAAGACTTTTACTGCTGACAGAAAACAGGTGTGATTTGCATACTATGTAAATAGAGATTCAAGGATACAATCAATGTCAATTTCTGTATCGATTACAACATTAAATAGAGCAAATTCAAGATTCGTGAACGATAGTTAATCATCATCATCGCGATTTGGTAATACCGAGAAAGAAAATCCGTCAACTCTGTCATATTCAAAGGCGTTTTTTTTAATAAATTATTTGTTGTAATTAATGGTTTTTTTGTTGTATGAAAACGAGATCAATCAATATAACATCTTTGAGACAAACGATATCTTTATACATATAATAGTTATGTTCTTTAGATTCAAATTTCGATAATAGACTTCTGTGAAATAAATTCACGTTTGCAATATTTTTGTTTTTTTTATTAATATACAAAAACAATTACATATTTTTTACAAATCATATTTTCGACGTATTCACCGGTGGTCTTGCAATTGGATTGCCCGGCACTCGTTGTGCACATGACAGTATTATAATCACTGTTAATATAAAAAGATGTGGTTCTCGATCATCAACAATATCGATCCAATATAAACTCTTCGTTGGTGAAACATCTTTTGTTGCAATAGCAATAAGATTTCCATTTTTAGTTAGATTATATATATTTGAGGACACACCACCGTTTTTCTGTAATATATATTCACCATGTGACGAACTAATCTCTAATTTATGTTGCCATAATGGACCCGTTCGTTTTGCTGATGCAATTAATTTATCAAGAGTACCATTTTGAATCGAATAGACTTTATAGGTTAAATGAAAATGTGGATAATTTTGACGAATGCGTACTAATTCATTTTCATGTTGATCGAATATTGACAGTTTATCACCGAGTGCAAAAAATGTCGAATTAACTTTGTAATGTACACTGCCTGATTCATCAGTAATCAGAAAACGATTATCGAAGGATAAATGTTTTTCACTGATTAAATATCGTGTAGATTGAGACCGTAATTCACTCATTCAAACGAATCTTTACATTTTTCGACTTTCGTTTCTACGAATAGAATAGAAAAAGAACGAACTACGAAATTTCTTTTTTCATTATCCATAAATACCTTTCGACGAAGTCAACCGTAGCGATAACATACAGAAATGAAAGAAAAAAAAGTGCAATCGTTTGAAATTAAGCAATCATAATCAAAGGTTACTATTCGTTTTCTCTTCAAGAACAAAGTATTACACTAATATCTCAATCATACGCGCATTTCACCTTCACACCTCCGATTAAAATCCCATAAAAAAAATCGCATTTTTTTTCTCTTTTTTTGCATAGTTATAAACATATTCAAATAGCAAAACAAAAAAACAAAAAAAAACCTGGATCAAAACTCGGGAGGACTTCATTAAGTTTGCAATATGAATAGCAAAAAAAAAGCAAAAAAAATGAAAGAAAAGAAAAAGAGACAAAAATGATAACAACCTGATTGACAGAAAAAGAAAACAAGAAGAAAAAAAAACACGCGAGTATAAACTACAATATACACTTTTTATGTTTGTATTTTCTGCTGTCTATTCTAACCCATGATCTGGGAAAATACACACATAAGTAAACACACACACGAACAAAGAGTTTTATCATAAGCAATCAACGCCCTCAAAAGAAATAAACCAACACACACGGAATGTACAAACGACAAACAAAAAAAGTTTTTGATTTCCCTTTTTTAGACAGTGTTTTTTATCACATCGTGCATATGATATGGTGGAAGAAAAGAAAAAAAGAAGAATAAACAATAAAGAATAATAATAGTAATAATAATAATAATGCACACACACTGATCTACAGCTACTGGTCTAACAATAGATTTCTATACAGTTAATGGAAAAGGAAAGAGAAAAAGGCAAACAACCACGATGATGAACTTGTATATTTTTGCTTCATGTTAAAAATCTCTATGAAATCGACTGTTCGAATTTAAGCAAAAGAAGAACTGTTCGATCAAACAACGGACGGAGATGGTGCGTTAATCTTTTGTTTCTTGGAATCATTTATTGAGTCATCATCTTTATTCACAGCTAGATTAAGTGGTTGATCATGATGATGTTGTTGATAAGATAATCGAGCAGTTAATGATAATGGCACGGCTTGTTTACGTTTTGTTGATGTTGAATAGGATGACGTCGATGATGATAACGATTGTGTTGGACTACAATGTTGTTTTTCACTGTCACTTGTACGATCTCGACTGCTATCGAATGATTCTGGTGATGACGAATTCGATCGATCGCTTTTCGAATGATTGATCAATAGATTATCGACTTTTTTCTCGGCATGGGAATTATTTGTTGTGGTGGTTGCTGCTGCGGCTGTTGCTGCGGCTGCTAATAGGAGAGGATTGGTTGTAAGATTTGGATTTGTCGGTGAATAAATAGAAAATAATTGAAGAAGTTGTTGTTGCATTTGTGTCGATGGTTGAGTAGTAAAATGTGATGATGATGATGAATTATCATCGTGATCTAAATATCAAAAAAATAAGAACTTAAGTTTTTGTCGAATTTTGCTTTCTACCTGGACTATATTTCACGTTCGATTCTTGATCATCCGGACTAGTTGTTGATGGATAGGAAAGTGAAGATTTTTTATTCAAACTTGAATAGATCATGTTGGTTGTACCGCCGTTACGTTTCATACTTTTACGAATTTCATCAGGCGAACGCATAAAACGATAGAGTAAACGTTTCGATTGTTCTTTGGATATGATGTTATTCGAATAGTAGTAACGCATGCCACGTGAGAGCTTTTCGTATGTCATAGATAAACGATTTTTTTGTAGACCTAGAAGAAAAAATCAATGTTGAATATGTGCGTGTGTGTGTGTGATTTGTTCGAATCGAGAGATATTTTTACCCCAAAGAGCGGCGAGTTTATCGGCTTGAATGATACGAAAGATCATTTTTTCACGATTTTCCCAATGAATTATCGATTCATAATGAGAATCTTCAAGTAAAATGTATAAAAATTCCCAAAGAATTCGACAATCTAAATCACGAGAGACAAACAAAACTAACAACATCCGTTGAAAATCTCAACGAAATTTTTACTCTTAGCAGCCGGTGGTTTCATTAGAATATCGCCACGAAAATCGATTCGATCATGATAATATCGAATTTGTCTCGTATTATCACTATTGACATTCGTTGCGTCTAAATCTTGATGATTGTCATTTGTATTCGTCACATCATTGGGCTGTTGTTTAACTCTTGTTAATAATTGTGATCGAATTTTAAACGGTAGAGTTTCGCTACTCAATTGATTTAATTTCGTTAGAATCGAAGACGATGATCGAGGTGATGACGATGATGGCGAACTCGATGTTATCGGTGGCGTTGGAGCGGTTTCATGTTGTTCGATATCGACATCTTCATCGTCGACACACTCTTGTTTTATCGATGGACTAACTGCTGATGTGCTTGTTGTTACAGGCGAAGCATTCGGTGTTGGTTGACGATTGGGTGATACTGCTTCGCGTTTGACTTCATTGGAGTCGTTCACCGGGTGTTGTGAGCTTTTCGTTGATGTCACATCGGGACAAAATGATGATGACGATGATGATGACGTTGAAATCTCTCGATTTCTTGTTGATTGTTGTGATGGTGCGTTGAAATAATTCGTTCGATGATTATTCACAGTGGATGATTTCGGAATCGATGCTTCGGGACGATTGAAAATATAGTTAAATGCCGGATGCATACAAGCTGCTGCAGCTGCTGCTGCCGCTGGATGCGGAAGAACGCCGCCAGTTGAATTCGGATGAAATGTTGGTAATGGCATGGTGAGAGGTGGTGGCGGTGGAATATTATAACGACGAGCTGATGAAGATGATGATGGTGGCGAAGAAAAATTGAAATTATTCCATAATTGATATGGAAACGTTTGACAATGTATTGATTTGAGCATTGTTCGATGCTGTTGAAGAGCTTTGTATAAAACGTCACCCCATCGAGGTGAACGTTGTTTAAAACTATCTTCATTCAATAGTAGCAATGCTTTACCTGTAAAGATAAAAAAAAACAACAAGATGAAAGATAAATAATTCAAACTTCTTCTTCTTCTTCTTCTTCTTTAATTTAAAAAAAAAAGAAACTACGCAACAACAATTACCATTCATTTCGAAATCATTTAAATTCACATCTCCTAACGAATATTCATCTATACAGTATTCGATCCATTTTTGTACATCAGTTTTTGTCCATGAATCAATTGGTAGTACTAAAATCGAATAAGAAAATACAAATCAACCAATCGATTAGCCGGTCGTTGTTTTCTTACATAAATTTTGTGGTAGATTCATTTTAAATGTTGGTGGGATGTAGTTATTTGTCGGTAGATTCGTGCTACTTGTTGTGGTCATTGTAGAATTCCCGGTATGTGCGACCATGCTAAAATAAGAAGGAAACAGATAAACAAATGGACTCCGGTTTGTTCTTGCGCACACATTTATATCTAACGAAGAAAAAAAAAACGAAACCTAGGAGAGAGAAAGAAGAAAAACAGAAAGGAGTAGTAACGCACAGTGCAAGGCACATCTTCTTATCCTTCCTTTTCTCTCTATATACACAAGGAAGCACGAAAGACAGCGGCAGGCATACGACGACGGTTGTATGCACCTGATAATATGGTCATCACACCCTCGATAACGAACGACACGTTTTTCTCTCTCTCTCTCTCGTTCTCTTTTCTCGTTTTCTTTTACCTATATTATAACTTAGATTCGAAAGACAATAAAACTAAAAGACGAATGAAAATAATTCGTAAAGAATGGCATGAAAATTTCGTCGATTAATAACTTCCGAATGCAAACTATAAACATATATATATTATCGAAGTTTCCTTCCCATCGTAATGAAACGAAAATCAAATTATGATCAAGATATACGAAAAACGAAAAAAGAGAAACGCAAACGAGAAAAGAAAGAAAGAAAAAGAGAAAGAAAAAGTGCAAGTGTGTATGTGTGTGTGAAAGACAGAAACGAATGAATAGCGAAGTGAAGGAAAAAGGGATGCGAGCGATGATGCATTACAAATACGCAGTTATACATACGGAAAGAAAAAAAATCATATAATAATACAAAATGCTTTCTACTAAACACAATAGGAAAGATTTTCTTTTCAAGGCAACAAGGTATAAAAAAACGAAAGGATACGAATAACGTCTGCATTATATATCTGTCAAAAGCAATACTTTTGATTTTTATTCTATCGATTATACTTAAAATATATTTGTATGATAATCCTCTCTCTCTCAGTTCGAATGTAGCATCTACAATCATATACCTATTAACCTATGTTGGATAGATTTCGAATGAATTCGAATTGAAAAATATGTTTTTCTAGTTAAATGCTTGAATTGTTTTATTAGATAGATACGTATTGTATATAGATGGATGGATAGAAGATGGATGACTAGTCGAACGGAGACCTATTTATAAGACAACCTTCTTCTGATTAGAATGAAGAATAACAATGTGAAAATGTAAAATAAGAAAAAGACAAGTTCAGGGAAGTGCCAGTAGTCAGACAGATATGATGATGATGATTGATAGAAAAAGATACGGATTTTAGTGTTTGGTCTTGATTATACTTACAGCATTCTTTTTTCTTTATTTCGGGTTGTATGATAGTAAGAGAGAGCACTCACAAATGACCTCCTTCCTTCGAAAGTTTATTGTGGGTCAAGCAGAGAGAGAGAGAGAGAGAGAGACAACGAATGGGAGGGAGAAAGAAAAGAGAGATCCATTATTTTTGATTTTAATGTCTACGTTGATTTCGTCTACCTTGGAAGTTCAAGAGCGTTATTCTCTCATAGTAAAGGACATATCCCGTTCTCTCTCTTCTCCTCTCCTTCTTCTTCTTATTTTACTTTCGTATATTGTTCTGTTTTCAATGCTCTTGCCGCCTTTCGGTCAGTCTGCGATGAGAAAAGAAAAGAAAAGGAATAATTTCAAGTTGCCTTTTGAACATGCATACACATACATATGTATATACGCATTGGCCTTGTTCTGTTCTCTTTTTCCCCCTTCATCATCATCATCATCACCACCATCATGATCGCCATCATGTATCCCGTCTACCTGTCGAGACGACGACAGACAGAGAAGAGGAAGGTCCGAAACGGCATATGAAAAGTAAAACAAATTTTCGTTTTTCTTTTCTTTCTCTTCTCGTTCATATTAAATTCATTGTGTTGAACGATATCCGCACCAATGCACTCAACATACACATACATACACATCGATGAATGTCTATGTATACGTATTTCAGTTTTTATCTCGGTGACCTCAAAATGAGAACGAGCATTAAAGTATGTGCAATTTTCTCAATGTGAAGTGCATGAATGGAGGTGACCGGAACAAAACATAAAAGAAAAAGAGATTTCGTCTCGTCCCTCTTGAATTTCGCCTCCTCCTTCTGCAATTTATTTCGTTCTATTGTTGTCATGTCCCATCAATGGTTCCATTCTTGTGTCACATGATACTGAACAATCATCATTAAAAACATCCATTATCAAGACTTGGGATGCAATCTTTTCTCTCAATCACAGACTATGACTACAAGTCGATCCAATTAGAGACGATGAGCAAATGTGTACATGATCAGCAGGTGTTTGCGAGCAATGATGACGCTGATAAGACGAACGACAAACATCAACCAAGCGATTGCGCGTCTTTACGCTAATCTCTATTTCTCCTTTTTCGTTTTGTGTGTAAAGAGATGTGTTAATGCAAAGACTATGATCATATCAACAGTTCTTTTTCTTTTTGTTTTCCTTTCATTCATTTACAATGTACAACCTAATAAAAAAAACGAAGAAAACTAGGTCATAACACAATCACCCTCTTATTTCAATCATAATCACTATCATCATGTGATCATTGACCTACATGGACTCTTGTCGAAAATACACCACTCATATACATTATAAGTTTTCAATTCTTCTCTTCTCGTATGCAAATATACATGTTCACAACTACCATCATATTTTATCGTTGATATATATATCGGAAGAAAAAGAACAAAATAGAGATGAAGGAGAAATAAGCGACAACGCCCTTCACAAGGACTGTTCAATGTACAGACGACTATCGTGCGTTTTCAATGAGCAAAGAATACAAAAAAAAACCGAATGAACAGTGAAGTAGTTCGAGTCAAGTAAAATTTCCATTTTACACGCTCTGAATTCGTTCGTTCGCTCGTTCTTCTTGGTTTTGCTTCATTTATCTTATGCATCGCTTCAATTCTAATGTTCCCGTCTAGTGAATGGAAATGGGACACGACTTGAAAGGGTGAAAAGAGAAAGAAATGAAAAGTGTATAAGTGCATGAGAGAGAAAGAAATTGAAAAAGAAAAAACTGTTAAGAAAAGATATGCCCTTGACGGAAGGCAACTAAGAAAAGAGAAAAGTGAAAAAAAGAAAGAAAGAAAGAGAAAAGAGAACTGTTAACCTGTATTCACGGAAGATAAGAAGATAGAAGTAATAAGGTGAAAGTCGATTTACTGTGTATGAAATATCTTCGTTCGATGTTCTGTTTACCATCTTGAAAGAGATAGATAGCCTGACTTGCATAGTCATTTTTATGACGAAGATGATAAGGCAAGACGAGTGTATGTGAGCGTAGAACAAGACAAGAAAAATAAAAGTCAAAGAACAAACATTGCAAGAAAAAATGAACTGAAATTATATGACAGTCAATGCAGTGATGATGATGCATTGATATCCGGGGAATGAAAACGGGCAAAAACATTTTTCTAAGAACATATGCATGTATATTTGTCATACATTACGAGTAGATAACATCGTCAGTTAATTTAACGCACATAAAGATATATTGATTAAATAAGAAGTCGAAAGAAAGAAAGAAAGAAAGAAAGAAAATGTCCGAAAGATCTTTATTCGGGTGAATATTTCGTTTTGTTGATATGTTAGTCAATTCGGTTCTCAGACGGCACGAAAAAGCGAAGCAATATAAACGTTGACATGGAATTTGTTTTTTTTCTCTTACGGACAAAAATAATCAAAGAATCCAATTGTTCAACTGTAATACTAGACCTCGAATAAACATCAAGCGACATCGATCACTTACCTCACTTCATTTCATCATTGGTGCGCGGAAGACGCTAAACCAGCCTCGATAATATTTATTTCCGACTTCGTCGTTTCGTTCGTTTTTTTTCTTCTTCTTCTTCTCTTCTCCTTCTTCTTCTTGTGATCAAAAATAGAATAGTAACATTAATAGAAAAAGGTAGCAACGCACTTTCGTTCTCACACAGAACAAATACAAAGCAGCCAACCCGGAACTTTCGAAACGTCGTTGCGCATGTTCCGGAATGACATTTTTTCTCTCCCACCTTTTTTTTCTCTTTTTTCATCGCACAGCATCGCTTTCTTTTCGGGCTTTTTCGATTCTTTTTTTTTCAAAGATTTGTGACGATAGTCGAATGACAAAAAAAAATCAATAATAAAAACAACAACAACAATAACAATACGAAAAAGAAAAACTGAAAACGATTACATCCATGTAAAAGCATCCTCATCATGACATTTTTTTTCTTCATCTATTTCCACTGGGATTACGGGTCCCCGCATATATGTGTGCGTGTAACTTTCTCATTGTTTTGAAAAAAAACCCGAAATACGCGCGGGTCTTGAGGTTTTTTGTCGTAATTCATTATCAAACCGATATCCATCTGTTTTTCTTTCGCTTTTTTCCTTTACAACGAAGTAATTTCGAAGTATTTCTCTCATCAATCTTCATCGTCAAGCATCCATCGACATACTCCCTAGCTTTTGAGGGGTTGTTCTTCACTTTTTCGATTCTCTTCTCATTCTTTTTTTTTCTCTTTCGTTTTTCTGTCTGTTGATTCCTTCAGTGCAAGCGGGAAGTATAAGTACTGCGTGCATTTTCGTTTCCTTTCTCGTCGCTTTCTTTTTTTTGTGCATTTTCGTTATAAATGTTGAAAAAAAAAAGAAAAGCGAAAGTAAACCTTTTTTCGAGGACACAATCGAAGCATAGAATGTGAGTGACGATGAAAGGAAAACAATACTATACAGAATTATTTGGTGTGTATATGAGAACAAAAAAAATCGCAAAGAAGAAGAAAGAAAGAAAACGAAATCCGGTTTAAGCATGCTGCGTAATTGATTGATGTATATACATGTTAGCAAAGAGAAAGAAGAAGAAGAAGAAGAGGAAAAGAATGCTTAGTATTTCAAGAAGAAAAGAAACGAAATTTCGCTGTTTTTTTTTGTAGATTTTGATCGTAAACAAGAATCTTTACTTTTCGTTTTCTTTAATAATTCAAAAGAAAAAGAATAATTATGCTCGTATTGCAAAAAATGTCTCATGACTTGATTTTCAGTGAATATCTGTTGTAGAATACAGAAACTACATGTACCGTCGAGGCCAATAAAGAGAAAATGTATATTTATACACAAAACCCTTATTCAGTTCTGCTTTTTCTTTCTTTCTTGTTGTTATTTCTTGAAACTGCATAAAGAACGACACATAGTTACAAAAACATATACGTACATATTGTTATAGCACACAATATTTAATCATTATATTACAATGGGTAATCGACAAGTCGTACAACCATTTACACGAAAAGATCTTGAAGTATTAGTGAAATTAAGTGGTAAAACTGAAAATGAAATCGAAAATTGGTATAACGAATTTCATATTGAAAGTAATGAAACCGATCGAATGAATAAACGACAATTTCAAACGTACTATACAAAACTAAGAAAAAATCCACGATTAAACCAAATCACTGATCATATTTTTCGTGTATTTGATAAAGATAATTCGGGTAGAATATCGAACTTCTTCTGCTTTTTTTTACATAAATTTCCTAATTCTCATTTCGTT